>Ga0209749_1001546_pt1 | contig 19616 bp, 23 predicted proteins | sample EPASupsiteSAE347_FD_187267 | JGI IMG/M metagenome (GOLD analysis project Ga0209749, IMG submission 187267) | Bioremediated contaminated groundwater from EPA Superfund site, New Mexico - Sample SAE3-47 (SPAdes) (version 2) | ecosystem: Environmental > Aquatic > Deep subsurface > Groundwater >... | reverse complement strand
TAGAAGGGTTGGGAGGAAAATGTGCTTTTGTAAGTTCATCCTCCCTGATGGCCGGATATACTAAACAAGCCGGGAGCAAGCCGCGTCGATCCGCCTGATTCCTTCTTCAATCAACTTCAAGGACGTCGCATAGGACAGGCGGATGTAATTGTCGTTGCCGAAATCCGCTCCGGGAATAACGGCTACATTGGCCTCGTCAAGGAAGTACGCCGCCAGGTCCGATGAATTGGCAATCCGCTTGCCATGAAAAGAGCGGCCGTAGAGGGCCGATACCTTCGGAAAAACATAAAACGCCCCTTGGGGAAGGGGACAGGAAATCCCGGCGATCCCATTCAGAGCTGCGGCAATTGTATTGCGCCTTTCCCGGAAGGCCTTCACCATCATGGCTACGGCCGCCTGATCGCCATTGAGGGCTTCTACCGATGCCTTCTGGGCTATGGACGTAGGGTTCGACGTATTCTGGCTCTGCAGCTTGGTGATAGCGGCAATCACCTCTTCCGGACCGGCGGCATAGCCGATCCGCCAGCCCGTCATGGCATAGGCCTTGGAAACCCCGTTGACGACCACAGTCCTGTTCCTTAGCCCCTCGCTGACCGAGGCGATACTGAAGAATTCAAAACCGTCGTAGATGATCTTTTCATAGATGTCGTCGGAAATAACGGTTATATTGGTTGGTTCGATCACCGCGGCCAGGGCTTCCAACTCCCGGCGGTGATAGGCGGATCCCGTCGGATTGGAGGGACTGTTGAGGATAATGGCCTTCGTTCGCTCCGTAACCGCCTTCTTTAAGAGCTCCGGGGTCAGCTTAAAGCCCCCTTCTTCGGGGGTATTGATAATCACGGGGATCGCCCCGGCAAGAACGACGATATCAACATAGGATACCCAGTAGGGGGCCGGAATGATAACTTCATCCCCTTCCTCGCAGAGGATCTGAATGAGGTTGTACAATGTATGCTTTGCCCCGCAAGAAACAACGACCTGGGAACGCTTGTAGGGAAGTCCATGATCCCTGGACATTTTGGCAATAATGGCGTCCTTCAGTTCGTCGATGCCGCCTACGGGCGTGTATTTGGTAAACCCTTCCTGGATGGCCTTGACAGCCGCAGCCTTGATATTTTCCGGGGTATCGAAATCCGGTTCGCCGGCCCCGAAGCCAATGATATCCCGCCCTTCCGCCCGCAGGGCGTTGGCCTTCGCCGTAATGGCGAGGGTCGGCGAAGGTTTGATTCTGCCTATTCTTTGCGCTAATTTCATATGACCTCTTCTGTTATCTTTACTATTTCTTATTATTATCAAACTTGCCCTGGAGCCGTTCGAAGACGATATCGGGAACCAGTCCCTTGACCGACCCCCCGAGACCGGCGGCCTCCTTGATAAGGTTGGAACTCGTGTAAAACCACTGGTAACCGGTCATGAGAAAGACCGTCTCGATATCCCGGTTGAGGCGCCGGTTGATCAGGGCCATCTGGAATTCGTACTCAAAATCGGATACCGCCCGGAGCCCCCGGAGAATAACATTCGCCCCCTTGCTCTGGACATAATCGACGAGTAGCCCCGCCGAACAATCCACCCGAAGGATTTTCTGGTCTTTTATAACGACTTCCCTGATCAGATCCATTCTTTCCTCGACCGTAAAGAGGGAAGACTTGTTGGGATTATAGGCGACAAGAATGATCAATTCATCGAACATTCTCAGACCTCGCGTGATAATATCAATGTGACCGTTCGTAATGGGATCGAAGGATCCCGGATAGACTGCGATTTTTTTCATGTTAACGCTTCTCCTCCAATGTATGGGCCAGGAAAGTCAGCACCGTGTCTCCATAACGCCGTTCATCGACGCCTGCAAGTCCCTCGTTGCCGTCCATTCCTTCAATTTCCTCCCTTACCGATCTTTGCAGGACCAGCAGCCCTCCTGCGGCCAAGAGCTCTTGCCGCCGGCAGTAATTAAGGGTTTTCGTGATCCATCCCCGCTCATAGGGCGGATCGGCAAAGATGACATCGTATCGTTCCTCCCGGCCGCTCAAGGCGGCAACGCCTTTGTCGACGCTCGCCGTCAGGACCAGGGAGCGGTTTTCCAACCCGAAGGCGGCAAGTTGCTCCTTTATCTTTCTCGCAACGGCGGCCTGCTTCTCAACAAACACAACCCTTTTGGCGCCGCGACTCAGGGCTTCGAAACCAACGATCCCACTGCCGGCGTAAAGATCGAGAAAGGTTTGGCCATCGACGGGGGGGAGGATATTGAAAAGGGATTCCCGGACGGCGTCCGGCGTTGGTCTTACATCCCTTGTCGTCAGGGGCGAAATCCGTCTTCCCCGCATCTCGCCTCCGGTGATTCTCATGGGCCGATTTCTCCGCTCACAGGTAGTCCTTGCCGAGGATTTCCGCAATCTGCACGGCGTTCAAGGCCGCACCCTTGCGCAGGTTATCGGAGACCACCCACATATTGATGCCGTTGGGGATGGATTCGTCTTCCCTGATCCTGCCGACAAAAGTATCGTCTTTCCCTGCGGCATGAATGGCCATGGGATATTGGCGGTCCGCCGGATTATCGACCACAGTCACTCCGGGCGCCTTCGCCAGCAGCTCTCTCACCTCCCGAGGGGTGATCTTCTTCTCCGTCTCGATATTCACCGATTCGGAATGGGCATAAAAGACGGGTACGCGCACCGTCGTTGCCGTCACCGCTATGGAATGGTCGTTCATGATCTTTTTGGTTTCATTGATCATTTTCATCTCTTCCTTCGTATAGCCGTTGTCCACGAACACGTCGATCTGGGGCAGGCAGTTGAAGGCGATCTGATGGGGATAGACCTTGACGACGGGATCCTGAAAAGTCAACAGGGCGCGGGTCTGATCCATCAATTCCTCAACGGCCTTCTTACCCGTGCCGGATACGGCCTGATAAGTGGAGACAACTACTCTCTTGATCCGGACGGCATCGTGAATGGGCTTCAGGGCGACGACCATCTGAATCGTGGAGCAATTCGGATTGGCGATTATTCCCCGGTTTTTATAGAGGGCGATGGCCTCCGGATTCACCTCGGGTACGACGAGGGGAATATCCGGCACCATGCGGAAAGCACTGGTATTATCGACAACCACGCATCCCGCCTGGGCGGCAAGGGGGGCGAACTTCTCGGAAATGCTTCCCCCGGCGGAAAAAAGACCGATCTGCACCCCCGTGAAGGAATCTTCTTTAAGAACCTCTACCGGAAGGCTTTCCCCTTTATATTCAAGAGACTTACCGAGTGATCGCTCGGAAGCGAGCAACTTCAGCTTTCCCACGGGAAAGTTGCGTTCTTCCAGGATCTTGATCATTTCATTTCCTACGGCGCCGGTGGCGCCCACTACCGCTACAGAAAAAGTTTTCATAATAATTATTAACTCCTTAAAGAAATTATGGCTATTTCACCGTCAATAATTGAGCTATTGACGAAGTTATGAATATTTATCAAACAATACTCAGGACACCGGCCCCTGCTTTGCCGCGGTAGAACTATGATGCTTCATTCCGGGAAGCTTTTTTGCCAACTTGCAGATGAGCCATACCGGACCGGAGAGGCTGTAACCCGCTGTAAAGGTAAAGATCATGATCTGCGGCTCCGCGACCACGATAATCAAGATGCAGACAATAAGGACAAAAGACATGAAAGGCTTCCGGGCAAAGAAGTTAAGGTCTTTGAAACTGTAATATTTAATATTGCTCACCATGAAAAGGGCCAGGACCAGGACCGAGATGAGGACAAGGAGGTGATTGAAATGTCCGACCCCCCCGAGTTTGTAATAGATAAGCACCCCCGTGGCCACGACCGCCGCGGCGCCGGGGATAGGCAGGCCGTTGAATACCCTGCTGTCGATAATTCCGATCTGAATATTGAAACGCGCCAGCCTGAGGGCTCCGCAGGTCACGAATAGAAAAGACACCAGCCAACCCCATCTGCCGAAGGCAAACAAGGACCAGGCATAGGCCAAAATCGCCGGGGCGACGCCAAAAGAAACCAGATCGGAGAGGGAGTCGTATTCGGCGCCGAATTTGCTCGTCGTATTGGTCATTCTTGCTATACGACCGTCCAGGGCATCGAGAACGGCGGCGATCAATATGGAGATTGCCGCAATCTCATAAAGTCCCTTCATGGAAGCGATGATGGAGTAAAATCCGGAAAATAGACTCGCCGTGGTAAACAGGTTAGGAAGGACATAAATGCCCTTCTTCATCTTGCCTTTCGAAAACCTGGGTCGTTCTTTCATGGCATCTCTCCTATGGGCGTTTCCCCGGCCCGAACTTTATCGCCCACGCGGACGCAGACGTTCGTTCGGGGGGGCAGAAAGACATCCAGTCTTGAACCGAAGCGGATCAAACCGAATCTCTCCCCCTTGTTCACACTCATCCCCTCGGCAACCCAGCAGACGATCCTCCGGGCCACCAGGCCGGCTATCTGAATGACAAGCATCTTCTCCCCGTTTCCCATACCGATGACCAGGGCATTACGCTCATTTTCCGTGGAGGCCTTGTCGAGATTGGCCGTAAGAAATTTACCGGGATAGTAGCGGATGACCTCGACGACGCCTGCATAGGGAATGCGGTTTACATGCACATTGAATACATTCATGAAAATACTGATCTTCTTCAGAGGGCCAGCCAGGAGTTCGTGGCCCTCTACCGTCTCAATGCGAATAACCTTTCCATCGCAGGGGGAAATGACGGCCTTGGGATCAGCGGGGGGATGGCGTTGGGGATTGCGAAAAAACCAGGTGACAAAGAGGGTGGTCAATCCGAAAATAACGGTCCCCCATGTCCATCCGAAATACAGACACACGGATGTAATAAGGATGGCGGAAATGATGAAAGGAACTCCTTCAGGGGCGATGGGGCTGTCATGTGACATTTATTTGTCCTCAAAAAGTATGTTTATCAGTTCTCCCGGCTATTTATGATTTTATGAGAATTTGCCGGTTATGTCAACACCGGGGATCTATTTTTTCCTCCGCTTCCGACCGGCGCAGATACAAGGGTACGACCTTCACGGCGTCCGTCATCCCTCCGGCATGGGCCCTTCTGACCGCAAGGGCTCCTACCGCCGCGGCGTGCACTTGATGCAAGTGGTCGGCGACGAAAAACCCCCTTCCCATCAACCGCCGGCGGATGACGTCTCCATATTTAACGGCACCCGTACCTACAAATAAGACATCTCCTTCGATCATTCCCAGGAATTCATCTGCCCCGACCAGTTGTTCAGGAATGATGTTCGTTAATGAATACGCACCATTATCGGCATATAAACCTGCATATACCTGTTCCCTTCTCGCATCGATCATGGAACATATTTTCCGCTGGAAACCCGTTGCACTCACAGCAAGAACCTCAAGGGCGGACAAGCCGACAACGGGGCGATCGACAGCGAGGGCCAATCCCTTAACCGTGCTGACGCCGATGCGAATCCCGGTAAAGGAGCCGGGACCGATTGTGCAGGCAAAGACATCAAGTTTCTTCAGTTCAAGACCTGTCGCCGTCAATAGCCGTTCAATGGACGGCAGCAGTATTTCAGAATGGTTACACCCGAGATTTAAAAATATCTCCGCCAGCACCGTCTCATCCTGCAAAATGGCGACGCTGGCCGTCACTCCCGAGGTATCCAGAGCGAGAATATTCATATTACTTAGTAAATATATTCGTAATATCGTTGACCATCTTGATGTTCAGTCTGTCGATATCCATCATGATGACGAAGATCATTAACATAACAAGCAGAATAAAGCCAATCTGCTGAGCCCGTTCCCTTGTCTTTATGCTGACCGCCTTCCCCCGGACCGCTTCGATCAGATAAAACATCAGATGGCCGCCGTCTAAAACCGGGATGGGCAAAAGGTTGAGAACAGCCAGGTTGATACTGAGGAGGGCCATAAACAAGACGAAGGGCACGATTCCCTCCTTGACCTGGGCGCCGGCCATCTGGGCAATAAGAATGGGGCCCCCCAGGGTTCGGGGGGAGATGACTCCCTCCATGATCTTGACGATACTGATCAGGGTCAACTTGGTAATGAACCAGGTCTGCTTGATGCTGGTCCAGGAAGCCTCGACAGGATTCATGCGGTCGATCACCGTATCACTGGTGGGACTGACGCCGATTTTGTAAGCGGTTTTTTCCTCGCCGAAGATGTTCTTAGCCTTCATCGGCCGGGGAACGACGGTGAGGTCGAGGGGAGAGCCGGCGCGGCTGACGGTAAAAACCATGGGTTTACCGTCGCCGGCGGATATTTTCTCCGCCATCCGATCCCAGCGGGCAACCTTGTCGCCGTCTATGGCCAACACGACGTCATGGGCCTTGATTCCCGCCTGATAGGCCGCAGAACCCTCCTGGACATTGCCGATGGCGGTCGTGAGCACCGGTACGCCGACCATGTAGACCACGGCAAAGATCAGTATGGACAGAATGAAATTGAAGGCCGGCCCCGCTGCGACGATAGCGATCCTCTTCCATACCGATTGCCGGCTGAAGGATCGCTCCTGTTCTTCCGGCGTCAGTTCTTCCTCATCCCCTTCCCCGAGGAGTTTTACATATCCCCCGAGGGGAACCATGGAGAGGAGGTATTCCGTTTCACCGATCTTTTTACCGACTATTTTCCGTCCGAATCCGAGGGAGAATTTCAGAACTCCCACATTGAAATATTTTGCCATGAGGAAGTGCCCCAGCTCATGGGCGAAAATCAGAATCCCCAACAGAATGATTACGGATACTATGCTTGTGCCAACCAATCTCGTTTCTCCTTTATATTCTTCGTTGCCTGCTCTCTCGCTTCGCCGTCGGCATTGATAATATCTGCCAATGTCGGTGAAAAAACAGGATGGTGGTCTTTCATGACATTTTTTATCACTCCGGCGATATCGGTAAACCGGATTTCTTCATCCAAAAAAGCCTGGACGGCGATTTCATTCGCCCCATTGAGGACGGCCGGCATTGTTCCTCCCGTCTTTACGGCGCTACAGGCGAGGGGAAGACAAGGGAACTTTTCTTCATCGGGAGGATGAAACTCCAGGGTCGACGTCATACGGAAATCCATAAAGGGGCCCTCCCTCGGAAGTCTTTCCGGCCAGGACAGGGCGTAGGCAATAGGGATGCGCATATCCGGCTTTCCCAACTGGGCGAGGACCGATCCGTCCCAATATTCAACGAAAGAATGAATGATGCTCTGGGGGTGGACAACAACGTCGATCTGAGCTACGGGCACATCAAACAGCCAGCGCGCCTCGATGATCTCCAGCCCTTTGTTCATCATGCTCGCCGAATCGATGGTGATCTTCTTCCCCATTTCCCAATTCGGATGTTTAAGGGCCTGGGCAGGTTTTACATCCCTGATGGCGTCCTTTGACCAAGCGTAAAATGGTCCGCCCGAGGCGGTCAAAATAATTCTCTTCAGCGCCTCGCGGCGTTGCCCCTGGAGACATTGAAAAATGGCGCTGTGTTCGCTGTCCACGGGCAAGATCATGACGCCTTGACGGCTCGCCGCGGCCATGACAAGCTCCCCGGCCATAACGAGGGTTTCCTTGTTGGCCAGGGCGACATTTTTCCCCGCCTCAACAGCCGCCAGCGTGGGGATCAAGCCGGCTGCTCCCACCATGGCCGAAAGGACCAGGTCGGATTCCTGAAGGGATGCTACTTCGCAATAACCCTGGGGACCGTGAACTATTGCCGTCCCCGTGCTTGCTCCCGCGAGCTCGCGCAGCCTGTATGCGTGTTCTTCATCATAAACGGCAACCAACCGGGGCCGGAAGATTGCCATCTGTTCCTTCAGCAACCGGATGTTTCTCCCCGCCCCAAGGGCCGTCACGGAAAATCTTCCCCCCTGGGACGCAATAACGTCCAGAGCCTGCACACCGATGGACCCTGTCGATCCAAGTATTGAAATATTATTCATGAAATAAAATAGTACCGGTAGTAATAAACGAAGGGGGCGATAAAAAGCAGACAATCCAGCCGGTCCAGGATGCCTCCGTGACCAGGCAGCAGGGTCCCCGAATCTTTTACGCCGGCAGTTCGTTTCAACACCGATTCACACAAATCTCCGAGCTGGCCGAGGGTGCTGCCCACTATGCCCAGGATGAGGGCGTGCCAATAAAACAGCTTCGGAAAAAAAAACCAACTGAAAATGAGGCAACCCAGGGCACTGCCGATGATCAGCCCCACCGTTCCTTCCACGGTTTTGCCGGCGCTTACGAGGGGGATAAGCTTATGTCTCCCCCAGGTCCGTCCGACGTAATAGGCGGCAACATCACCGGAAAACGCCAGCACGATGACAAAGAATATCCACAAGGCCCCCTGATCGTCCCTGCGGAGCCAGATGAAATAGGAAAGGAGCATGGGCACATAGAGGATCCCGAAGAGAATCTTCATCACCGGCAGCAGATCGTAGTGTTCCTGATTGATTCTTTTTAGGTATAGTATGAACACGACCAGGGTGGAAAAAGCGATGACGCATAGAAGCAGCTCCGGGGAACTCCAATAAAACACCATCGGGATCAAAAGGGCTATGAAAAGCGTTTGTGCCTTTTCCCGTTGCATCAACGGGTCAAAGACCATGCTGTTGTATTCATGAACCCCCAGGAGGATCGCCGCCAGGATAAGGGCGAAGAATAACCCCGGGGAACCCCAGGCAATTACGGAAAACAGGACTGGGACCATAACTAAGGCCGTCAACCAGCGTTTGACATGAGTGTTCAATCGATCTTTTCCCTCCGTAACTGATCACTGGTCAGACCGTATCTTCTCTCCCGGCGCTGATAATCGGCAATTGCGGAGAAGAGATCCTCCTTGCCGAAGTCGGGCCAGAGAACGTCGGTGAAGTAGAATTCCGTGTAGGCCGATTGCCACAGCAGGAAATTGGAGATACGGTATTCGCCGCTCGTCCTGATAAGAAGATCGGGGTCCGGCATCCCGGCGGTATAGAGATAGCTTGCAAAACTTGCCTTCGAAAGGGAGGCGGAATCGAACCGTCCCTCCCTGGCATCTTCGAGAATACGGCGGACGGCCTGGAGGATTTCATCCTGCCCTCCGTAACTCAAAGCAAGATTGAGAACCATTTCCTTGTTTCCCGCCGTTCTCTCCATGGTTTCCTGAAGAAGATTTCTGACGGGTTCCTGAAGGGCGGCAATATCGCCGATGGTCGTGAGCCGGATACCGTTCTCAAGCATCTCATCCAGTTCGGAGCGGAGATACTCCCGCAGTATCTTCATCAAGGCCTTGACCTCCTGGTCCGGCCTTGACCAGTTCTCGACGGAAAAGGCGTAGAGGGTCAGATACTTTATCCCGATCTCCCGGCACAGTCTGACGGTTTTCTGTACCGCCTCCACACCCTTTTGATGCCCCATGATTCTTCCGAGCGTATGATTCTGCGCCCAGCGACCGTTCCCATCCATAATGATGGCAATATGCCGAGGAAGTTTATGAAAATCAATATTACCTGAAAGAGACGTAAATTCCATGTTTTCGGCGTAACATATAGGCGATGTCTTGGCAAGACATGTTTAAAAAAAAGGGGAGTTTCGCAACTCCCCCTTGCTTACCATTTGTAGACGGAACAGGGTTATATTTCCATGATTTCCTTTTCCTTAGCCGCAAGCACCACATCCGCCTTTTCTATGTATTTGTCCGTCCTTTTTTGAACATCGTCCTGGGCGGTAAACATCTCATCCTCGGATATCTTATTATCCTTTTTCATTGTTTTAAACTGTTCATTGGCATCCCGACGGGCATTTCTCATTTTCACCTTCCCCTCCTCCGCCATCTTCTTCACTACCTTGACGAGGTCTTTTCTTCGCTCTTCCGTGAGCGGGGGGATGGATAAGCGAATGAGCTTCCCGTCGTTGGAGGGCGTCAATCCGAGTTCCGATTTCTGAATGGCCTTCTCGATGGCGCCGATGACGCCGGTGTCCCAGGGAGAAATGATGATCAACCGGCTTTCGGGAACGGACAGACTGGCGACCTGGTTCAGGGGCGTCGGGACCCCGTAATAATCTACTTTGATGCCGTCCAGGAGGGCAAGAGACGCCCTTCCTGTCCTTACTTTACTGAAGGCCTTTTCAAGGGACCCCAGAATTTTCTCCATATTATCTTTCAACTCTTCGTAGATAGCTTCCTTCATGGATCTAACCCTCCACACGCGTTCCAATTTTCTTACCGCAAATCACGGCCTTGATGTTACCTGGTTTTTTCAGATTAAAGACGACTATCGGCAGTCCGTTTTCACGGCACAGAGAAATGGCTGTTGCATCCATTACTTTAAGATTCTTCGCCAATACTTCGTTATAGTTTATATTTTTGAACATGACCGCATCAGGGTTACCCACAGGGTCACGGTCATAGACGCCATCCACTTTGGTCGCCTTCATGATCACTTCCGCCCTGATTTCCACGGCCCGCAGCGAAGCAGCCGTATCGGTCGTGAAAAACGGGTTTCCCGTTCCTCCGGCAAAAATGACGACCCGCCCTTTTTCCAGATGGCGAATCGCCCGGCGTTGGATATATGGTTCGGCAATCTCCTGGACCCCCAGGGCGGACTGAACCCGCGTATGGATGCCGATATGCTCGAGGGCGTGCTGCAAGGCGAGGCAATTGATCAGGGTGGCGAGCATGCCCGTATAGTCGGCAGCTGACCGTTCCATTCCCCGCTTGGCCGCTTCGGCGCCCCGCCAGATGTTGCCGCCGCCGACAACTACTCCCAACTGCACGCCCAGTTCAACAACCTCTTTGATCTCCTGGGCAATTACATTGACAGTGTCGAAGTCGATTCCGAACGATCGTTCCCCTTCGAGGGCTTCCCCACTGAGCTTCAGAAGCACCCTTTGATAGCAAGCCTTGCCCATCAGGATTTTATCTCTTCACCTAACTGGAATCTGACAAAACGCCTTACAATTATATTTTCACCTGTTTTGGCGATCATTTCATTGACCAGCGTTTCTACGGTGATATCGGTGTTTTTGATAAACTTTTGCTGAAGAAGGCATACCTCTTCATAGTACTTTTTCAGCTTTCCGTCGATGATCTTATCCCAGATTTTTTCCGGTTTCTTCTCCGTCAGCAGTTGGCTTTTGTAGATTTCCTTTTCTCGTTCCAGGGCGCCGGCAGGTATCTCTTCCGGCCGCACATATGTGGGATTGGAGGCGGCGACATGCATGGCCAGGTCTTTGGCCAGCACCTGAAAGGCCTCGGTCTTGGCGACGAAATCGGTTTCACAGTTCAACTCGACAAGGACGCCGATCTTTCCACCCATGTGGATATAGAAGGCGATGGTCCCATCTTTCGCGGCCTTGGACGATCGCTTCGTCGCTGCGGACATACCTTTTTTTCTCAAATAATCGACGGCTTTCTCAAAATCACCATTCGACTCCGCCAGTGCCTGTTTGCAATCCATCATCCCGGCATTGGTTTTAATCCTGAGTTCTTTGACCATATCAACAGTTATATTCAAAGTCTTACCTCCTCGTTATGTTTCAATTTATCTATTATGCCCGCTCTTTATGCGTCACCTTGTTCAAGAGCTTCCGCATCATTTTTTGTTTCAATGCTCTCCGGAACATCGTTTTCTTCCTGCGCCATGATCGCTACCTCCCGGGGGGTATCTTCCTTGTCGCTTTCCGCCTGGATTCGCTCTTCAAACTTCTTTTTGCCTTCGAGCACGGCATCGGCGATCTTGGAGGAAAAGAGCTTGATGGCGCGAATGGCGTCATCGTTCCCGGGAATAATGTAGTCGACGTCATCGGGATTGCAGTTGGTATCAACCATGGCCACAATGGGAATACCCAGCTTTCTTGCTTCCTGGACCGTGATTATTTCCCGCTTGGGATCTACGATGAACAACCCCCCCGGCTTCCCCTTCATTTTGCGAATACCACCGAGGATCTTGTCCATTTTGACTTTTTCCTTCTGCATGGAAACGATCTCTTTTTTCGGAAAGGCGCGGATAGAGTCATCTTCGATCATTTTATCGAGGGTGTTTAGTCTGTCGATACTCTTCTTGATGGTAGTGAAATTGGTGAGCATTCCCCCAAGCCAGCGCTGATTGACGTAGGGCATCTCGCATCTTGAAGCCTCTTCCCGGATTGATTCCTGGGATTGTTTCTTAGTTCCGACGAACAGCAATTCGCCGCCGTTCGCAACCATGTCCACAACAAATTCGTAGGCCTTATGAAAAAGAACCACGGTTTGCTGAAGATCAATGATATAGATTCCGTTCCTGGCCCCGAAGATGTAGGTTTTCATTTTGGGGTTCCACTTATTGGTCTGGTGACCGAAATGGACCCCCGCCTCAAGCAGTAACTTCATGGAAATGTGCGCCATATTTAAAACTCCTTATTTTGTGTTTTTTCCGCCACTCCCTTCCATCAGGCCTCGAACACCTCAGCATCGAGATGCAACACGGGCCCATCCGGGAATGTGTGAAATTCGCGGAGACTTAGCACAATGCCAGCCAATACGCAAGTCTAATTTACAGGGATTTGTCCGTCTTCACATTCATATGTCCGGACGTACTTTTGGCAGCCGGTGTGATGCGCAGCATAACACCGGCTATGTGGACTGATAGGTTTGGCCGTGCCTGGCAAGTCATGCCAAGCGATTGCGCCACTTCTTTGGGTCTCTTCGTACCAGCTATATACCTCGTCGATGTCCTGTTGTGCTTCCGGCGCAATTATTAGTTCAGCGGTCATAGCGACTTCGAACCCTGCGCTTGACCTCGTCCCATGAAAGCCCTGAAGCGGGATTGCTCATTAAATTAGCTTTTCGACGATCCAACTCCTCCTTTTGCCATTCATGCACAGGAACCTCTGACGGGGTTGCCGCCAGGTCATCCCAGAGATCTTCTACCAGTTGTAACTTCTCTGGTGGACTCAGGTTGAATACAGAAACAGTGTTGATATTCATTCATTACCTCCTGATAGTAGAGAAATCCCAACTTTTATATTGATTGTTTCGGTTGCCAGCCTGCAAGTAAGATTTTCCTCCCCGAATTTCGCCATCGATGAGTATATCGAGAAGACACTGTAGTCTCGCACTCTACCCGCCCCCGGTTAACTCGATGTCATTCGCGGCGCTATTCCCCTGTAGACTCAGAGATATGTAGTCTCGTAGTCTTCATGAGGTAACTTTTATAATATTCGAGTAAAAATATCAACTTTAAAGGACATGTTCTAACTTCACTCGCGTATGCACGGGCGGCTCTTCTCGAAACCGGGAATTATGAGTCGGAGATCAAAAGTATTAGGAAGTGTTTTTTATGCAGTACACCTACGAGTTATCAGGTGTGGCGAGTAAAATATTGTGAAGATTTGCACCTGAAATGGAGTACAGGCAACTGAGAGCCACAACACTTTGGCTGCATTCACCTTTAGCTTGGTCGTCATACATCATATTAATCCTCTATGTTCTCGAAAAAATGGTTTTTCACGTCTGGATGAAACTCCAAACAAGCGTTTAATATGACTATGGAGTTCTGAAGAAGTTCCTGGTCATGGCTTGGATCGGAAATAGGGATCAATGGAAATTTACCACCGTGGAAAAGGTTGTTCCTAACACAACGAACCATCCGGAGAAGCCATTTAAGAAGTGTTCCTTTCCCGTCATGGTGCTGTGGCTCAGACCATCCCAAACGGCCACCTTTACAAACCTGCTTGCGAGGTGGCTTTCGCAGGAAGTATTCCAACGAATTTGTTAATTCACTGGAAGAACTTGGCTTAAAAAGATGATCATGGTCGGAGGCAAATAAATTCCAGCGTGGACGCGCTTCTTGATGACTTCCTTCCAGATATCGGGGGCACCGCTTGAGGGCATATTCAAAGCGAGAAAAAAATACAAAGAAAATCCACACCAGCTTTAAGTCTTCGCTTTCTGCAATCTTCTGTATTTCTTCAGGTACTGGTATATTGATCTGTATTGGCATCTCTTATATTATTTTGGCCATAATTGTTGTGTTGCCAGCGAAAAAACAAAGTAACTACATAACCACCGATAAGGCCTTTTTCACGAGATCAGGGCGATAATATTTAAGTTTAAAATTTTTGATGCTCTGAACTTTGTTATTGATACGCACTTTTATATATTGTTCACCATCTGCCGAACAATTGTAATAACCATCTGGTTTTATGGTTACCCATTCGTCATCAGCAAAACTATACATCGTGGCAATTTCTTTACCATCTGGGATGCTCAAAATTTTAAGTGTATTATCAGAACAAACCAAAAGAGCACATTTGCCATTGGGCGAGATGGTGATAGAGTTTATCTGTAATGTCGTTGATTCAAGAGACCATATCTCATCACCCGTTTCAACATCCCAAAGTATCAGCATTGTAAAATTAGGATCACTTCCACTTTCTGATAGAGCATATTTGCCGTCTGGAGTTATTGCTGCCTTATAACAATCTCCAGAACGAGCAGAGCCAAACGATTTTATTTTATGTCCTGTTTGAATATCCCAAAGTGTAAACAGATTATCACCCTCTTCGGGAGCGTCCCATTTCCATGATAAGGCACACCCCCCATCTGCCGAAATGCAATATGAGGAATTTGGTACATCAAACGTCTTTGCTATGTGGCCCGTGTTTATGTCCCATAGCATTATATAACAACTTTCATCTAAATCCCATTCTACACTGTCACAAAAACTGTCTATGTCTTCTTCTAAGTCAAGTTCGTGTTCTGTTGAGCCGGTGTACGCGTTTTGATCGACTACCGCTACGGCGGATTGTCCGTCAGTGGTAATTACCATAGAAGAAAAAATACCAGTGGATCTTTTATAATATCGCCGTCCATCATCGTAGAGTTTGTACAGTCCAAGACGATCATCACTATCCTCAAACTTTTCACTTATCCCTGTTTTAAAGTTCCACAACTCCAATATATTATAATGAGTAACCATAAGAACAGACGGAGATCCGGGTAAAAACGATGCTGTTGTAGCCCCTCTGTTAATTGATCTAATAATTTTTCCTGATGGGAGTTTCCCAATTTTGACCGTCCATTGACCCGCTGAATAACCCGTTGATAAAAAGTATTGACCATCCGTTGAAAAACAAACGAACCTATCAAATCCTGCCCATGGCTCTTGATCCTCATCATATTTATCGCGAATCAGTGTTTTTATAAGTTTCCCAGAGCTGACATCCCACAATTTTACTTTATGACAATCTCCCGATAGAATGAATCGATTATCAGGTGAAAAAGCAACGGAAACAATCCGATCACTTTGATCAGGTTGAACAAATACCTTTACGGATAAATTTTCTGCCAGTTCAAGTCCACGCCGGATAAGAGTATCTGAATATAAATCAATCTCATATTTTCTTGACGGGATAAGTGATTTATTTTCTTCTTTTTCTATATCCGTCATGCTTTTACATTTCCCTTCTTTTTTAGAGCTTTCAAACGTTTTCTTGCATTTGAAAGCTTCTTTTCAACATCCGTAATCATATCACCCAGTAGATCCCGTTCGTCATTTTCGGCTTCTTCAACTTTCAATTTTAATTCATAGAGTTCTGTCGCCTTCAATTCTTCTATTTCATTTTCAATGGCGGTTATTCGTATTTGGATCTGAGAAATTTTTCTAATAATCCGCACAAGTTCTGCACCAATCCCTTCCCCTTCGACCGCATTGGGACTGCTTTCCCACTCATTCAGAATTGATACAAGTCTTTCGATGTTTCCTTCAGCATATGCCTGATTGGCTTCCTGCATGAGTTTATGGCGATGTTCACGTGTTTTATCGTTCAAGGTCAGATCCGGATGAATTTTCTTGGCAACTTCCCGGTAGATTCTCTTCAATTCCTCTGAAGGCTTGAAAGGTTCTGTTGGTTCCTCAGCGATGGTTGAATCAACGGATTCCGCAGATCCCTTGGCATGTGCACGAGTTCGGAATGCATTTTCCCTGGCTTCCTCATTTTTTGGTTCCAAACTGGCGAGAAGCTCGGCTATCTGCGCCTCGACTTCATCAAGTTCCGCGAGTTTCACACCAACGATACGAACATAGCGCTGGTGGAATTGCTGTAATTCAACCAGCAGGGTTGCCAACTCCAGTTCTCTCTGTGTCAGTTCCTCCTCCAAATGATTAAGATCGTTATTCTTTTTCTCAAACTCTATATCTTCAGGGGTTTTATTTTTTATAAGAGATTTGCCTTTGGTCATCGTTGTGCCTTTCCGTCAGTATTTCATCCTTATCTGTTGTTACACTGTAAAATCTGAATCTACTTACTTCACCGCAACCTTGAATGTTTCGGCGAGTGATGCGAAGGTGGAGTACAGAATTTCACGGATACCATGATCGATGGTGTCAGGTCACCGGATAAAGGAAGCGTTCATTCAGGGTAAACTCCAATTCTTCGGATTCCAGCCGGATTTATAAATTTTAAATGGAACCAGAAGCGGGAAAATAATGATATACATAGGAACAGCAATAACGAGGATAATCGTGTCAGTAGCATTAAATGGCCAGTAGCTGAGATAGCTTTCCCAGGGCAAGACTCTAAGGGGGCGATGAAGGGGTCGGTTGTCATTTCCATTTGTTCGTACCAGACATCCTTTTCAATGGTCAGTAGTATGTCCTGGTCATAAACGCTTTCATAATCCATGTGCACATACTCGAGAAGTTCCCCCTGAGGGATCCGCAACGTTCCTGGAAACCAAGTGGCTTTTACCGGGCCGTTAAAAACCCCATGGAAAAGATTTTCAATGCCAATCTCACAAGCATTGACAGCATAAGTTCTATGGTCGCCATCAATCCAGCCACGCAGATTGTCCAAGTATAGTGCGTTATCCTCAATTTCCCACTCGGCTATATAACCCCGCCAGTTGGCTGTTGATAATGCCTTTAAATCCGGTCGAGGATTATGCTCATTAAAGTATGAATCCAGTGGATTACTGAAAAGGGGATACTGTTTGCCTTGGTAGTTAATCAAATCGGGATATTGCGCTGTCATTCAATCGCCCACCGCATTCTTTGAAAAAAACGAAATAATCGGTATTACTGCCGACCTTTGACGCTGTGTGTGCTGCTCTGCTTGTTTTTAATATTCATAACATTGTACGGATCATAAGCTGCGAGGGAATGAACGGTCCTTGTGCAGCCGCTGGGTGGCTGAATCAGCTTCCATGAATCTCCTTCAATAGATTGGCAAGGATGTCGCAAAATTGATATCCGACAGCAGGCGGTTTACCGCTTGCGCTATTTAAAGGCTTTCTTAGTAATGGTGGTAATTCTATATGGTATGGTACCCATCGTCCGTCTGAAATAGTGACTGTGCTGCTGGCCGTGAAGAACAGTTTGGAGTACTCACCACAAACTGAAAGGCCTTTGAGTTCTTGGAGAGTTGAGAAGGCCGTCTGAAGCATTTCTGCAATAGGCTTTGAAAACCTATCGTTGTGTGGACCTCCAGACGAAATTTCGATATCGCTATGGGCTCTAGACCCACCATGTCCATGAATTTCGACTAGAACCTTAGGATTCCAATATGCAATTTGCATGGAGTAGTCTGTCCGAAAATACTTGTTAACGTCAACGGTGTAATTGCAGGCAATAATGCTGCAACAATTGAGTGTTTCTGCAAGATAGCGACCGAGAAATCCTGCGTTTTCATCAGAATTCGGATGCCCTGGACATGGCAGTGACGCTTTGCCGGCAGGCGCGTGGTGAGGAACGCCAACAACAATATCTTGACAAGCTCGTGCCTCAATAATGAGCAGTGATGGCTCGGTGGATTCAAGCATTAGCTCTACACTCATTTGCTCTGTGTTGCGTTGGCGCAATTCCTTCTACGATGGTAACTTCCTTTTTATAACAGGAGTATACCGGAAAGGCTTTGTGTGTCAAGGAGAGATGAATATTTCGACTTGAAACCATGCCTCTTCGTCTATGTTGGCATTTTGAGTATAGCAGGAAGAATGATTTGCCATCGTCTTCACACATGATGTCAAGAAAACTCCGTCCATGGGCACATCAATCTATGCGACTGAACCCGTGAAACTCTCCACGATCTGCCCATCTTTACACATTGGGCAAGGTCCGCCGATCATTTCAATGACGGTTTTTACATCATCAGCGCCACATGAAGGGCACTTTCTGTCATTCTTTTATGTAGTAGCCCTTCCTTACGGGGAACAGCCTGGGATCATTTTGTAATATAGAGCCATCGGCATTCATCATGCCTTGTCCATATCCAGCGTGAAGGACTTTGAAATACCGTCGTCCTTTTGAATCACGCTTATCAGGAATCTGAACGGTCGGCACATGAAACCACATACCCTCTTCCATGCCATATCCTTAGAACGATTTTCCAGCTTGACCATCCTGCCATTCTCAAGAGTAAGGTCATAAACAGTTCTGAAGGATGTTGGGCTCTGGAAGCCCATGTGGACGTAAAGATAATCTATAAAACCTGTTGCGAGTCGGAGTTGTCCAGTGAAGGGAACGGGAATGTTTAGGTTGCGATAAGTGGGGTAATCATCTTCATTCTTGCTTTCAGGCAAAATACCATCTATGGGCGTGTAGTCCATTTCCCACCGTGATACTGTCAAGTCACGCAAATAAAATCCGCTGTCCGTCAGATCGTATGTGACGTAGAATCCTCTATGGCAAGCTGTACAATGCATTTCAGATTCAACTCCAAACTGTTCCGGTGTGACCAATGGGCTACCGGCTACACCGACCAGGCTGTAATACTCTTTATTGAATCTAATGTGATCGTGGATTTGCGCGGTCATGGCTTAAACCTGTTCTTCCTTCCATGTAGAAATATCCTCCCCAGCTTTTCCAGAGGGTTGATCCGCAGGATTTACACTCGTATACGTTTATAAGTGGAATGTTGAACAACGTAATATTAATTGAATACTATCACGAAAAAATGGTAACCTTTATTCATCATAGCAATTTAAAAGAATTCAAAAATTTGTTTTGCTGTGCCACAGATAATTCACCTCTCATGCCAATGACACTTACTTGATACAACCTATTGTTTACAAGGTAAATCCTCGTTTTGATGGTTGAATCGCCATGTCTTTTAAACATAAATTCAGCAACATATTCAAGTCCAGGATATCCGCTTATGGAGATGTTATGCTGCGTTAAAACCCTCCCATTTATGTTGCCTACAGATCCGTCACGCACTCCAGCGAAAAAAACGTTGATGTTTGATCTACCAACATAAACCTCTGGATAATCATTATAACTTACAATATACGCCATGTTCTTCATATGTAACCGGAAGGAAGATACAAATATTTTCCCCATAGCAGTATCTTGCATTAATCGGCTTTCAGTCGGCATGCTTGGCATTAGTATTGAGAAACCTCCATTTGGTGGGGAAAAGGATTTCCATACATCAAAACCCAAAGCAGTGCCTACTGTTAGAAACATCAAAATAATGACAATTATAAGCTTTTTTTCAAATAACATCATTTCTTAATAACATAAAGTATGGCTAAAATTATAGCGACAATCAACCAACTAATACCGCCAAATATTGCCCTATCAATAGGATTATCACTCCTTGCAAAGGCTTCAGGAACAGACAACATATCCACAATCTGCGTTGTAACAATAAAATTAAAAACTTTAACCTTACAAGAGCTACATAA
>Ga0209749_1001544_pt1 | contig 19619 bp, 16 predicted proteins | sample EPASupsiteSAE347_FD_187267 | JGI IMG/M metagenome (GOLD analysis project Ga0209749, IMG submission 187267) | Bioremediated contaminated groundwater from EPA Superfund site, New Mexico - Sample SAE3-47 (SPAdes) (version 2) | ecosystem: Environmental > Aquatic > Deep subsurface > Groundwater >... | reverse complement strand
GACATTTTTTACATGGAAAATAATTTCACCAATTCTTGCCGATGCCGATAATGGTAACGATGAGGCGAATTGTCTTCATTTCATTAATAATTGTCGGCATTTTGTCACCGTATTTGGTGGCACATTGTCAACCCTTTGATTTGATTACACCGGAAGAGTCTCTTGACGACAGTCTTGCAACCGAACTACGAGATATTCATAATATTGAAAGAGATATCGGAATTGAAAAATTAACTCAAAAGCCGAAAAAACTCGAAGCGCTCATAGAAATTGGAGAGCTTCGTATGGATCAAGCAAGACTTGAAGAAGCACAGAGATTTTTCGAGATGGCGCTGGAAATACAGCCTGACAATTCCCGTGCAAACGAGGGACTGGCGATGGTTTATTATAGAAGCGGGCGATTCGGGAAGACAAAAGAAATATACGACCGGTTGACTCGTCTCTACCCTCTTTCGGAACGGTTGCGGGAAAATGTGGAAAAAGTTAGAAGCAGATTGAATTCGCAGGGAGAAGTCGGATTAAGAATTCACGAGGATAATCGCGGTATTACTGAAATAATCTCATCTCTGGAAGCCTACTATCCATCATTCACTTATCCGAAGCTTTCAGCCAGATTTCGACTGGAAACCTGGAATTTCGAAGATCTAGTTGGAAAAACCAACAGCCGAGTTTTAGCCTCGACATTTGAATACATACTAAGTCATCGTTCTCGAACGGCACTAACATTTGCACCCGAAACATTCGCAGGCCAAAAAGCCGTTAATGCATATAATTTACACACCGTTACCGGAAACGACAACATGCATTTCGCTGTATTCACAGGCAGGCAATCATTCAAGGAAAACGTCAATACGGCAAGATTAGCCATGTGGGAAAATTACACAACCCTTGTTCTTTTCGGGGAAATCAATGAGCGTGCCAGAATAACGCAGTCTTGCATGAGCACTGAAATATCGGATGGAAACTCTCGAAGACGTTTCGACACCGAAGTGCTCTATTTCATCCATCGACACGGTGTTCCCTTGCTGTCAACGACGCTGAAATTTTATCAAGCGAATTATGAGCGCCAAAAGGATTTGAACGGAAATATCTACCCTTATTGGACTCCCGGTGATTTCAAGGGAGGAGAATTGACTCTCTCATGGGAACGTAGCGTCGGCGCGAACTGGTGGTGGGGTGTCGAAACGAATTTCATCATCAATCAGTTCAGAGATACCAATCCAATTACGCAACGGGAAACCGGTGCCGGGCTCATGTTTCATGCAAGCTATCGATTTGAAACGGGAAGAATCCACGGTGAAATCGGCGATACGATCAGGGATTATTACAGGGAAAGACGCCTCGGTCTTTACGGTAGCTTCGATTTCTAATACGAAAAAGGTAACATTTTAGCGTTTTGAAAAAAACACTGGAGACATTTATTGTGAGCCAATTTGTGCCAATTTATATGATTTTGAGCAAATTACTCGGGCTTAAAAAATGAAGGAAACCAGAAAACTTATCAAATATCCGGAGATAAAACCATCGGCGAATGCCCAACCCGCTCCCACACATAAACCTCTCGGTGAAAAATCAAAACCCTCGTAAATACATGATACGAGAATCAGAAGCGGACTTGTTTCCCCGCTCGTCATGTCGGCTAAAGCCCAAACAACAAGAACGGATGCCCATACCAACCCGGCTATCAGACCGATATCAAAAGGGGTCACGCCGGCGCTGATTCCTCTTCAAAAGAAATTGCCGCGTATCCGACACCGCGCGGATGATCCATGATATCCATGGAAGTTGCATAGGTTAGACGACTTGCCGTAGCTTTTCTCTTTTTAAGGCTTACCAGCGCAACCGTAATTGGAATAAAGCCGCAAATACTCCTGTCCTCGGAAACAACAAGTTCGTAAAAACCTTTTGAATCAAGTTGTTCGATGTAGTCGATCGCTTGTGCATCCAAACGATAAGCATCCGATCGGACAGCATCATGAGAAAAATCGGAGCTGACGATAAACCTGACATCTGAAAACTCCGGCTTTGAAAGAATTTTTCCGATAGCCTCGCCCCAAAAAAGGCAATCATTATACGAAGAATAATGAAGAGCAACAGGCACGATGGAAAAACGGTTTTCCTTAAAAAGACGTTGCAGAAAAGGAAGTTGAACTTCGATTGAATGCTCATGAGTATGCGCCATGTTTTCACATTCGAAGGATCCGATTGTTTTCAATGCATCCCGCAGGTTATCATCAACAGGAACCGATCCAAGGGGTGTTTTCCATTCGGTAGCTGCACTGATCGAAGCTTTAGCACCATAAGGCGTGTGTTTCGGACCCAGCAAAAGAAATCGTGTTGGAAGCGGATTTTCCGCGGCCAGCCTTTTTATTCCCCATGTGGCAACCGGACCGCTAAAAATATAACCGGCATGAGGAAGAATAAGCCCCAAGAGTTTCCCTGAGACTTGAATTTTCACGCCGGCTGCACCAAGATCATGGTTTTCACACTCTTCCATGATATATTGAAGTTCCTTCGCGGATGCGGGATAAAATCGGCCGCTAACTACCGGTTCGCGAATCATTTTCCTTCTCCTTGAATCTTGATCAAAGGTATTCTAGCACAACTTCATACCAATAAAAATATTGATCGAAACAAGTCGGCGCAAACGCACTAAAAATCGACAAATTCCATTCAGTTCACGGTGGATTACGCTTCGGCGATGGCTTGCTGATCCACCCTGCAATCGGCTCTCGATAATGATTTCATCAATTTCATGCAATTGCCCTGGTCGAATTGAAAGCCGGCTTGCCGGTTATATGCTGTTAGAGTAATATGGAAACAATATGGAAAGACAGGGAAGATTCCGCATATTATTTTTTTTATTTCCTATTATCGCGGTTTTTACGGCAACATTATCTTGCTTCGCCGACCCAACGATAAAACTAGGTATTGAAGTATTAACCCTGGACCATCTTGAAATGATCCAGGGAAAAAAATTGGCGATCTTGATCGCGCCAACGTCTTTAAATCACCAATTATCTCATTCAATTGATATTTTAGCGAAATATTCGACGATTCAAGTCATATTTACCGGTAATCAATATTTCCGCCCCACGATATCGGGCGGTTCCGAAACTCCCCAACTTGACGAACGCACAAATTCACCGGTAATTGAGATCACCGATCCATTGAAGCGGCCAAGCCGAAAAGACCTTCGAGGAGCGGAAGCCATCGTTATAGACTTCCAAGATATCGGAATTCGCTATTTCAATTACGTCACTTTATTAGCTCAGTTTTTAGAGCTTGCGCGACAGTCCGAACTTCCGGTCATAGTGCTTGATCGGCCAAATCCGATCAACGGGTATACTGTTTCCGGACCCGTTCTCGAAGTGAATTTTCGAAGTCGATACGGCGTTTATCCGATTCCTCTGATTTACGGCATGACGATCGGAGAACTGGCGTTGTATTTCAACAAAGTATTTGGATTAGGAGCCAATCTTACAGTAATCGGCATGGAGAACTACTCTCGCGTGATGACCTTTTCAGAAACGGGTCTCTACTGGGCGATGCCGTCCGACCACCTTCCGGAAGCCGATTCTCCATCTTATTATGCGATTACAGGTTTTCTGGGTGAAATGGGAGTTTTTTCGACCGGAGTGGGTGCCACGCGTCCCTTTCACTACATCCTGGCGCCTTGGCTGGATGGTGCAGCTCTTGCGAATAAAATATCCAAATACAATCTTCCGGGAGTAAGGTTCCTACCGATTTCGATCAAACCCTTTTACGGTCTTTTCCAATTAAAAAAAATCCCCGGTATTGAAATTGTAATTCTTGATCATCTGCAGTATGACCCATTTTTAACCGGAGTGGCGATTTTAAGATCCCTATGGGATCTCTACCCTGATAAAATTCCTCTGAAAAACCCCGCTATTTCTGAAAGCCTCGATACCCTATTGGGCGGCTCCGCTATTAGAAACTCGATTCTCAAAGGAATTCCTCTCTTTCAAATTCACGCAAGCATGCAGCCCGCGATAAGAGATTTTTTATCAAAGAGGAAAGCTTTTATCATGTATCCGGAGAATTGAAGAATGAAACCTGTCGATATACTTGAAAAAGCACACCCTCACTGATGGCTCGGCGCGGATACGGCATGGACGCATCTCCATGCACGGCGCGAGCGCACGTTGGTTCATCTATTGGACTCCCCCCCAAAAAAAATCGTGTATCTATGCCGTTCATGGAAAATATCCAGCTCTAATTGCTCGATCTTTTCTTGAATCGAAGTTTTCGGGCTAATTATTCTCAGTTTCTTACTAATTCGCTCGGCAGCTTCTGTCTTGTTGACATGGCAGGATGGTCTGAGTCACGGTCGCAGAATACAATTCATTTTAGCCGATGTACAGCAAGAAGCAGCCCGGTTGATTTCGAGCTGCATGGATGGGTCACTCCGTAATTCGGCCTGTTAATTTTCTGTTATCGGCCCCTGAGCCACGGTCCGCTTCGCATTGTCGTGGCCCCGCTCATCACCCACCCAGGTATTACTTTTCTCGTCTTGAGCTTGATCATGATATTCGCGGACATTTGTTGCCTCCCTATTTCCCGGCCGCAAGAGGGGCTATCCTTTTTCCCTCATCCCTAATTTTATTATCGTCAATGACCTGTCATGATCTACAATGCGACTGTCGCCGTTTTTAAACACAATTAGCCCATTTTTCTCATAGAATCGCGAAAATTTATTATCTTTAGTCTATGTGTAATTATTTCGTCCTTTAATAATTTTAATTTCGTTGCCTCATTTATCGATTATCCGAAAAACTTCAAAAACAGCTTTATTGCGCCCATATAAGAGGTATGCTAAGATGAATTTGGAGACCATGCGATGCAGGAAGAACGTTGTCCGCTTTGCTTAAAAATTAGAGCTTTTGATCTCGAAAATGAAGTCTATAATCGATTTCAGAACTCGGAAAGACTTGTTTGCATGGAATGCAGCCAAGAAATCGAGCATCGGCTTCGTCCGACATGGCAGATAGTCGGTGGTCGTATTTTCCCTAGAAATACCATGAGCTAACCTTTTTTAATTTTCAGCAATAATCAAATCATATACGAATAAAACATAATGTCAAAGATATTCCAAACACTCATACCCGAAAAAGCTCGCCATCCGGGCGCATTTTGGCTATCTACGCCATCCCTGGGCGATATGAGTCGCGAAATATTTACTCGACAAAATGCGTCATCATTATGACCAAATACGTGGTTTTGGTGCGTATGCATTTCGAATGCACTTTCCAACAACACCTCATTCGTGAACAATAGATGAGCGGTAAAATTTCCAACAATGATTACTTGGTTTTAAGTAATTTTCTTTCTCGCGAATTCGGTTTGTTTTTCGATGCCGCGAAGGTAACCTATCTTGAAAATCGGGTATTACCGCTTCTAGCGGCGATGAATTGCCGCGACATGAATCATTTTGTAGCGGATATCCAAAACAATATGAGTCGCCGTAGCCAACTCCTTGATGCATTAACTACGAATGAAACTTGGTTTTTTCGTCATCCCAGGCATTTTGACATATTACGAGATGAGGTTTTACCGGCACTTATACGCGGCAAAACGAAGACGGGCAAGCGGGAGATTTCAATTTGGTCGGCCGGCTGTTCCATCGGCGCCGAAACATTTTCCATTGCGATTACCGTCCATGAAATGATCAAGGAGCTGACGGACTGGAAGATAACCATTATCGGAAGCGACATTTCCGCAAAAGCAATTAACCGTGCTTTAAACGGCAACTACACCATCTCGGAACTTAAACTGCTTTCCAATATGCTCCTGTCGCGCTATTTTTTCCCCACATCACCCGATATCTATCAAATAAAACCGGAAATTCAAGCCATGGTAAATTTTGAATCGATGAATCTCTTGGATACATGGCCGGACAGAACCTTTGACGTAATTTTTTGTCGCAACACGATGATCTACTTCAAGGAAGAAACCAAGGAAAAACTCACCGAGCGTTTTTACGGCATCTTGACTCCGGATGGAACTTTTTTTACAAGTGCCACGGAAACACTCCATTGGCAGGGAGAAAATAAATTTGAACGAATTTTTCTCCATGGAGAGTATATTTACCGAAAAATTCTCGGCGGAAATTCATATATCCTATATCGTTTTAAAACCCCCAGCGATCTGTTGCGGGCATTGAATATCCTGGTGAAATCGAATTTGGAATACCAATTGATGAGCATTCCACAGTCCACACCGGCTTCTCCTAAAAAAGCAATTTATATCCCAAAGGATCTTGAAAACGATGTGGATCGAATGTTCGGGGATGTCGCACTCCAAAGCATGAGCCGGGAAGAATTTACGAAATAATTATCCCCGATAATTACCTTTTCGGTTTTACTCTTTCGGCAATTTGTTTATATGCCGATAACTGAAAAGGTGAAAAATATGGGCTTAGCCATTCCTTCTTTTGTAAGAATTCGAGTTTCGATCCTATTGAGGAATCAAGCCGGTCTTGTGTGCCTAGTTAGACACAAGAAGGCCGATCGGAGGTATTGGCTCCTTCCCGGGGGAGGACAAGAACCGTTTGAGCCCATGGAGGAAACCGCAAAAAGGGAGCTTGAAGAAGAAATTCGCGTTAAGGTTTCCGCTCTAAATTTTATAGCAATCAGGGAAAGTATCAGCCGCGAGGAAAACCGCCATATACAGTTTCCAATTTTTCAAGGCATTAAGCCTGACTTTTCATGCATGGCTACGGGAGACGACCCCAGAATTGAGGGAATCGATTTTTTTCATCCCGACGAGCTGCGCGAGATTTCCATCTTTCCCAATTTCGGCAACGACCTGATCAAGCTTGCAAAGGGTGAATCGATTCACCTGTTTAAAACCCTTGAATGGCTTCCCTGACCCGGAGGAAAATATGATTGAAAAGAAATACGAACAAATTATAAATGACTGCAAAAAGCGAATAGCCGCTAATCCTCGGGACTTTTTCGCCTATTACCAATTGGCGAGAGCTCTGGAAATGACTGGTGATACGGACGAAGCAATCATTGTTTACCAGGAAGCTATTTCCATAAATCCCAAGGATGCTTATTCTCATAATTTTCTCGGGCTTTCTTATAGAAACAAGGGATTGATCAACGAAAGTATAACCGAGTTCAAGAAAGCAATAATGCACAACAACAACTACGCATTTCCTTATGCGAATCTCGGCGTTATATACAAGATGAAGGGAATGTATGATGAGGCGATAATAAGATTCAAAAAAGCCATATCCCTCAAACCCGACTTCGCTTTTGCCCATCTTCAGCTTGGATTGATATATAAACTTAAGAAATTATATGAAGAGGCGATCGTGCGTTTTCACAATGCCATCGACCTGAATCATGATTATGCCTATGCGCATTTCGCGCTCGGGTCCACTCTGCTCGAAATGGGAAAATTCAAAAAGGCGATCGTGGAATTTAAAAAATCGGTATTGCTGAATCCGCAAGACGCCTATGCCCTAGCTCAGCTTGGAAGGGCGTATGTCAACGCCAGACTGTTTGAGGATTCAATTTCCGTTTTAAAATCATCGATAAATTTGAATCCGGATAATGCTTATGCATTTCTGAATCTCGGACTCGCTTATTTCTTCTGCAATCGTTTTGATGAAGCGATAGAGGCATTGAAGCGGGTCATAGACATCAATCCCGATATGGCGGAAGCCAGAATGTCCCTTGGACAATCCTTTTTGAAGAAATCCATGGATGACGCCGCTCTCGGTGAATTCCGAAGAAGTCTCAAGATAGATCCCAAGTTCCCAAGGGTTCATTTCTTTATCGGTACCGTTCTCAGAAAGAAAGGCGATATTCAAAAAGCGATAGATGAATTCAAGATTGAGAACACCATAAACGCCAACGATGCCGAGCTTCATTTCAATCTCGGTCTGGCTTACAAGGACAAGGGAATGGTCGACGACGCTATCGGAGAACTCAAGCGTGCATTATTCCTGGATGCTCACATGAATCGCGCGCACGATATGCTCGGTGAAATATTCGACATTAAGGGACAATGCGATCAAGCCGTATTTCACTGGCAGAAAGCCGCCGAGCTTCGTAAAAAAAGTGAAACAACGGATACCCCGGATAAAATCGCTGCACCTTCGGTAAGAAACAAAAGCGAAATCGATTTGATGATCGACAGGTATAAAGCGGAAATCGTTAATGATCCTAACAATGCTGAAGCCCATTACAAACTTGCGTCGGCATATAAGAACAAGGAAATGTATGATGAATCGATCATCGAGTATCGAAAAGTCCTGACCCTCAATCCTTACGATTCTTTTGCCCACTACAATCTCGAAGTAATTTACCGATTGAAGGGAATAGACGATCAGAATCTTGTTCGTTGGAAACGTTCAGTCGCCATCAACCCCGACAACGCCGGAGCGCATTACCGACTGGGTCTTGCATACAAAGAAAAGGGAATGCTTGATGAAGCCATAAGGGAGTGGGAAAAAGCCGTCGCCATAGATCCGGACTTCTCACACGCGCATCTTCAGCTCGGAATAGCATATAAATGCGTAGGGCATTCAGACAGCGCGATAAAATCTTGGCATCGAACCGTCGAGCTCGACCCGGACTTTCAGGAAGCGTTCTTTCATCTGGGAAAAGCTTATCTCGATCAAGGCATGCTCGATGAAGCCGTAAGCGCCATCAAAAGAACCATAAGATTGAAACCCAACGATATTGAAAGTCGATTCGTCTTGGGACTAATCTATAAGAACAACGGCATGCTGGATGACGCGCGAAACATCTTTGAAGGGCTGCTTTCGCTTAAGGAAGATCATGTTCCGACACTAGTCAACCTCGGAGCGGTCTACAAAAACTTGAATCAACTTGAAAATGCATTGAATTGCGAAATGATGTCGGTCCGCTTCGACCAAAAAAACTTCTTCGCTTATTACCTTTTAGGAACAATCTACAGAGCATTGGGCGAACTGGAGCGTTCTGAAGATGCCTTTAAAAAAGCGCTGGAATTAAATCCCAACGATGCGTTTTCCCAATACAGTCTGGGAGTAATTTATCGCAATTCCGGCAGGCTTCCCATGGCTATAAAAGCATTTTCACGCGCAATCGAGCTGGACTCCGACGACGGCTATTCCTATTCCCATCTTGGAATGTCCTTTTATGAACAAGGACAAATCGCCGACGCAATCAATGCCTTCAGACGAGCCATAGAAATAAATCCTGAAGACACCTACGCACTCTACAACCTCGGAATGGCTTACATGGACAACCACGACACCGAATCGGCAATCGATGCATTGGTCAACGTGGTCAATCTTTCCCCCCAAGACGCCTACGCGTGCTTTAACCTGGGTCTGGCGTATGAAGAGAAACGCCTGTTGCCTGAAGCCAAAGCCTGCTTCAACAAAGCCCAACAACACGCACCCAAACATAGTCAAATCGAAAGGTTCATACACGAAGCGTTATCACGTTTAAAATGAAGATGGAAAAAAGAGCCGCATATTCTCAGATATCCAAAACAGCCAAAGCCGCTAAGCCGGGCCATTTATACCATCTATCGATAGTCAAATTGCTCATTATCGGTTTAACATTGCTTGGAACTACTCCGGTTTTTCTCGGTTGCGAATCCAGCAATAATGTCACCCCCAGAGAAGGAGCACTGGAAGGAACCATTACCGACAAATCCGGAACCGCCTTGGCGACCGTGTTGGTCAGTTGGGCTTATGATCCGACAAGATGGGGAAGAACCGATACAAAAGGAAACTTCACAGTCGAAGGGGTGGGATTCGGTGATCAAATTTTTGTAGCTGAAAAAACAGGTTATAGGAAAAAGAGTTTCCAAGCGGCAATCTACTCCGGAACGATCACAACCATTAAGCAAGTCATCATGGAAACCGCAACTTTCGAATATACGAATATCTCAGTAGACGAGGTTTCAGCTACTCATGCCGTCATTTCATGGAAAACAACCGATTACACCAACGGCGTCATCGAATGCGGCGAAACCGAGAGCTTGGGAAGAACCATAAGAGAAACCGAAAGCCAATATGCCACTGCGCACACCCTGACGATAACCGATTTAAAACCGCAAACCCGCTATTATTTCAAGATTATCGCCTCTCGCCAAAATCAGCCGTCCGAAACTTCGGTAATATCGGACTTTACTACCTTAAGCGCGCTCGAAGATCGAAAAGTACCGGATCCCCCGAAGGGTGCCGGCGCCGCCTTATCCGAGCAACCAAACCAGGTAACCGTATTTTGGGCCGCCAATTCGGAAGCGGATTTAAAAGGGTACAAACTCTACCGTTGCGAAACTCCCAACGGAACTTTTGCGGCAGTTAACAACGGCATTGTCGCCAAGGGACAGGAAAGATATGTCGATGTGGGTGTCGTAACCGGAAAGAAGTATTACTACCGCGTATCAGCCATCGATCAAGCAAACAATGAAAGCGGTCCATCCGAATGCGTCTCAATGGTAATCCCTGGCAATCTCACGCAACAAGTTCTATGGACAAGAGCCAACAGCCCATATATTTTGGCGGGCGACCTCGATATCCAATCGACCGGCTTGCTCCGCATAGATTCTGGTGTCGTCGTAAAAATGGCAGATTACGATGCCCTTAGACGCGGCAATGCCAACATAGTCGAAATCAGAGTCGCCGGCGGAATTGTCGCCAGCGCTAGTAAAACTGAAGTCCCCGTAGTTTTTACTTCAGACAGAAGTCCCCCCGCCGCGGGAGATTGGGGTGGAATATCCATCAACTCCGACGGATCTACCAGTTCCTTGGCGAATGTTACGTTAGCTTACGCAGGAACCGCGCTTTCGTTATCAAAAAAAACCGGTACATTTAACGGAGTTTCCATATTGAACTGCAATACCGGTATCATCGCAACTCAAACCACGGATTTATTACTAACCGACGTCTCCATCACATATTGCGAAACCGGCATGGAAATCAGCGACAATGTAAGATTGAAAATAGACGGATGCTCGTTTAACCACACGAAAAGAGGGATTCTTTCCAACCTGAATGACACTCTTACCATCCAACGAAATGACTTTCTAGAATATACGGATTTCGGTCTTACAACCAATGATTCATATGGCGATATCATTATCACGAATAACCTTTTCATATCTCCAAGCGGATTAGGGCTGCACATCATCGATAAGCCGCCAAAAGTCGATTACAATACTTTTGATTCCGCTTACGGAATTCAAATAGATAAGGGAAATCCCATCATTGAAAAAAATCTCATCGGAGGACAAAAAAGCTATACGGGGATAGGGCTAAAAGGAATAGAACATCTTGCCGGAGAGCAACCCCTTCCGTTGTTTGGCCCCAACAGCGTGTACGGATTTACGTTAGGGAAAGATTATATCGGTTGCGCCTCCACTTCGACCAGCTTGGCAAGTGAACCGATGTTCATGAAAGACTGGGGTTCGACAACATATGATTATCGGCTAAAGCAAGGATATCCCAATAATACGGATCCCTGGGGAATTAGAAGAACAACAGCTCCCTCAGTTGAAAATCAATGAAACGCATAAAAGCTAACCAAGTTGGGGCAAGAAAAAATGCGGAGACGCCGAGGCGCAGAGAATGGCTATTAGAGGTGTTTTCTTCGCGCCTCTGCGCCTTCGCGGTGAAAAATTCCCTTTGATTTTTTCGTTGGCTAGCTTTGATACGAATCATTGTTGAAAATACAGAAATGAGGTTCTCCAAAATTTCCACGACTTTTTTCCCCATTTTGTTGGATTCATATGTGTGGTAATAACAACATCTTGCGAGGCAATATTACCTCGCACTAAAATGGTGGGGTATTTTAGCCTCTAAAAGAGTACAAATACCGCATTTTTCCCTACCTCACTATTTGCAATATCGCTTTTTTTTCTTTGTGTTCTTGGACTTTCTCCTGCCAACACCGTTAGCCTTAGAGCCTGGTAGAAAATAACCGGATCGTTTCGTTGTTTTCTTACAGCCTCTTATGGCCGGAAATTCCAGAAATTCGTTACACTTATTTGCTAACAAGGCCTTAGTGGTTTAATTGGCATATTAATTGCTGATTAAATAATTAGCCGAACGGCTAATAATCTTGAGGAGGAAAATATGATAAAGAGATTCATCAGGGAAGAAGAAGGGCAAGGTCTAGTAGAGTATGCTTTGATCATTGGGCTTATCGCTGTTGTGGCTATCGCCGCTCTGACCGCTTCAGGGGGAAGCATCAGTTCAATATTCGGAACGATCAGCACCAAATTGGGTGATGCCAACACCACGGTATCCAGCTAACAATAACAGTTAGAAATCACAGGGGGGCCTTTCGGCTCCCCTGCTTTTATTTAAGTTCTAAGTCAGCGAGATGGAACTTTGGCACGTCTTATGCTATATTATTAATCGAGGCCTAACGGCCAAATAACAACAGGAGGGATGGAAATATGATTAGCCGATTTTTACGCGAAGAAGAAGGACAAGGTCTAGTAGAGTACGCTTTGATTATTGGACTTATCGCTGTTGTGGCTATCGCCGCTCTGACCGCTTCAGGGGGAAGCATCAGTTCAATATTCGGAACGATCAGCACCAAATTGGGTGATGCCAACACCACGGTATCCAGCTAACAATAACAGTTAGAAATCACAGGGGGGCCTTCGGTCCCCCTGCTTTTTTTATCGCTTTTATTGCTCATTCCATGAGTGAGCAATGCTGTTAAAATTCTCACCATCTCCGGCAAGTTCATCTGCATTGTCGGCTAATATCTATTTTGTTTTTTAGAAATTTATTGAATTGATGGCGTGATCCGGTATCGGTTTACCAAAATGGTCCGCCCTTAAGGTTTTCAAATTTCGGCAAACAGGCGAATTTCGTTGCATACCGTTGAGGATGCTCGCGCGGATACGTAATATTTTTTTCCGCCAGCCCGGGAAGATTCCTCCCGCCGTAAATCAGATAGGGAATATTATACGGATCGAAGCCCATAATTCGCGTTGCGGTACAATCTACCGCGAGCGGATGTTTCCCCATGATTATCGTTCCGACAGGTTTGGAATTTCCCAATATCGGGCCATCGCCTTCCATTCCGACGATGGCATCGACGATTACATAATGAACCGGAACGCTCAGAGTCAAATCCAAGATCGATTTTCCGATGCCTTTGATATGAAGAGGATTTTTTGGCCATCCATAGATGATTCCCGGCAGAACTCCGAAGAGATTTTTCATTGATAGTGTAACGCCCATCCAATGATGCGTTTTCATTTTGGGAAGGTTGATGACCACATCGGCTTGCGCGACCGGAGAAGCCAAATAAAATGCGGAGACATCACTATATCCACCCTTGTTCGGAATTTTGACGGCATCACAATGATTCATATCAATGCATCTTACTCTCTCATCCAAAGCTTTTCGTAAAAGCGGATGATAAGCCGAAAATGCGGGATCGCGTCTATGACCGGCAGCTTCGCCCACAACCACATCGGCCGCTCCCAATGATAAACAAGCTTCAGCGATATTTCGAATAAAAGCAATATCGGTATTGATGGGACGACCGGGATGAAATTCCACGAAATTCGGCTTAAGCAGAACCTTCTTGCCCTTTATAATCATTCCATCTTCCAGAAGGACTTTCGCGACATCTTTACTGAAATCGCGCGAATAATCAGGAACGTTGACAAGCGTGACCGGGCATATGGTTCTAAAATTTCTACCGATTACGACTCCCATGCCGGTTGCACCGAGAGCGGCAAATAACCACTTGAGAAACTGCCGACGAGTCATTTCGAGAATACCCTCTTGTCCGATAAGGCGATAATACCTAGAGCGAAATGGGCAAGGTTAAAGTCCTCACCTCGAGGTAGTGAAAGCATATCATAAAGCCGTTCTTGCAACTTCGAAACATCTTTTCCGAAAACATCAAGACAAATAACGCTCCACGCAAGACTATAAAGGGCTTCCAGATCCGACGATTCCTTTTCCAGAATCTCGATGCTTGATTTGAGAAGATTTTCTTCGACGAACCCGCGCAGAGCCAGCAATGCCAATGCCGTCGTATCCCTGAACGGCAAGAGATCGCTATGACAAACGTAGCGATTTCCGTAATTCCATCCGCCGCCGGCTATTCGTCGATCAAGGATTAGCTTCCTGGCTTCAATGCACCTTGGATGATTCTCCAAGCCGAAGATGTTGAGCGCGATCAAAGCCCATGCCGTCGGTTCCACCCAACCGAAAGTCCCATTGACCCAAGGCCATCCAATAAGACTATTGTCCTGATCGATGTCTTCTTTTTGTTCGTATGTCTCGGATTTGAATTCCAAAATGAATTTAATCGCCCGATCACGCTCGGGAAGTTTAGCCAAATGGTGCATGAGAATCGCGAAATGAGGCGACATCCAAATTCCTTCGGTTTTCAAAGTCGGGCTCATGCCGATCGATCCATCAGGGTTCACGGATGCAAGAAGCCAAGCCAGCGTTTTCTCAGTTTCCGGCAACGACATATCCGAAGCCCAAAATGCCGCCGTTGCAAAAATAGTCGGTTCGCCGGATGAAGCATTCCCTCGTCGATAAGGAAAGCCGCCGTCATTTAGACGAAACTCCAAAAGAGATTCCGTCAGTTTCTTGATTTCATTTCCCCAAGCATTCGTCATAAACGATGATTAATTTACCACAAGCACTAGAAAATACAATAAAAGAAGAATTCTGTTTGTTTTTTTATTCGAATTAAGTATAAAATAGATTCGAAGCTGATTCTATTGGCATTAGTTTTGCGGCTATTTGGGTGAAAGCCCTAAAAGGGGGAAATATGAAGAGAAATCAAACCAAGAAGGGGCAAGGCTTGGTGGAATATGTTCTTCTCATTGCTCTGATCGCCCTAGTTGCAGTCGCAACTCTGACAGGAATGGGACAAACCGTAGAAGGTGGATTATTCCAACACATATCATCGAATCTCGACACCGCTAATACAAATATTGCAGGATCATAGAACTTCAAAGCCACACCCGCGGAAAATATATCATGCAAATGTTCGGCGGACTCACATTTGCCTCTGCTAAAAGCGGGTAGGCATATTTTGTGTGCGTAAAAAAAATCAGGTAATCAATGGCCTCTTCTTCAGCAAGAGGGTTTTGATAAATTGTTCAAAGTTAGATTGTTCATCAGAATATACTACTTGGATCTTTTCCATGAGACCAATGATTGGTGTAATAATTTCCATTGTTAATCGCAAACAATCATTTTTGGGTGGTGTCATATTTTAACTTTTTTTTACGGCACGGAAGAAAATCATTATGAATTTCATAAGCTTTCTCTGCATCTCTGCGGCTCTGCGTTGAATTTTTCAGTTAATTTAGGATACTACCCATTTTTGATGATCTAGAGAAAATCCGTAATTTTCGCATGGAAAACCAAATAAAAATGAAATCAACACATATAGCTATTCTTCTATTCATAGGGTTATGGATCGTTTTAATGCTCAACGGGCAAACGCGTTTTTTCCGCGATCCCGGTACTTTTTTTCATACCGCCGTTGGAGAAAAGATGATTTCTGAAAAACGCTTGATCCATAACGATGAGTTCACGTTCAGCTATGCCGGAAAGCCGTGGATTGCTCAGCAATGGCTCGGGGAATGTTTAATGGCTTTTCTTAATCGACTCGGCGGGTTTGACTTTCTTCTACTCGTGACGGGAACGATTCTTGCCGCGCTTTTCTCTTTCATATTTCATCGGGCGCTGACAGCAGGCTTCAATCCATTACTTGCGGTTCTATTGATCGTTCTAACCATCGCATCTTGTTCGCATCATTTTCTCATTCGTCCACATTTGGCGACAATGATCTTTCTAGCTCTCATGTTTGCGAAACTCGTCGATACGGAAGCAGGAAAATCCGGCATTAAAAGTCTTCTATGGCTGATTCCCTTGTTCATAATCTGGGCAAATGTCCACGGAGGAATGCTGGGAGGTTGTTTCACCTTGGTTTTAACAGCTACAGGATGGATAGTCTATTATTTCCTTGGACTTGAAACTCCGGTGAAGGGAAAAAGCGATCTGCTCTTGATAACGTTCGTAGTGTTCGGCTGCTGCGCCGCAGTTCTGATTAATCCGTATGGTTTGGAATTATTTCGAACCTGGATGGCGATAATGAGCGCTCCGGCAGTCGGAGAGTTCATACAAGAGCATGCCGGATTACTGCGGGTTTGGTGGGGGTGGAACACCCTTCTCTTCGGCGGATTTTACATAGCCGCATTTCTCGGAACCTTACCCGGCTTTCCTCGAATTACGCGGGTGATTCCGCTCGTTTGGCTTCTTCTCGCAATCTCTCGAATACGTCATGCCCCGTTATTCGCACTCACCGCGACAATTGCACTGATAGACTTTTGGGGGCATATTCGCTGGGTGCGATGGCTTATGGAAAGGGGAAGCAAAATTTTTAAAATACTTCCTTCGCCGAATGCCGACTCCGGAACAATCACGCAGCCGATAACGATGATCGCCGGGATTTTAATAATCATCGGACTCGGCTTACAAAGCTTCAATATCACGTTTCCGATGGTTGGAAAGGGATGGGTTAAGCCGGATGAAAATTATTGGCCGATAAAATCGGTTGCACGCCTTCAAGAATATGCGGCGCGTGAACCCGGTGAAGTTCATATTTTCAATGAAATGTTGTTCGGCGGATTTCTTACATTCCATGTTCCGCGAATGAAGCTGTTTATTGACGATCGTTGTGAATTATGCGGCGAAGAAGGCATTAGATCATACGTAAAAGCCGAAAATGATCATGTCTACCTTGCAAAACTCGCGAGCGATCTGAACTGGACGGCGGCGCTGACGATTCCCGGGTCAGGCTTCGACAAATTCTTTACGAGTCGATCCGATTGGCGTTTGGATAATAAAACACCCGCGGCGAATTTTTTCGTGAAATCAAGCGACGGTCAAAATTATTGATAGCTGCAAAATGAAAGCCGGTTTCCGGGTACCCGAAAAAGCGCGCCATCCGGGCGTATTTCGGGTATCTACGCCATCTCTGGGCGATATAGGGCGGATTAGGTGCCGGCGCCGTAATCCACCGAGCTTGAGGAGTTGTCGAAAGGCAGGACTCAATAAAACCTTGCTACAAGCAAGCCCAGCATGAACGATTGATGGAATCTTGAATCAGTGAAAACACGTCGTGAAAATCCAAAGTTCGAATTAGGCAAGGAACTGCTTTGGGCAGGTCTTTCCATCGCAGCGACTTTCGCGATAATTTACCCGACAATTGCACGCGACGTCAATATCGGTTTCTGGGGCGGAGACGGACCGGAATTGGCATTGGCCGCATCGGGGCTCGGCGTCGCGCATCCGCCGGGATATCCGATCTGGGTAATCATCGGCCATCTTTTTTCCTGCCTGCCGATCGGCACTTTGTATGGGCGTTTGAGCCTTTTTTCGGGATTTTCGATAGCCCTCGTTGCCGGCGCCATGATGTTGACATTCCGATGTTTGGCAAAACGACTCGATCTGGAAGTTCCAAGCGCGGCCTGCTGCATCTTGGCGGTATTTGCGGTGCTTTCGCGGAATCTGTGGCATAGCGCGGTAATTACCGAAATCTACGCTTTAAAAACCCTCATTTTCTCAATTATTTTACTTTGGCTCTGCCTTCGAATTTTTGCGATCGATAAGAGAAACATTCTCGATGAGATCATTTTGGGAATACTTCTGGGCATCGCTGTTTCTCACCATTTGCCGGTCGTTTTTTTCGCTCCGGGGATTTATTTCTTCGCGCTCCGCGGCAATAAATGCAAGATTCCTTCAATATTGCGGATTTCGATCACGGCGGCGAGCGTGGGAATCGCCTGCTTCGCGTTGCTGCCTCTGTTGGGTGCGAAGGGCGGCTCGATGGTCTGGGGCGATATGAGCACATCCGCCGGGTTTTTCGATCACGTTTTGGGAAAGCATTATCAAGGTTTGGTTTTCACCAAGGGCTGGATCGGTTATGTGGAAAAACTGCCCGACCTGTTGAAACTGTTCGTCGTACAATGGAATCCCGTCGTGGCAGCCGTTATCATCACGGTTTTTTCATCATTGGGAATTTTTGCCGTTCGCGGAACCAATGCGGTTTACAGAACTTTTTTCGTCGGTTGGAGCGCAATGCTTTGTATTCCGACGATTCTGAATTTGTTTTACGACATCCCCGATTTGGAGGTCTATTTCAACGACGTATTTTTGGCCGCCGGCCTGGCTTTTCCGATTGGATACGGATTGCTTGCCGAAGTTGTCAAGCGCTCGCGGTTGTCCGGGCGGCTTCTATACGTATTTCCCGCCGTATATCTGGCGGTTTTTTGCATCGGCCTCAGGGAAAGATTCGAGCAGACGAATCTTTCAGGGAAAGTCGATCCGGCGGTTATCAGAGCCCGGAGTATGGCGCAATCTCTTGCCGACAACGGTTATGTCGGTTTGATCAAAAGCGGCGGCTTCTTCTTTCTGCTGAAATACGAACTTATTCAAAAAAATCCGGGATCATATCCGCCGGTCATCAGCCTCGATCTCTTGCCGTCGAAATGGTACAGAAAAAATATTGCTCCACTTTTAACGGAAAAGCGCTTAACGCCTTTACCGGTGATCGACAAGATCGGTCATAAGCAGATCGCGTCATGGATCGGAGAAGTAATTTCCAATACCGCTTCAGACAGCGGTCTTGCACGGGTGGCTTTAGACGGACCTTTCCCGGAGATAGACAGAAGTTTGATTCCTCCAACATTTTTCGAGAACGGATGGTTTCAATTCGGAAAACCGCGACCGACATCATGGATATCCGGCAGTATTGATTTTCGAGCTTGCGGCGGAAAGAAATTCGCCGCCTCTTCTCCGCAGCCGCTTGCCGAAGGTTGGCAACCTTGTATTTATCATTCCACCCAAGGACCGATCTTCGATCTCATCAGCCCCGACAACCTCGACTCGCCGACGATTTATCCGTTGGCTTCGGGAGAAATCGAGTTCTCATTTCCCTCTCAAGTCAAAGCCGTCGCCATTCTCGGAGCAACTCACGGCGGAACAGCGGAAGATCTGGAAATCTCCGATAGCCAAGGAAGCCGCGTATCGTCAACGGATGGCGTAGACACCCAAAATATGTCCGGATGGCACGCTTTTTTGGGGGTGTTGTCGAGAATGCCGATGAAATCATTCCCCTCAGCGGATGAAATTACTTACGAAGTAACCCCGGCCATGGCCATGGGGTCGCTGGGAATCGGCATAGCTTCATTAAGTCGGGAAGTATCTAAAGGGAAAATAATCAACCGAAGCGCATCGACGACGATTTATATCTGGGGAATCTCCGGGTTACCCGCAAAATGAAAGCCGGTTTTCTGGTACCCGAAAAAGCACGCCATCCGGGCGCATTTCGGGTATCTACGCCATCCCTGGGCGATATAGGGCGGATTAGGCGCCGGCGCCGTAATCCGCCGAGCTTGAGGAGTTTTCGGCACAAGTATCAATGGCATCCGATAATTCCAGGGCAATCGCATTAAAATTTAGAGATCCGGTTCATTACCTGTCGTAGGGGCGGCGCTTGCTCCGCCCGGGAATCTGAGAAACCTGCAATCCATGGCCTTTCCTGGAAGTTAAGTGCGATTGCCCTGCGACAATTCTCAATTTT
>Ga0209749_1001541_pt1 | contig 19639 bp, 13 predicted proteins | sample EPASupsiteSAE347_FD_187267 | JGI IMG/M metagenome (GOLD analysis project Ga0209749, IMG submission 187267) | Bioremediated contaminated groundwater from EPA Superfund site, New Mexico - Sample SAE3-47 (SPAdes) (version 2) | ecosystem: Environmental > Aquatic > Deep subsurface > Groundwater >... | reverse complement strand
GGGCGGCGGAGCCGCCGTCTGCCCGGTTTGCGGTTTTACAACGCAGAAAGCCAGTGTAAAAAGGCAGGGCAAGGCTAGTCTGATGAATCACCGCATCTTTGGAGTAACGGTACCCATCGGCGAACGGCAGGGGAAGACCTATTTCGACGTGAACAATGAGGATCGGAAGGCGGCGGAAACCGCAACAAAGGAATGGGAAGAGCTGGTCAACAAGGGGAAGGCAGTGGAGTTGACGGAGAAGTATCCTTATCATGATCCGCGTGCATTCACCGCCGGTCTTTACGGCATCTCCACGTGGGGTGATCTCTTTTCAGATCGTCAGAAACTGGCCCTTTACACCCTGGCTGACATCCTCCAGGATTATGCAACCAATCTGAAGAACGAAGGCCATGATGCGGCATTCATCAAAGATGTCATGACGACCCTGGCCTTGGGGATCAGCAATAGCGTCCATTACTGGACAACGATGAGTACATGGCTGGCGGAGCACATGATTTCCGCCTTCATCACCGGCAATGCCATTGCCATGCGCTGGGATTGGGCGGAAGGAAATCCATTGGTTCCATCCTATGTTGGCGGCCTTGATTATGCCTTCTCACAGGCGGAAGAAGGCATTGCCGCTGCTGTCCACCTCGGCAAAAGCGCCGCTACCGTCCTCCAGGGCAACGCCACTGCCGTCCCCCTCCCCGACGACGGTGCGGATCTGTTTTTCACCGATCCGCCCTACTATGACGTAGTTCCCTACGCCGATCTCTCCGATCTCTGCTACGTCTGGCTCAAGCGGTTTATCGGGTCCTATCATCCCGATCTTTTCAAAACCGAACTGACGCCAAAGGCCGATCAGATCGTCGTCAATCCCTATGCCCTAGAGGACGGCCGGGGGGAGCAGACGCCAGCAGCCTATCAGGAACGGATGACGGCGGCCTTCCGTGAGGGAAGGCGGATACTCCGACCCGATGGCATCGGGGCTATCGTATTCGCCCACAAGGGAACTGCCGCCTGGGAGGCGCTCCTTGGGGCAGTAATCGACGCCGGTTTCATCGTCACCGCCTCTTGGCCCATCGACACGGAACGGGCGTCGCGCATGCGGGCCAATCAATCGGCGGCGCTGGGATCGTCGGTCCATCTCATTGTTCGACCGCGCGAGGATCAGGAAGGCGCTTTGAAAACGAGTGACGTAGGCGACTGGCGGGATGTCCTGCAGGAACTCCCCAAACGCATCCACGCATGGATGCCGCGCCTCGCCGGTGAGGGCGTCGTGGGCGCCGACGCCGTCTTTGCCTGCCTGGGTCCGGCCCTGGAGATCTACTCCCGTTACCCGCGCGTCGAGAAGGCGAGTGGAGAAACCGTCCTCCTGCGGGAATACCTGGAGAACGTCTGGGCCGCCGTGGCACGGGAGGCCCTCGACATGATCTTTGCGGGGGCCGATGCGACGGGCTTTGAGGAAGACGCCCGCCTGACAGCCATGTGGCTTTGGACGCTCTCCACAGGCGGCAACGGCAATGGTGAGAATGGCGAGGATACTCAGGCGAGTACGGGCTATGTCCTGGAATACGATACGGCCCGGAAGATCGCCCAGGGGCTGGGGGCGCACTTGGAGCATTTGACGTCGACACTGGAAATCAAGGGGGACGTGGCCCGCCTCCTTCCCGTCACAGAGAGGTCGGCTTATCTCTTCAAAAAGGAAGGGGTAAAGACCACAGCGGCAAGGGGTAAAAAGAAGTCGGACCAGCAGGCGGCCTTTGATTTCATGGAAGAAATGACGGAGATCGAGGAAAGGGAAAGTATCGGGGCCATCGCCGCTCAGGATGCGGGGCGGACCGTCCTTGACCGGCTCCATCAGAGCATGCTCCTTTTTGCCGCGGGCCGTTCCGAGGCCCTCAAGCGATTTCTCGTCGAAGAAGGGATCGGGCGGGACCAGAGGCTATGGCGGCTGGCCCAGGCCCTTTCGGCATTGTATCCGGCGAACGTGGATGAGAAACGCTGGGTGGATGGCGTCTTGGCACGAAAGAAAGGATTGGGATTCTGATCTATGGAATACATTGTTTACTGTGATGAAAGCCGGCATGCCGGTATGGGGCACCATCCTTTCATGGCCATCGGCAGCATGTGGATGCCCCGTGCCGAAAAGCATGAACTGAACAACAAACTTAGAAAGTTATGCCGCTCTGTCAATCTTTATGGGGAAGTGAAATGGAGCAAGACCAGCCGGATCTGTCTTGAATCCTACAAGCAGTTGGTCGATTTCTTTTTTAATGAGGAGGCTCTGCGCTTCCGGGTCATTGTTGTAAATCAGAATAAACTGGATCTTGAGAAATATCACGATGGAGACGAGGAACTGGGATTTTACAAGTTTTACTACGAGTTATTAATCAAGTGGATTGAAGAGGGCAACGAATATCTCATCCTCCTGGATTTCAAAAAAAATAAGGGGGCGGATCGTCATAAGACCCTGAAGATAGTTATCGAAAACAAACTAAAAGGAAAAGCAGTCATTAAGGACCTGACCATTATCGATTCGTCGCAAACGCCGCTCAGCCAGCTCTGCGATTTGTTGACCGGCGCCGTTGCCGCCGATTGGTGTGGACTGAGCGAAGGCCGACCGAAGACCGATTTAGCGGCATACATTGCCGATAAGTGTGGCTATCCGTCTTTACGTACTGTATCGCCCTTGCCGGAACCTTGCAGCAAGTTCAATATCTTCAACATTCGCCTGAGCTGAAGGAGCGGAATGGTAATGGATCTGAAAAACCTGCTTGTCGATGTTGAGGGGCTCGACCTGCGTGCAAAGGTAGAAAAGGGACGCCTACTTTATAAAGAGATTTATTTACAGTTCGGAGTTTACGGTATTGTGAAGGCCCATGATGGTGAGGATGTCTTCTTCTGGGAAAAGCGATTTGAACATGCTTTTTTCACATCTAAAAATCGGGCAAGGCATCCGGACGACAAAAGCCGCCTTGCTTTTGACCGTATAGCAAGAATTAGATGGATCGAACATGTCATTTCAGGTCGAGTAGAGGGCACTTCTTGCTATAAAGCACAAGGCCCCGTACAGACAAAGCCGTTTACTAATCGCCTCTATGTCGTATCATCTGAATTATACGTCGTATGGCTGGAGCCAAGGAAAGAAGGAGGATGGCGCTTTTCGTCGGCTTATCCTGCCTCAGCGCAAGACATAAGGCAGTATTGTAAAAATGCAAAGAGGATCTGGAATTACCAAGAAAAAACCCCGTGATTGATATGGCTCACGGGGCAAGAAGCCGTGTCCAGCGCCTTAAGGCGTGGAGGGACTGCTTGTTTCCAAGCATCGGTTACTTTCTACAAGAGGCGACATGGGAAAGTCAAGGATTATTAAAACTAATTATTTCGTTAAGATATGTAATTTTGTTGATCTAAGGAGTCATCATGGCGAATCTGAAACCCTGGTTTAAGGTCGTAACCCCACGCGAGGACTTGCGTGAAGGCAGACCCCTGGATGCATCTGAATTTGCCGTCCATCTCGATCAGGTACGCGACGGCCGGGCGCCAGTGGATTACCAGAATCCGGAGAGGTTCTTTGAACGAACCTATCTGACACAAAGCCTGTCGGCCCTTGCGTCAGAGGTTGTCCGCCGGCTGTCGGGGATCAAGACGGAAACGTCGCCCATATTCAACATGACGACACAGTTCGGCGGGGGAAAAACCCATGCCCTCACCTTGCTCTATCACCTGGCAACGCGGGGAAACGAGGCAAGAAATTGGTCGGGCGTCACAGGTTTGCTTTCCAAGTCTGACGTCAAGAGTGTTCCCAAAGCGGCGACGGCGATCTTTGTCGGGACGGAGTTTGATTCTATAACCGGACGGGGTGGTAATGACGGAACGCCTCTACGGAAGACGCCTTGGGGAGAGATCGCTTTTCAGTTGGGAGGAATTGAAGGGTTTTCCACTGTCGCTGAACACGATGATAAGTTGATCGCTCCCGCCGGCGACGTCATCCGGAGTTTTCTTCCCAAAGGGACGCCTTGCCTCATTCTCCTCGATGAGCTGATGAATTACGTTAGCCGCAGTAGAAAAAGCGGTCTGGCGGCACAATTCTACGATTTCCTCCAGAACCTTTCCGAGACGATACGTGGCGAGGATAATGCCGTTCTGGCCGTTTCCATACCGGCGTCGGAAGGGGAAATGAACGCGGAAGATCAGGGCGATTATGGCCGCTTTAAAAAGCTGCTCGACAGGCTGGGCAAAGCCGTCATCATGGCAGCAGAGTCCGAAACGTCGGAGATCATCCGCCGCCGTCTCTTCGAGTGGGGCGGCCTGCCCGATGACGGCAAAAAAACGGTCAGCGAATATGCCGACTGGGTCATCGAACACAGGAACCAGGTCCCCAGTCTCTTTCCCGTCGATCACGCCCGGGATGTCTTTACCGCCACCTACCCTTTTCATCCGATGGTTCTGTCCGTCTTCGAGCGAAAGTGGCAGATGTTGCCACGGTTCCAGCAGACCCGAGGCGTCTTACGTCTGCTCGCCCTTTGGGTGTCGAGGGCCTATCAGGAAGGTTACAAGGGTGGGCATCGAGATCCCTTGATTACCCTGGGAACGGCACCGCTTGACGATCCCCTCTTCCGGGCGGCGGTCTTTGAGCAGTTGGGAGAATCGCGGTTGGAAGGTGCGGTGACGGCAGACATCTGCGGCAAGAAAGAATCTTTCGCGACGCAGATGGACAAGGAAGCTATAGAGGCAATCAAAAAGGCGCGCCTTCACAGGAAGGTCGCCACGACCATTTTCTTTGAGTCCAACGGCGGACAATTAAGGACCGAGGCGACAGTGCCGGAAATTCGACTGGGCGTCGCCGAAACCGATCTCGATATCGGGAATGTCGAAACCGTCTTGGAGACACTGGCAACCAGCTGCTACTTCCTGTCCGTTGAAAAGAATCGATATCGTTTCAGCTTCACCCCCAATCTAAACAAACTGCTTGCCGACCGGCGGGCGACGATTCAGGAACCGCAGATCAAGGAATCTGTGCGGTCAGAGGTGCAAAAGATCTTCAGCGACGGGAAAGGCGCAGAGCGGGTGTACTTCCCCGAAAAAAGCGGTCAGGTCCCGGACCGGCCTGCTTTAACGTTCGTAATCACGGCACCCGAACAGTCATTGCAGGACAATGGAAAACTGACACAGGCCATCGAGGCCATGACGAAGGAATACGGGGCATCCGCAAGGACATTTAAGAGCGCCTTGGTCTGGTGCGTCCCGGAAACGACGGTCATGCTCCGCGACGAAGCCAGAAAATTGCTGGCATGGGAAGCGATTGACGATGAGGCCGGCACACTGAAGCTCGATGAGGTACAAAAGCGGCAGCTTACGGAAAATTTGAAGAAAGCCCAGCGCGACTTGCGGGAATCGGTGTGGCGGACCTACAAAAACCTGCTGCTTCTGGATAAGGAAAATCGGATGCGAACGATTGACCTGGGCCTGGTCCATTCCAGCGCCGCGGAGAACATGGTGACCCTGGTCCTGAATCGCCTTCGCCAGGACGGGGATGTAGAGGACGGCATCAGCCCAAATTTCCTCATCCGCAACTGGCCGCCCGCCTTTACGGAATGGTCGACCAAATCTGTCCGGGATGCCTTTTTTGCCTCTCCACAGTTCCCCAAGTTGCTTAACGCGGATGTTGTGAAAGATACGATCGCCAGAGGCGTGAGCAACGGGCTTCTTGCCTATATCGGTAAAAAGGCGGACGAATATGATCCATTTATTTTCGGGGTTGATCTGAGTTCAAAGGATGTGGAAATCTCCGATGACATGTTCATCCTCGGAAAGGAAACCGCCGAGGCATTCAAGAAGAAAACATGTGCGGCGACACCCGAACAACCGGGGCTGGACATTAAAACAGGGGGAAAAATAGATACGCCGATTCCAAAGGAACCCGAAAAAATCCAGGAGAAGCCATTCCAGCCCCCCCCTGAACCACCCGTCACAACAAGATTGATCTGGTCTGGTGAAATCCCTCCGCAAAAATGGATGAATTTTTACACGAAGGTTCTTTCCAAATATGCCGTGGGCAACGAGATGAAAATAACACTGAACGTCGAGGTCAAACAGGCAGGCGGCATTTCATCACAGAAGATTGAGGAGACAAAGACAGCCCTGCGAGAACTGGGAATGGGGGATGATGTGAAGGCGGAGCGATGAATCAACTCCAGTGGTCAATCAATACTCCAAATTTTCCAGTGAAAGCCAGAAAGGACAGTCATGAGCGTTAATCAGAGCGGATACGAGGTTGATTTCATGCCTGTTGGTGGCGGTGAAAAAAGTGGGGATTCAATATGCCTAAGATTCGGGAATCTACTATCTGACCCTCCGGAACAAACGGTTTTTGTAATTGATGGCGGCTTTAAGGATTCGGGGAAAGCACTTGTCGACCATATTAAGAAATATTATAAAACCGACCACGTCAATGTAGTTGTGTCAACACATCCCGATTACGATCATGCATCTGGCCTTGAAATCGTCCTAAATGAAATGGACGTTGATTATTTGATGCTACACAAACCATGGGAACATACCGAAAATATTTCATATATGTTTGAAGACGGTCGCGTAACAGACGAAAGCGTGAAGCGTGTATTGCGTGAATCTCTGGCGGAATCTCGAACCTTGGAAACACTCGCAAAGAAGAAAGGAATTAACATTGTAGAGCCATTCTTTGGAGTTCACGGCTATAACACATTACGAGTATTGGGTCCTACAGAGGAATACTATGAAAGCCTTCTGCCAGGTTATCGCGGAACACCACAACCCAAGCAAGGTATTGGCACATTTGCACAATTTTTGAGGGAAGCAAAGGACACAGTCAAGACCATTATCGAAAACTGGGGTTTCGAGACTCTCAATGACACTGGGGAAACCAGCGCTGAAAACAATTCGAGTGCGATCCTACTCTTCACCATCGCGGGCGAATCTCTGTTATTTACCGCCGATGCAGGAATACCGGCCTTATCGCAAGCCGTTTTTCAGCTTCAACAGGAAAACTTTGACTTTTCGAAGCTCAAATTCATTCAAGTCCCACACCATGGGAGTCAGAGAAATATTGGCCCCTCCTTACTTGATATATTAATTGGGCCGAAATTATCTCAAGAGAAGAAAATAAAAACGGCATTTCTTTCCGTATCGCCTGGTGGCGCGCCCAAACACCCCGCCAAGAAAGTTACGAATGCGTTTCTCCGCCGCGGCACCCCTGTTCATGCCACATTGGGACAAGCAAAACGCCATTTTGCAAGAGCGCCAGACCGTGGCTGGAGTCAATCAACGGCCTTGCCTTTTTATCAGGAAGTCGAGGAATGAGGGGGGAGTTATGGGAACAGAGCCGGTCTATTTGAAGTACAAGAACAACAAATATCTCTGGCTTTTCATCGGCGTGAATACTGCCATATTCCTTTCCATCTCGATCGGGACACAGCTGAATTATTCCACCGTAGAACATTTTTGGCTAAAGGTTTCCGCAAAAGATGGACTTATCGCCATCTGCATACCCTTGGTAACAGTCGTGTTGAATGGGCTGCTCGGTGATATGGCAAAAGCAAGAATAGTTTTCTGGCGATGGCAAGATCCCTTGCCTGGCTGTCGTGCTTTTTCAGATCTAATGGATACTGATCCCCGAATTGACGTTAAGGCTCTCCATGCAAAATATGACGAGCTTCCAGAAACACCGAAGGAGCAGAATGCCCTGTGGTACAGGCTTTACAAGAAACATGCTGAATCGCTAACTGTATCCGAAGCACACAGGCTGTACCTCTTAAACAGAGACCTGACTGCGCTATCCGTACTCTTCGTTGTCTTTTTTTCTGCAGGAACAATTCTTTCTCAAATTGGTTGGAAGATTACTGGATTCTATTTTTTCGCCCTACTCGTGCAGTACTTAGTTCTTTCAGTTTCGGCAAAACATTATGGAACCCGATTTGTCCTAAATGTATTAGCAGTCGAATCACAGGGGTAATGAAATATCGAATCATTTTCATTGATTTCTCTTGAGCAGTTGAGTGGCGCGAGGGAATCTCACCCCCGCGCTCTCCGAGAACTGGACATGACAGTCTCCCGTCATCCAGCTCCTATTGTCCAGCCTTAGCTTGAGAGAGCTGCCAGTGGGCAAAAAGGCTAGCTTGCCTGTGCATTACGCACTGTAACCATTGACGTGCTCTATGCTTATACCTTCTCAATCTTCTATATTTCCGGGATGCCCACCGAACGAGAATATTATTCAGGTTTTGAAAGGTCCGGTAAAGGGCTGATTTGTAGAAGCGCCCGTAGTAGTTGATCCACCCCCGTAATACAGGGTTGATCCTCTGAGCCAGTTCATCCAGTGATTTGTCTGAGCGTCGGTGCAATTTCCATTGCCTCATGGTATCGCATATCGATTTTGCGGCTTTGTTGCTAATTGCAGGAGTGAAATTGACGAAAAATCTTCCCGAGCGTTCTTTTGCTCTCCGAGGCCGAAACGTATATCCCAAGAAATCAAACTTCTGTTCAGGATATTCTCCTCGCCTATTGGAATCCTTACAGTAAACAATCTTCGTCTTCTGCAAATTTAACTCCAACCCACATTCCGCAAATCGCCGTTCAATTGCTACACGAAGTCCTTCTGCTTCGACTTTGCTCCGACAGTGACAAATCCCGTCGTCAGCATATCGCTCGAAAGGAATCCAAGGATACTTCCTCTTCATCCACGTATCGAACGCGTAATGCAAAAAGAGATTCGCAAGCAGGGGACTGATCACTCCTCCTTGCGGCGTCCCTTTATCCCGATGAACCAGGCTGCCATCTTCCAATTGCACCGGGGCTTTCAACCATCTTTCGATGTATAGTAGCACCCATTTGCAATCGGCATGTTTCCTTACCGCCCGCATCAAAAGACCATGATCAAGATTGTCAAAGAAACCTTTAATGTCAAGGTCAAGAACCCAGTCGTATCGCCAGCACCGCTGACGTGCAACCCCTATGGACTCAATCGCAGACTTCTCTGGCCGATACCCATATGAATCCGGATGGAAATGCTCTTCCAAAATCGGCTCCAGGTATCGCTTGACTACCGTCTGGGCAATGCGGTCTGCAACCGTTGGTATTCCCAATGGCCGCGTTCCCCCATTGTCCTTTGGTATATCGACCCGTCGTACAGGTGGTGGAAAATAGCTGCCTGAAGACATCCGATTCCAGATCTTAAAAAGGTTATCTTTCAAATCCTCTTCAAACTCTGCAATGGATTGCCCATCTACTCCGGCTGCTCCTTGATTCGCCCTAACCCGCTTGTATGCCTCCCATAACTCCCACTTTGAAATACAAAACGGCTTTGCTCTATCCACAAGGCTCCTCCCATTTCTGGTTGACCTGCAAATATAGCCAGACAACGCAGCCCCTTCGATCCAGTTCCATTACAGAACCTTCCTCCCTACTACGGGCTGCTCCGCCCCCGTGCCCCGCATCGGTACTCTCATTCTTGTGGTTCCTCCACTTGAATTTCTCCCTTAACATCGGGACGACAGGTTCCCACGTTCCACACAAGAGCCTGATTCAGGTTCACGCTACCTTTATGCCGGATGCCGCCCAAGCAGTAAACAGGTTCCTCTTGAACTTATCCTGGGGTACGGTAAGCCCCCCAGTTCTGACATCACCCAATTCATTTCGACACCTCAGAAGTAGTTCGCTTGCGCTCGCCTACCTGAATCTTACCTGACAGAGTTATTACCCTGACTTTTCCTTAACGCTCACCACATTGGCTCTTTACCAATGCAGCTTAAGGTGGTTTGAAGCCCGCTCCTGCAAGCCGACTCCGAGGGACCTCCCCTCATCTCCTGTGCAGCCTCGTGGCGCACTTACCGAAAGAAAGCTGCTACACAAAGACCTTCCCCCATTTTGACGCTTTCAATAAATAATTGTCTCTCAGGAAATTATAAGGGTGCCTATATAGATTGATAAAATCAGAAAATGGCTTGTTTTAACGGCAATTGTCAAACCAGATAGTGATCAGGATAACCTTTACACACGTTGAACGTTTTATGAAAATAAAAAAAACGGTATCGGTTCAGCGGATCTTTTCGATGAGGTCGCAGGCCTGCCGATCCAGACCTGATTTGACGGAGAGGCTTTCACCAAATTCGAGATACGGCTCGGCAGCGCAATCATAGACCGGCCACGTAGGCAGCCCGGCGGCATTGGGATTTCCCTGGGCGGCAAAGCTAATCCAGTAGTCCATAATGGTTTTCGACAGCCTTTTATCCGTCGCCGATGGCCCATCCTTGTCGACATTACCGAAGACATAGGGTATTTCCACGCCGTGATAGGCCCCCATCCCCGCCATCCAGAAACTATTCGGGACATGGGTGAATTGGTAACGATAGACGGGCGCCCCTTTTGCCGTCAGGGCGCGGGCGAGAAAGCGGGCCGGCTCGGTAAACCATAAGGCCGTGAGCAAGGGATTGGCGGCAGTCAGGAAATTGGCCTCCATCCCAAGGGGAAAGATCTTGTAGATTTCTTTTTCATGGGCTCCGAAATGTTTTGAAATCCAGCTTTTATATGTTTTATTGGAAAGATCGGTGGTGAAGAGGGTGGCTTCGTCCCTGTTTGTCCCGATGATGACCGGTATTTGCGGCTCCGTTCCCTGGGCAAGGAGTTTTTCCGGGCGACCGGGAATCAGCCGGCCGTCATAGACGGGGGCGAATAAAAGCCCCTCGTCGCTGAAGGCGATATCGTCGAGGGGTGAGCGGGCGGCCGCCATGATCTCCGCCGGCGTCTTGGCGCGCATGGCCGCCAGAGTATCCTTGCCTTTTTCGCACCCCAGGGCTGCGGTGAGCTTCCGGCCCGTCTCGCGGGCCTGGGCGTAGGAACCGTTGGCGAGGGGCATGATGTACGGCAGGGTCGTCGCCGTGGCGCTTTGCATGATGGCGCGGTGAAATAGTCCCCGTGCCTGGGGAGAGAGCATCAGGAGGCTGATGGAGGCGGCGCCGGCCGATTCCCCGAAAAGGGTGATCCGATCGGGATCGCCGCCGAAGGCGGCGATGTTCTTCCTGATCCATTGGAGGGCGGCAAGCTGATCGCGGAGACCGTAATTACCGGAAACCCTCTCAGGCGACTCCTTTTCGAGGTCTTCATGGACGAGAAAGCCTAAGGGGCCCAGGCGGTAGTTCAGCGATACGACAAGGACGCCCTTTTGGGCAAGTTTGTCCCCCGGATACTCCGTTCCCGAACCGGCCCCCACCATAAAGGCGCCGCCATGAATCCACACCATGACGGGCAGCTTCTTTTCCCCGGAATTAGCCGGTTTCCAGATGTTGAGATAGAGGCAATCCTCGGCCAGCTTTCCCAGATCGCCTCCGCCTTCCAGCTCGGACACCTCGGGTTGCGGGCAGGCCGGCCCGAAGGACGCGGCGCCTCGCACCCCCTGCCAGGGCTGCACCGGCTGCGGCGGCCGCCAGCGAAGGTCGCCCACCGGCGGCGCTGCGTAGGGGATGCCCCGGAAGACAGAAACACCGTCCTCCTGGGTTCCTTGCACAATACCTGCGGCAAGTTCTACCGTGGGAGGGCTCTCGCCGCACCAGCCCGCCGTCCCCGATGGGGATATCAGGATGAGGGCCAACAGGATTAGAAAAACCGCCGTCATCAGCTTCATTCTCAGCGACCTTTGCATAACTAATCCCCGGCACAACAAAGCATGAAAATCCGCTAGCGGGCAAATTCCTTTTCGATCCGGGCCATGGCTATGGCCAGGCGGTCGTCGGGCACGGTGAGGGAAATCCGGACATACCCTTCCCCGTACTTGCCGTAAGCCGTTCCCGCCGCCACGACGATGGCCGTCTTGTCGAACAGGCGATTCGTGAATTCCAGCGAGGTCATCCCTTCCGGCACGGGCACCCAGAGGTAGAAGGTTCCCCTGGGGGGCGTGAAAAAGATGCCGATCTTTTTGAGAGTTGCCAGGACGAGCTCCCGGCGCTTGCCGTATATCTCGATCATGTGATCGATGAAGGCAGCGTCTTCCTTCAGGGCACGAATACCGGCATACTGGATGGGATTGAAGATGCCCGAATCGGTGTTTTCCTTTACCTTGCTGATGGCGGCAATCAGGTCGGCGTTGCCGCAGGCCATCCCCAGCCGCCAGCCGCACATGTTAAAGGGCTTGGAGAGGGAGTTCAGCTCGACGCCAACGTCCTTGGCCCCTTCCGCCATAAGGAAACTGAGGCGCTCCTGGCCGGCAAAGAGAATTTCGCTGTAAGGATTGTCATAACAGACGGCGATATCGTACTCCTTCGCAAAGGCGACCAGATTATTGAGGAATTTCCTGGTCGCGCAGGCCCCGGTGGGATTGTTGGGATAATTGAGGAACATGCCCCGGGCCTTTTTGGCGACGTCCGCCGGGATGTCCTCCAGAACCGGGAGATAGTCGTTTTTGGCGAGGATGGGGACATTGTACGGCTCCCCTCCCCCCATGAGAATACTGGACCGGTAGGCCGGGTAGCCGGGATCGGTCATGAGGACAATATCCCCGGGATTGATGCGGGCCAGGATAAAATGATGGCAGCCCTCCTTGGAGCCGATGAGCCCCAGGATTTCACTTACCGGATCCAGGGCGACGCCGTAGCGGTCCCGGTACCAGCGGGCCACCTCCCGGCGAAAGGCGAACATCCCCTTTTCCTCATCCGTCGGATAACGGTGGTTGGCCGGATCGTAAGCCGTACGGCATAGTTCGTCGATAATCGTTTTCGGCGTTTCCTCCACGGGGTCGCCGATGGCCAGGCTGATCACATCGACGCCTTCGGCCCGGGCCTTGGCGATCTTTTTTCTCAGTTCCATAAACAGGTAGGGGGGTATTTTCGTCAAACGATCGGCAATTTGCACAGTCTCTCTCCTTTTATTTGTTGTAGGCTTCATCCCAAAGTCGCCCTTCATAGACAACTTTCGCTTTTCCCTCAAGGTATATTCTTTCAAAGCCCGTAGAGGTTTTTTCAAAATATATATTTAATTTTTCTCCGCTTTTTACCTGGACGGCGACGGGTGATTCCACGAGTCCCTTCGCCGCGGAGATGAGGACCGACGCCACGGAACCGGTGCCGCAGGCCAGGGTCTCGTCTTCCACTCCCCGCTCATAGGTCCGCACGATCATGTTGCGACGGTCCAGGGATTTGACAAAGTTCGCATTCGTCCCCCGGGGCTGGTAGTGATCGTGGTTGCGGATGTTCCTGCCGATGTAAAACACGTCAAAGGCATCCAGGTCCTCCACATAAAAAACGACGTGGGGAACGCCGGTGTTGATACTGTTTACGGTATAGTCACGGCCGTCGATGCGGATGGTTTCATCGGTCCGCAAGTCGAAAGGGTCGGTCAGCCTGAGCTTGACCGTATCTCCCTTTACTTCGGCGTCAATGATCCCGGCAACTGTTTCGAAGGACAACTTTTCCCCGGCAATGCCCTTCAGATAGGCAAAACGGGCGGCGCAACGGCCGCCGTTGCCGCACATTTCCACTTCCGAGCCGTCGGCGTTGAAGAAGCGCCAGCCGAAATCCGCCTTTGCCGATTCCTGGATCAGGATCAGCCCGTCCGCCCCTGCCGACACCTTCGGTTCGCATACGGCCCGGACAAAATCCTCCACGGCAAGCGGGCCGATGGCCGCCTCCACTTGGCGGGACCGGTTGTCAATGAGGATAAAATCATTGCCGCTGCCGCTCATCTTATAAAACTCAATCATAACCCTTTCGCTCCTCTTGAATTAATCAACTCCTTCATAGACGATCTTTTCAAAAAGATGAAGCAAATAATCGCTCGTAAATGCTTATGGCGCCGGCATTGATTATGGTGTGCAAATCATTCGCCGATGATGTCTTTTATTATCCGGCAGAGATGGTTGATTCGGAAAGGTTTCTGAATAAAACCGTGGCAACCGCTTTGCATAACCTTATCCGCTTCTCCGGCAAGGCAGTAGCCGCTGCATAGAAGGACCCTGACCTGGGGATTGATTTCCCGTAAGGCCGCGAAGGTCTTTGCACCGCTCATGCCGGGAAGGATCAGGTCCAGAAGGACGAGATCAATTTCTGCATGCCGCTGCCGGTAGATTTGGACGGCGTCGTGACCGTTTCCGACCATATAGACGCGATAACCCATATTTTCCAGCATCATTGACGTTGTTTCCGCAATGGATATCTCATCGTCCACCAGCAGAATAGTGCCGCTCCCGGCCGTCGCTGTTTCTTCCTGGATTTCCGGCCTGGCTTGCAGATGTGTCGATGCCGGCAGCAGAACGGTAAAGGTCGACCCGCAGCCGATCTGACTGGTAACGGTGATCAAGCCCCCATGATTGCGGATGATGCCGTAGGCGGATGCCAGGCCGAGCCCCGTCCCGCCCCCGGTTGCCTTGGTGGTAAAGAAAGGTTCGAATATTCGTTTGCGGGTATTATCGTCCATGCCGATGCCCGTATCGGTCACAGAAATAGATATGTAGCGTCCCGGTCTGAGCTCGAGATGTTTGCTGTAGTCATCAAGGGCAAAGATGTTTTCCACTTTGATGTCGATTGTCCCGCCCGCCGGCATGGCCTGCGAGGCGTTGATATAAAGATTCAGAAGGACCTGGTCGATCTGTCCGCAATCGACCTCGACCAAAGGAAGGTCATCTTCATGTGTAACCCGGATATTGATATCCCGGTGGGTCTGCCCGAACAACTCCGTGCTTTTTTGGACGATCTCCTTGATATCTGCCGGTATTGTTTCGTTTTTTTCTCCCTTGACAAATCCGAGCAGTTGCCGGGTGAGGTTGGCCCCCCTCCGAATATGTTCCTCCAGGCTTTGCAGTTTTTGGTAATGGGAATGGGAATGATCCTGCTGCAGCTCGTAAAGCATGAGGGACACATAACCCTGCATCCCCATGAGGACGTTATTGAAGTCGTGGGCTACGCCGCCGGCCAGGGCGCCGATGGCCTCCATTTTTTGGGCGTGGTAAAGCTGGGTTTCCAGTTTTCTCTTTTCTTCCTCTGCCTTTTTCCGATCCGTAATATCATGAAAGAAGCCCTCCACTCCGGCCACTTGCCCATTTTGATCGTAATAGAGATGGCTGTTGGTGGAAATTGTCAAAATGCTGCCGTCCCGGCGTTTAAGCCTTGCTTCACAATCTTTTACGGCGCCGGTCCTGAATATCTCCTCAAGAATCCTTTCGCGGTCCTCAGGCTCGGCATAGAAGTCTTTCGCAATATCTTTCCCCAACACGTCTTCGGCGGCCTCATAACCAAGGACCTTCAAAAAGCTTGGATTTATCATTACCAACGCGCCCTTGATATCGCTCCGGTAAAAAACATCCTGCGTATTTTCAAGGACATTTCGATACAGCTCTTCACTTTGCCGCAGGGCCTCTTCGGCCTCCTTCCGCTGCGTTATGTTAACAATCGTCAATTTGGCGCCGTAGGGCAGATCGTCTTTCATCAGGATGGTGGTTCTGATCTCGACAAACAGCTTTCGCCCGTTTTTACCTACCAGCGGAATTTCAAGATTCAGCGGCGCGGCGCCGGCTAAGCGCATTGCCAGCCGTTCCATCAATATACGTTTAGTATCTTCAGCGAAGAAACCGATGGCAAATACATTTAGGCCGATAAGCTCTTCCCGGGACCATCCCGATTCTTCCTCGATAATCCGATTCACGTATTGTATAGTTCCCGACTTATCGATCAGGCAAAATCCGATGGGGGCTTCCTCCATCAAGCGCCGATATTTCTCCTCGCTTTTCCTGAGCTCTTCTTCCGCCTCCTTGCGGGAGGTAATATCCGTTGCGACGCCGAGGATGGCGTCATCCTGTGTTGACGGCGGTTGGAAGGGGATCTTGATGGTATTCAGATAACGGACCCGGCCGGCGGCGTCGGTGATCCGCTCTTCCGCGATTTCCTTGGAAACGCCGGTATTCATCACCTCCAGATCGTCCCTGCGGAAATGACTTACTTCGTCCAGGTTAGGGTTGAAATCAGCGTCCCCCTTGCCGATCAGGCCGGTTAAGGTAGTCCCGTAAAGGTCGGCCACGGCCTGATTGGCCATGATAAATCGCCCTTCCCGGTTCTTGGCAAAAATCAGATGAGGTACCAGATCAATTATCTGGCGGAGCCGCGCTTCGCTTTCTCGCAGCGACGCGTCCTTTCGCTCCAGCTCCTCGATATCGGCCATCGACGCGACGCTTTTCCCCGTTCCGGGGATCATCGCCACGGTCAGCAACACCTTCCGGGTGTTTCGCTCCGCATCGACAAAATCGAAGGTGTATTTCCTCGGCACCAAATCGTGATCTTTGCGCCGCAGATGGTGATACCCAAGCATCCGTTCTTTGTCGTGTTCGGCAACGATTTCCGTCCAACTGCGCTTCCCCTCCCAGTATTCCTTGGACGTCTTGGCGAGGGAGGCGAATTCGGAATTGACCAGGGAAATGGTCGTATCTTCCTCGACGATGATGGTCGCCGTCCCCGTGGTTTCGAAAATGGCCCGGTACAGAATCTCCGAGCCCCGCAATTTTTTCTCGATATGTTTCCGCGCGGTGATATCGACGGCAATACCGCGAACGCCGCATAGCGCACCGTCACGAATTATCGGTGCGGAGTAAACGCTGACGGGGAATTCCTGGCCGTTTTTTTTGACGGCCCAAAATTCACGTCCCTCATAATCGATTTCGCCTCTCAGGGCGCTGGCGATACTGTCAACAATATACGGGTGGTATTTGGGCATCAGAACCTGCATGATAAAGAACTCTTTGTCTAAGTCCTCACGCGAATATCCGAAAAGTTTCAATCCGTATTTGTTGACAAAGGTAAGTTTGCCATGCTGGTCCACTTCAAAGACAATCTGGGGAAGCAATTCCACCAGATCGCGGATTTTTTTCTCACTCTCCCGTAATTTCATTTCTGCCGTGATGCGTTCAGTTACGTCCCGGGCCGTAATCACGATGCCTTTGACGGGGGCGTGATCCAAGAGATTACTCGCCTTGGCCTCCAGGTAGATCCAGGCGCCATCGGCCCTGAGAAAACGGAAAATCAGACATTTGTAAGGATTCGTTCTACTTACGACCGTTTGAAAGACTAAACGGACCATATCGGCATCGTCGCCATGGATGAAGGCAAAGGCGGATTTCCCCAGAAAATAATCCGCCGGATAACCGAGAAGCTGCTGGGTAGAAGATGATTCGTAATGAATGACGGCCTTTTCATCAACGACCACGATGATGTCGGCGGAACCGCGGATCAGGGCCCGAAATTTTTCCTCACTCAGGCGCAGCGCCTCCTCCGTCCTCTTGCATGCCGTGATATCGCGAAAATAAGCTAAAAAAGCGGGGCTTCCATCGTACAGGATCTTTATGACCGATATATACATGTCCAGGCAGGCGCCGGTCTTCTCTATGATCCGCGCTTCGTATGTAGAGGGGGCCGGTTCGCCGGCCTGTCGTTGCCGGTGGTATGCCAAAACCCGCTGGCGGTCGTCGGGATGGAAAAAGTCGCCAACCGGCTTGCCGATCAATTCTTGCCGTTTCCTTCCCAGCACGTCCAATAGTTTCCGGTTCAGGTAGGCATACTTGCCGTTTTGAACGATCACGACGCCGTCATTCGAATGCTCCAGGGCAATCCGGTAAAAATCGCTATCCGCGCAGTGATCCTTCCGTTTATTTGGTTGCCGTCCGGTAGTTTTTCTACGGGACTCCCTTGGATTTCCGGTAACTTTATCGTTCATACATCCGCCTTCTTTAATTAGCAGCATTACATATTGCCATATAAATGATCAGATGCTGTTACTGCTTAACTATGAGCCATATAGAGAGGGATTCCTTTTTTGTCAACAGATTTTGTTGACGGACATTCCTCCTTGACATACGTCTTTTATCTCCTTAACATGTATCTTCCCGAGTGGAAAATTGGTGGTATTAACGGCATTCTGAAAAGAGAGGAGATATGGCATGTACGCGAAGATAATTAGTTTATTGGGGAAAGACGCCGAGGCGCTGCTCGGCCACAAGTGTATTTTTCCTAAGGAAAATCTGCATCTTCCCGGTCCGGATTTCATCGAGAGGATCTTCGTCCCCACGGACAGGCCGATCAACGTGCTGCGGAACTTGCAACTTCTCTTCGATCACGGACGCCTCGCCGGCACCGGCTACCTGTCCATCCTTCCCGTGGATCAGGGGATCGAACACAGCGCCGCCGCGTCCTTTGCCCCTAATCCCATTTACTTCGATCCGGAAAATATCGTGAAGCTCGCTATCGCAGGAGGATGCAGCGCCGTCGCCTCGACCCTCGGCGTCCTGGGGGCGGTGGCAAGAAAGTATGCCCACCGGATTCCCTTCATCGTGAAGATAAACCACAACGATTTGCTTGTTTATCCCGCCAAGTATGATGAATTTCTCTTTGCCCGGGTGAAGCAGTGTTTCGATATGGGGGCCGCCGCCATCGGGGCGACCATCTATTTCGGATCCGAGGAGAGCAGCCGGCAGATACGGGAGGTCTCCCAGGCCTTCTCCCTGGCCCATGAATTGGGGATGGCGACGGTCCTTTGGGCCTATCTCCGCAATCCCGCCTTCATCAAGGACGGCAAGGATTACCATACGGCCGCGGATCTGACCGGACAGGCCAACCACCTGGCGGCCACCATCCAGGCCGATATCGTCAAGCAGAAACAGCCGGATGGCAACGGCGGCTATGGGGCGGTCAAATTCGGGAAAACCGATCCCCGGATCTATTCCGAACTGGCGACGGATCATCCCATCGACCTGACCCGTTACCAGGCCATCAACTGTTATTCGGGCCGGGCGGGACTGATCAATTCCGGCGGGGCCTCGGAAGGGGAAAACGACCTGGCCGAAGCGGTGCGCACCGCAGTCATCAACAAGCGGGCCGGGGGCATGGGCCTTATCTCCGGCCGCAAGGCCTTCCAGCGCCCGATGCAAGAAGGGGCGGACCTCCTCCGGGCCATCCAGGACGTCTATCTCTGCCCGGAGGTAACCGTCGCCTGACGGAAAAAGGTTGGAAACCGTGACTTATTGAAAATGGGGACGCGGCGTCCTCATGGATGGGAGGATCAGACGATGCGCTCGTTTCTTTTCTGTTTCGTGCCGTTGTTTGTCTCTGTAGATGCTATCGGTCTACTGCCGCTTTTTTTCGGACTCACCCAGGGCATCCCGCCGGAACGCTTCCGGCGGATCATCCGTCAATCCGTGGTTACCGCGGCCCTCGTGGCCCTGATTTTTGCCTCCGCAGGTGCTTCTCTCCTCAAGGTCCTCGGTGTCACCATCGCCGATTTCATGATTGCCGGAGGTGCGTTGCTATTTGCTATTTGCCTTGCCGATCTTTTGTCCGCAGACAAGGCAGCGCTCCATATCGATACGGAAAGCTTGGGCGCCGTACCCTTGGGAGTGCCGCTGATTACAGGTCCTGCCGTCATGACGACCTCCATCGTCTTGGTGAACGAATACGGCATGCTACCCGCCTCCGTAGCAATCGTGGCCAATATCCTCATCGCCGGGGTGGTTTTTTGGTTTGCCGCCAGGCTCCACAGGTTTTTAGGACGGGCGGGAGCGAGCATCATCTCCAAGATCGCCAGCCTGCTCTTGGCAGCCATCGCCATAATGATGATCCGCAAGGGCGTCTTATCCTTCTTGGGTTAGGAGGGGAGA
>Ga0209749_1001540_pt1 | contig 19643 bp, 14 predicted proteins | sample EPASupsiteSAE347_FD_187267 | JGI IMG/M metagenome (GOLD analysis project Ga0209749, IMG submission 187267) | Bioremediated contaminated groundwater from EPA Superfund site, New Mexico - Sample SAE3-47 (SPAdes) (version 2) | ecosystem: Environmental > Aquatic > Deep subsurface > Groundwater >... | reverse complement strand
CGTTTACGCCCCCGCCCAGGACCGCAACGGCCTGCTGGGCCAGGGCTTCCTCCGCGTCGCCGAAAGGATGATCGATGCTGTTGCGGGTATGGGGCGCCGAACGGGACATGGGCTCCGAATCGGCGGCGACGGAACCGAACTGGGTCTGGATCACCCCTTCCTGGCGCAGGGCAATCTGCTTGAGCTCTTCCAGGGAACGGCCGGCGATGAGGCGCTTGGACTCGCGGGCCTCCGCGTAGATCTGCCGGGCGGCGCGATTAAAGGCATCCATGGTTTGATCCTCCTTTCAAACCATATAGAGCTCACAGGGCGGCCTGTCAAGCTGGAAAAGAAGGGCGGGTTAATTAGGGACAGAGCCACTATTTCTTAAATAGATAGCTTTGCATAACTTCAGAAATGTAGGGTGGAACAAGCGAAGCGGTTCCACCAATAATATGCATGGTTTTGGTGGATGCGCTTCGCTTCATCCACCCTACTCTTGATATTCTCATGCTTCGTTGTGGCCCGCAGGGTCATGGGAGTTAATTAGGGACTGAAAAATAGAACCGTCCCCATTTTACTTTTTATTGCAACGCCGCCGGAACGGAATAAATAGGGTTTCTGTCCCTATTAAACTGCTTGACATGCCTTGTTATCTGTATTACTAAACGCAAAGTAATGACGCAAAGGAGGAATCGTGATGGATCAGGTGCGGGTTAATTTGACACTTGATGAAGCCGTATGGGAGGCGTTTGCCAGCCTGGTTCCCAAGCGAAAAAAAAGCTCGATTATCAATGAGTTATTGAAAGACGAAGTCGCAAGTATCAAGCGCCGGCAAGAGGAACAGGCCATGAGCGCCGCCTTTCGTGAGGCATCGGAAGATCCGGTGCGCCAGGCCGCCATTCAGGAATGGGAATCTCTCGACCTGGAAGATTGGGGCACAAGATCATGAATCAGGGCGACATCTATCTGATTAACCTTGACCCGGCCAGTCACTCCGAAATCGGGAAGACCAGGCCGGGGATGATCCTCTCCTTCAACGCCATGAACTTCCATTCACCCAGACTGATCATTGCCCCGATCACATCCTCGACAGGAAAGGTCTACCCCTTCGAGATATTTCTTGCCGGCGGGCAAGGCGCAGCAAGCGGCCTTGACAAGGATTCCAAGCTCATGCTGGATCAAATGCGCAGCGTTGATAAACGGAGATTAATCAGAAAGATCGGCACAGTGGATCACGAGCTGCTTATGAAAGCCTGCGCCATCGCCCGGAAGCTCATCAATGCGCCAAATGAGGCGAAATAAATAGGGGACCTATCCCTCGCCCTTGTAAAAAATAGAACCGTCCCCATTAAATTCATTAAATTTTATGCCGGCAAGATTTTCGCAAAAAACGCTCAGCATCGCCCGGGCCCTCATCGAATCGGTCCATGACGGGATGTACATCGCCGATCACGAGGGCTACTACATCATGGCCAACGAGGCCTTCGAGCGGATCACCGGGATCAACCGCCAGGAGATGGTGGGCCGTCATACCCAGTACATGATCGACAACAACTGGGTGCCCCGGGCGGTGAACCTCGAGGTGCTCAAGGATTTCCAGACCCGGAGCCGCATCGTCCAGTATCCCAGCGGCCGGCAGCTTCTCGTCACGGCGGCGATGCTCTGGCGGGACAACGGCAACCCCGCCGCCGTCGTCAGCACCCTCCGGGACCTGACGGAGCTCAACCTGATCAATGAGGAACTGAAGAACTCCCAGGTCATGATCGAGCGTTTCAAGAAGCGGATCGAATACCTCGAAGAAACCCTCGGGAGCACCAATAAATTTTTCATCGGCCAGAGCACCGATTTCCGGCGCACCCTTTCCCTGGCGAAGAAGGTAGCCGGCTCCGACGCCACAATCATGATCACCGGCCCTTCCGGCGTCGGCAAGGACGTCCTGGCCCAGTTCATCCATTACCAGAGCCGCCGCAAGAACAGCGGGTCCTTTGTGAAGGTGGATTGCGCGGCCCTCCCCGCCAATCTTCTCGAATCGGAGCTCTTCGGCTACGACAAGGGGGCATTTACCGACGCCCGGACCCAGGGCAAGCAGGGGATGTTTGAACTGGCCAACGGCGGCACCCTCTTTCTCGACGAGATCGGCGAGTTCCCCTTTGAGCTTCAGTCGAAGCTCCTCAATGTCCTCCAGGACCGGCAGATCAAGCACCTGGGGGGGCTGGCGACGATCCCCGTCGATGTCCGGATTATCGCCGCCACGAACATGAATCTCGAACAGATGGTCCGGGAACGGAAGTTCCGGGAGGATCTCTATTACCGGCTGAACGTCATTCCCATGTTCATCCCGCCCCTGCGGGAGCGCCGGGAAGACATCCTGCCCATGATCAAGCATTTCCTCAAGATCTATAACCAGAATTACAATACGGGGAAGTTTCTCTCCATCGAGGCCTTGAACGCCCTGATGAATTATGACTGGCCGGGCAACGTCCGGGAGGTGCGCAACACGATCGAACGGATGGTAGTGACGAGTTCCGATGACGTTATCACCCACCATGATCTCCCCGGGGAGATCAGGAAGGCCTATCGTGCGGAACGCCCGGAAGGGGGGGGAGGGGGGACATATCTGCTGAACGCGGCCTCGCCGGACTCTGTGCCCGCCGCCGGCCCCTTGAAAGAGGCCCTCGACGCGGTGGAAAAGGAACTCATCCGCAGGGCTCTGGAAGCCTCACCTAATCTCTTCGAAGCCGCCCGTCTCCTGCAAATCGATCTTTCGACGCTGACCAGGAAAAATAAGAAATTCGGCCTGACAGGCAACCGTTAAAAAAAGCAAATAATAGGGACGGTTCGGAGATAATGGGGACGGTTCTGTTTTATTTTCTCCCCCTTCAAGGGGGAGGTTAGGAGGGGGATGGGGTAAAGCCAGATAACAATTTACTTGAGGAGCTGTCTTTGTTTATATGAGAATACAGAAATGTAGGGTGGAACAAGCGAAGCGGTTCCACCAGAAGTAAAGGGGAGACGGTTCTATTTAAATATTTCAGGCGGGAGACAGATGAATCCTTGTTCCTTAAAATGCTTGTCAAGAGTGAGGACGGTTGTAACCCCCAAAAGACGCATGGTTTCAAAGCTCACGCAGTCAACAAGACTGAGGTTTCTCCTCTCGGCAGCGAGCATGATTCCCATTGCCGCATGATGCACGGCTTTGTCAATCCATTCAACGGAGAGGACAGGAACAATATTTTCCTGAAAAAGCTTAATCGCCTTCATACCCAGCCGGCTCTGCACAAGGGCGCAAGTTTCCACAAGGACATAATTGGTTGTCACAAGGGTCTCCTCGGACATCAAAATATCCATCCAAGCTTTTGCTGCGCCGATATGATTTGCGTCGTCCCCATTCAATACCGCAATGAATCCCGACGTGTCGATAAAAATGCTCATTCGCTGAAAATCTCTGCCAGGTAAGAATCGTGAGCGACTGCCAAGTCCTTGACACCGGAGCTAAAGTTACCGGCCGCTGCTATTGCCCGTCTCCGACGTTCCTTGTCTCCCCCTGCTTGCTTGGCCTGGGCAAAAAAATCAACAGCCTGCCGAACAATCTCAGCCATTGATTTATGCTGGGTAGCAGCCATTCTTTTTAGAAAAGCCACCTGTTCTTCCGGCAACTGTATCTGCGTTCTAACCATAGACTCCTCCCGCTGGTGATTACACTTTGTGGAAATATGATAACAGTCATGGGCCGGCATGTCAAATTTAAAAAAATAAGGTAATAAAGGGGACGGTTCTATTTAATGGTGCCGGACTTGGAGATGAAGGGAGCGGTTCTGTTTTATTTCCTCCCCCTTCAAGGGGGAGGTTAGGAGGGGGATGGGGTAATAGCGTAACAATTCCGCAAAACCCATCCCCACCCCAGCCCTCCCCTTGAAGGGGAGGGGGAAAGCCAAATAACCATTTACTTGAGGATCTGTCTTTGTTTGTTAGGAAATGAAGAACCCCCTCCGACTGCGAGGGGGCTCTCCGGGGTTGAAAAGGAGGGCCTAAAATGAGGGGAAATATCCCCCGATTTTAAATCATTTCCAGGACTGTGGCCATGGAGACGCCGCCGCCGCCGCAGAGGGTGGCCATGCCGAGGGTCTTCCCCCGCTTTTTCATGGCGTGGAGGAGGCTGACCATGATCCGGCAGCCCGTGGCGCCCACGGGATGGCCGAGGCCGCAGCCCGAGCCGTTCACGTTGGTGACTTCCCGATTCAGACCTATTTCCCGCTCGCAGCCGATATACTGGGCGGCGAAGGCCTCGTTAAGTTCCACCAGTTCGAAATCGCTGATCTTATAGCCCGTCTTCTTCAGGAGATCAGCCACCGCCGGGACGGGGGAGAGACCCATGACGGAGGGATGACAGCCGCCGCCGCCGACGGCCTTGATCCTGGCGATGGGCTTCAGTCCCAGTTCCTTGGCCTTCTCTGCGGACATAATAACCATCGCCGCCGCGCCGTCGTTGACGCCGGAGGAGTTCCCCGCCGTCACCTTGCCGATCTTCCCGATAAAGGCCGGCGGCAGTTTCGTCAGGTCGTCCATGGTCAGGCCGGGACGGAAATGCTCGTCCTTGTCGAAGATCTTCGGCGGTTTGCCCTTCTTCTGGGGCAGTTCGATGGGGACGATCTCATCCTTGAAATCCCCTTCCACCGTCGCCCGCTCGGCGTTGTTGTGGCTCCGCAGGGCCACCGCGTCGATTTCTTCCCGGGTCAGACCGTGCTTGTAGGCGATAAGCTCCGCTGTGATCCCCATGATGTAGGGTTTGCCCCGGAACCGCTCCACGATTTCTCCTTCCTTGATGGGGCCCTGCTCCAGGCCGGGCAGGATGTGGGAGCCTGCATGGAGGGCGTGGACGATGTCATCTACGAACACCTGATCCTGGAAACGGCAGCCCCAGCGGGCCGTCGGGACGGAATAGGTAATCCCCGACATGTGTTCCATGCCCCCGCAAAGGGCGACATCATACAGGCCGGCCTGAATCATCGCCATGCCGGAGATGACCGCTTCCATGCCGGAGATGCATACCCGGTTGATCGTCGCCGCCATGGCCGTTTCGGGGATTCCCGCCATGAGGGCCGAGATCCGCGTCGTGTTAAGGGAATCCACCGGCTCCCGGCAGCAGCCGAAGCGTACGTCGGCGATGAGCGCCGGATCGATCCCCGCCCGCTTTACCGCCTCCTTCATTACCACGGAGCCTAAGGTCGCCAGATTCATGTCTCTGATTGTCCCGCCAAAAGCGCCTATCGCCGTTCGACAGGCCGATACAATAACTACATCTTTCATAATTCGTTAAAACCTCCTTATTTATCATAAATAGGGACGGTTCTCTTTTTTGGGTTCTTCGACAAAACAATTTATTAAGAAAAGAGAACCGTCCCCATTTTTTATTTGTCCTTGAAGGATACCCGCATCTCCCGCTTCAGGATCTTGCCCGTCGGCGTCTTGGGGAGGGCGTCGACAAAGAAGACCTTCTTGGGACACTTGAACGTCGCCAGTTCCTTGCGGCAATGGGCGATAAGTTCCTCCTCCGTCATCTTCTCGCCGGGCTTCAGAACGACGATGGCCGTTACGAGCTCCACCCACTTGGGATCGGGCAGGCCGATGACCGCCACTTCCTGAACCCGCTTGTCCAGATAGATCGCATCTTCCACCTCCCGGGTCGGGACGTTTTCCCCGCCCGTCTTGATCATATCCTTCTTCCGGTCAACGACGGTGATGTAGCGGTCCTCATCCATGACGCCGATGTCTCCGGAGTGGAACCAGCCGCCCTTCATGGCCTCTTCCGTCTTCTCCGGCTCCTTGAAGTACATGATCAGGGCATGGGCGCCCTTCCCGCAGATCTCGCCAGGCAGGCCGGGCTTGGCCACGGGAGTGCCGTCGTCTTCCTCCAGGCGGGTTTCCATATTCAGGCCGCCCAACCCTGCCGAACCGATCTTTTCCAAGGCGTCCTTGGCCTTGAGGATCGTGTGATAGGGCGCCAGTTCCGTCTGGCCATAGTAGTTGTAAATCTTCACACCGGGCAGACGTTCCATCATCTCCTTGAGGATCTCCAAAGGCATGATCGAGGCCCCGTAGTAGGCTTTCTTCAGGGAGGACAGATCCTGTTTGGCAAACTCCGGGTTCCGTAACATGCCGATCCAGACCGTCGGGGGGGCGAAAAACATCGTGGCCTTATAGGCGGCGATATTCTTCAGAATCTGACCGATGTCGGGCATCATGAGGATATTCGTGCCCCCCACCCAGAAGACGGGGTTCATGAAGACGTCCCGCTGGGCGCAGTGGTAGATGGGGAGGGCATTGACGTTGATGTCGTCCTCGTCGTACTGGCCATCGACGATGGTTCCCATATACTGGGCCATCAAGGCCTGGTTGCTGATGATGACGCCCTTGGGCAGGGATTCCGTGCCGCTGGTGTAAGTCATCTGGCAGGGGTCCTCGATGTGGAGGATCACGTCGGGTTCCGTGTCGTCATACTTGCCGTACCAGGCGTCGAAGGCCTGGAAACGGTCGCTTGCCGGAGGCTGGCCCGCCACCTGGTCGGACCAGATGAAGGTCTTTACCGTCGGCATGTCATCCATGACGTCCTTGACGAGATCATAGAGGGCGTCTTCGATAATGAATACTTTGCTTTCCGAATGGTTGATGCAATAGGAAATGTCCTTCCCCCGGAGGAGATAGTTGATGGCCAGATAGATCGCGCCGATCTTCGCGCAACCGATCCAGGTGAGGACATGGTGGATCGTGTTGTGGGCCAGGATGGAGACCCGGTCGTACTTCTGCACCCCCAGGGCCGTCAGGGCGTTGGCGGTCCGGTTGCACTCCCGCTCCAGCTCGGCGTAGGTCATAGTCTTGTCCCCGTAGATAAGGGCCGTCTTGTTCGGGTAGTGATAGGCGCTCCGCCGGATCATGTCGGCGATGACCCACCGGTTCACCTTGTTGTAGCGATTCATCAAAAATTCGAGATTTTCCTTGTTGATTACCTTGTAGCGTGACTTTTCTTCCTCTGTTAACGGTGCCCAGTTTGCTGCCATAATTTCCCCTCCTTCTGTTGCCAAGCCGTTAGTGTAGCTGCATCTTCCCCGAGACCTATAAAAAATTTACATCACCGCATCTTTGATGACCTTGCGCATAAATGGGGACGGTTCTATTTTTCACTTAAATGGGGACGGTTCTATTTTTGATATGTTTCCGACTTTGATAAAGACTCGGAAAAATATCACTGCCCTTTATTCCCCTTTTTTAACATTTATGCTTACCGCTTACCGGGCGGAATCATCCCTTATTCCTGCCGGGCGGAATCCTTCTTCCCCCTCCCCTTCAAGGGGAGGGTTGGGGTGGGGATGGGGTTTATTTTGTTTTTACAAGTTCTTACCCCATCCCCCTCTTAATCTCCCCCTTGAAGGGGGAGAAAAGAAATTACTTTTCAAGAGCTTGTCAATATGGGGTGCGATTCTCTTTTTCGCTTTACGACCGATTTGGACAAACAATCTGAAAAATAGAACCGTCCCCATTTTTTTCTCACCTTCCCCCTCCCCTTCAAGGGGAGGGTTGGGGTGGGGATGGGGTTTATTTCGCCATCAAATAGCGGCCGACGGTCATGATTTCCGCTTCCTTGGTCCCCTCGTAGAGTTCGAGGATCTTGGCGTCGCGGTACCATTTCTGGACCGAATATTCGTCGATGTAGCCGTAGCCGCCGTGGAGTTCTACGGCGTTGTTGGCGCAGAAGACTGCTGTCTGGCCGCTGTAGAATTTCGCCATTGCCGCCAGGGTGTAATCGGGGGTGCCTTGATCCACGAGCCAGCCGGACTTGTAAATAAGCCCCCGCAGGGCCTCGATCATGATGGCCATCTCGGTGAGTTTTTTCTGGGTGAGCTGATAATTTCCCAGGGCCGTCCCGAAGGCCGTCCGCTCCTTGCAATATTTGATGCTCGTCTCTAAGCACGCTTCGGAGAGGCCCAAACCCTGGGCAGCGACCATGATCCGCGTCGTGTCGAAGAAATGCATGAGCTGATAGAAGCCCTTGCCTTCCTTGCCCACGAGGTTAGCCTGGGGAACCCGGACGTCCTCGAAGGCGATCTCCGCCGTATCGGAGGCGCGGATTCCCATCTTGCCGTGGATCTTGTTCCGCGTCACACCCTTGGCGTCGGCGGGGACAACAATCAGGCTGAAGCTGTTGTATTTCTTCTCCTCGGGATTGGTGATGCACTGGGCGACCATGAAGTCGCAGACCGTCCCGTTGGTGATGAACATCTTGTTGCCGTTGATGACGTAGTCGCTGCCGTCTTTGACGGCCCGGGTCTTGTATCCGGAGACGTCGGTGCCGGCGTTGGGTTCCGTGAAGGCCCCGGCGCTGACCCATTCCCCGCGGCAGACCGGAGGCAGATACTTCTGCTTGATCTCCTCGGAACCATACTGGAAGATCGATTCGCAGCCGAAACAGGCGGCAACGACGTTCAGGCCGATGCCCATATCAACCTTGGAAAGCTCTTCCGTGATGATCGCATTGCCCAGGATGCCTGCGCCCGCGCCGCCGTATTCCTCGGGAATCCAGGCAGCCACCAGGCCGTTTTCCGCTGCTTTCTTGCGGATCTCGGGGGTGTATTTCTCGTGCTCGTCGGCCTCCTTGCTGAGGGGCGTAAACTCCGCCACGGCGAACTTGTAGGCCATGTCCTTCAACATCTTGAGTTCTTCGGTCAATTCAAAATCCATGTTTGCTTCCTCCTCTTTAATTAGGGACAGCGCCCCATTTTGTGAATCACCTTTTGTCCATTAAGATCTGCTACTTCGCATCACCCCATCCCCCTCCTGTCCTCCCCCTTGAAGGGGGAGGGACTTAGCGAAAATGGGGACGGTTCTATTTTTCCCCTCCCCTTCAAGGGGAGGGTTGGGGTGGGGATGGGGTTCCCTATTCCTCATTTTCCAGTTTCCTTTTCTTTCCTGCTGCGATTCGCGGCTCAATTTTTAATTAGGGACAGAGTCCATATTGTTTTTGCGACTTGGCAAAAACGCTAAAAATAAAGACCTGACCCCCTAATAGTCATAAACGCCTTTGCCGGTTTTGCGGCCGAAGCGGCCGGCCCGGACGAGTTTCCGCAGCAGCGGCGCGGGACGGTACTTGTCCCCCAGTTCCCGGTGGAGCCCTTCGATGACCCGGAGCAGTGTCTCATTTCCTACCAGATCCGACAGAGCCAGGGGGCCGATGGGATGGTTGCAGCCCAGGACCATGGCCTTGTCGATGTCCGCCGCCTCGGCGATTCCCTCATCCAATACGAAAAAGGCCTCGTTCAGCATGGTGCAGAGGATCCGGTTCACCGCGAACGCCGGGGCTTCCTTAACCACGACCACCTCCTTGCCGATCTTCTTCCCCCAGGCCTTGGCGACCTCAACCGTCTCGTCCGAGGTCTCATGGCCGCGGATGATCTCCAGGAGCTTCATTACCGGGACGGGATTGAAGAAATGGGTGCCGATGAACTTGGCGGGGCGGTCGGTGATCGCCGCCATCTCCGTGATGCTCAGGCCGGAGGTGTTGGTGAAAAAGAAGCAATCCTTGGAGACGATGCTCATCAGCTCTTTGTAGACCTGCTTCTTCACGTCCATGACCTCGATGACCACTTCCACCACGATATCGGCCCCGGCGGCGGCTTCCTTCAGATCCAGGGTCGGCTTGATCCGGCCGAGAATGGCGTCCATATCTTCCTTGGTTCGCTTGCCCTTCTCCACGTCCCGGGAGAGATTCTTCGTGATCGTCTTCATCCCCCCGTCGATGAACCGCTGCTCGATGTCCCGCATGGCCACCTCAAAGCCCGCCTGGGCGCATACCTGGGTGATCCCGTTGCCCATCAAGCCCGCTCCCAAAACACAAATCTTTTTGATCTCCATACTGTACTTTCCTCCTTTATGATTTGAAAAGAACCGTTTTTTTAATTAGGGACAGAGCCCGTATTCTTTTGCGATTTCCTCATTTTCCTCCCCCTTCAAGGGGGAGGTTAGGAGGGGGATGGGGTAAAATTTTTCAATCATTTAAGAAGCCCATCCCCACCCTTGCCCTCCCCTTGGAGGGGAGGGAGCTTTAGACGACCTTGTTTCCATCCGGTGCCAATAAACCGGGGGGCGGGTTTGCAAAAAGAGCCGGAGGCGCGGCGCACGGCGCCTGAGGAACGGAGGCGTACTTGTGCGTACGTCGCAGTGACGAAGGTCGCCGCGCAACAAAGCATCCGGCCTTTTTCCGAAGCCGCTTTCAAATCGAGCCCAAGAACCACTGCTTATTCAGCCAGTGCATCTTTTTCGCTTCTTCCAGCAGCTCATCCCGGAAGTCGGGATGGGCGAGCTTGGTGATGGCCAGGACCCGTTCCGGAATGGAGAGGCCCTTCAGATAGGCGACGCCGTTTTCCGTGACGAGATAGGACACGTCCACCCGGGGCACCGTGACGATCTCGCCCGGCGGCAGGGTAGGGGTGATCTTCGATTTCAGCTTGCCGTTCTTGTCCGTATAGGTGGACTGGAAGGCGAGGATGGACTTGCTCTCCGGATAGCCCAGGGGCGGCTGCCCCTTCGTGGCCCGGTAATAGGCCCCCCGGACGAAGGCGAGCTGCCCTCCCGTCCCCGAATACTGGGCCGGGCCGATGGATTCGGAACTTACCTGGCCCTGGAGATCGACGCCCAGGCAGGCGTTGATGGAGATCAGGTCCTTGTTCATGGCGATGATATAGGGGTCGTTGGTGAATTCCACTGGATACATGGCCAGCGCCGGGTTGTGGTCGATCCAGTCGTAGAGCTTCCGGCTCCCGATGGCGAAGGCCCAGACGATCTTGCCGGGGAGGAAGGACTTCTTCTTCCCTGTGATCAGGCCGGCGTCATGGAGGTCGGCGATCCCTTCCGTGACCATCTCGGTGTGAATGCCGATATCCCGGGCCCCGCTGTCGGCCAGCAACCGCAGCACCGTGTCGGGGAGGCCGCCGATGCCGATCTGGATGGTCGGGCCGTCCTTGGGGATCATCTCGGCAATATACTCGGCGATCTTCTCTTCTACTTCCGTCGGCTGGGGCGAGGGGATGGTGATGATTTTATCCGTTGTGTTTTCGATGACGTAATCGACTTCGGAAATATGGATGCACTCGTCGTAGCCGCCGTAACACCAGGGCATATCCTCGACTACCTCGACGACGATGATCTTGGCCCTCTCAAAGACGGCCTTCTTGAAGTTGCACAGGGGGCCGAAATTGAAATACCCGTGCTTGTCCATGGGGGTGACGGTCTGGACGGCGATGTCCACGTCGAGGCCGTCCCGGTAATAGCGGGCCGCCTCGCCGAAGTTATAGGGGATGTGGGTGCCCCGGTTTTCGGCGATGTATTTCCGCGTCCAGCCGAGGATGTGCCAGTTGCCGAGCCAGAAGCTCTTCGCCTCCGGGTCCTTCTCCATGACCTCCAGCGGCGTCAGATGGCCCAGGGCGCGGATCTTGACATTCTTCACCTCGCCGACCCGCTGGGCGAGGGCCCGGTCGAAGGCCCGGGGCGCCTGCACCGTCCCGTAGTCCACCCACATGCCATCCCGAACGAGCGACGCCACCTGTTCCGGGGTGGCCAATTTGTTTCCGTACTTTGACATGCCTCTACCTCCTCATTATTTCTGGGGGTCAGGTCTTTATTTTTAGCGTTTTACGAAAACATTCTCTTGGGCATGGAAACGACGACTTCTTGTGAAGGCGCCAAGTCTGACGCTCTCGTAAAAAGTCGATTTTGCCCTGTTTTGTCATTCCGTGCTTGACACGGAATCCAGTATTTTCAAGTATTTCTGGATACCGGCTTTCGCCGGTATGACGGTTAAGAGGGCTTTTTACGAGTCCGCCAAGTCTCTATGCCACAAAAAAATCTATTTGCGAAACGTTTTTATTGCCCAGACCTACCCCGGATTACCGCGCTGCCCAAAAGGGGCAAAACGGGTCTCCCCCGGAAACCGCAATAATTGTGCCATGGAGATATTTTTATGAAAAGTCAGGAATATCAAGATGTTGAAATTTAGGGGACGCAGCCTTATGCAACAACGCCTTATGCAATAGCGCTCATATATGCGATATTGCATAAGGCTGGTTTATGTAATAAAAAGGGGACGGTTCTATTTTTTCTATTTTTTAATCCGAGCAATCGTAAAAAGGCGTAAAAAGGGGACGGTTCTATTTTTCAATCCGCGCAATCGCGTCTGCACCTGCTTCTGCGGTTTCCGATCTTTAGCCTGTGAGTCTATTGTGGAGATTCGGGGGTTGGAGAAACCCGGGAACCCGATCCCCACCATAATCCTCCCCTTGAAGGGGAGGAGGAATAAAACGCAATGGGTTGGAGAGCATCCTTGGATTCAAGAATATAAATGGATTGGAAAGCATCCATGGAGGCGAGAACATCAAATGGAATATGGGCTTTGTCCCCATTTAATGAAGAACACCCATGTATTGACGACCTCGTAAAAAGCCAAAAATTTCCGTTTTTGTCATTCCGGACCTGATCCGGAATCCAATAATATCGATAAGTTCTGGATACCGGCTTTCGCCGGTATGACGGTCAGAGGTACTTTTTACGAGAGCGTCATGTATTCGAGAACATACGAGGTCAATTTTCAGATAAAGAGCCAGAATGGCGCCGCGCAATTTTCTCCTCGATTTCCTCATGTTTCCGCCCAGGTTTAGAAAGCTTTCCAAAAAAAACTACCATGGTGTCCCCGGGTTTTGAGGTTTTCCAGGGAAAGCCTTACTTCTTCTTGTGGCGATTGGCCTTGAGTCTCTTTTTGTACTTGTGCTTGCTGATCTTCTTCTTTCGCTTTTTTACGACACTGCCCACAATTAACCCCTTAGCTATCCTTTATTTTATTAAGTGGTGGGACGTGCGGGAATCGAACCCGCGACCAACGGATTAAAAGTCCGCTGCTCTACCGGCTGAGCTAACGTCCCCCGTAGCCACATGAAAGTTGAACTCTCTATCAGTATATAACGTTCTTTGTCAAGAATTTAAAAAGCGCGTTGAATTCCCGCCCGCGTGGGAATGGCAACTTAAGGCGAAATTCGACTTGTTGAAATTTCGTCGGGAATTCGTATTGGCCTTCTGAGCACCTTTTCGCCACCTATTACGCGGAAAAGGGATTCTTCATGACGATGGTTTCGTTCCGCGCCGCCCCCACGGAAACAAGAACCAGGGGTACGTCGGCCAGGGTCTCGATCCGTTCCAGATACTTCCGGACATTCTTCGGCAATTCCTCGATGCGCCGGGCCTGGGTGATATCTTCCGTCCAGCCGTCGATCTCTTCGTAGACGGGCACGCAGTTCGCCAGCGTCTGCAGGTTGGCAGGGACGGCGAAGCTGATCTTCTCCCCCGCGGCCGTCTGATAGCCCACGCAGATCTTGATCTTTTCGATCCCGGTCAGGACGTCCAGCTTGGTCAGGGCGAGACCGGTGATCCCGCTGACCCGGACGGCATGACGCACCAGGACCATGTCCAGCCAGCCGCATCGCCGCCGCCTCCCCGTCGTGGCCCCGAATTCCTTCCCCACGTCCTGGATGCGCTGGCCGATCTCGTCAGTAAGCTCGGTCACGAAAGGGCCGCTGCCCACCCGCGTCGTGTAGGCCTTGCAGATCCCCACGACGGCGAAGGCCGCCGACGGTCCCACGCCCGTCCCCGAAAAGGCGCTGGCCGCCACCGTATTGGATGATGTCACGTAAGGGTATGTCCCATGGTCGATGTCGAGATGGCATCCCTGTGCCCCCTCGAAAAGGATCTTCCGGCCCCGCCGCTGCTCCCGGTTCAGGATGACGGTGGCGTCGGCGGTGTACGGCCGCAGCCGCTCCCCGTAGCCCTGGTATTCGGCGCAAACCGCCTCGCCGTCCACCGGTTCCTCGCCGAAATATTTCGTCAGGAGAAAGTTTTTCTCCTCCAGGTTGCGGAAGAGTTTTTCCCGGAAGGAATCGCTGTCGAAGAGGTCCCCGACCCGGAAGCCTACCCGGGCGACCTTGTCTTCATAGGCGGGTCCGATGCCCCGGCCCGTCGTCCCGATCTTGTCGCCGCCCCGCCGCCCTTCCCGCGCCAGATCGAGCCGCCGGTGATAGGGCATGATGAGATGGGCCTTTTCACTCACGAACAGGCTGGTGTTGGCGGGGAAAAGGCCGCGCCCGTTGAGTTCGTCAATTTCCTCCAGGAGCACCTTGGGGTCGACGACGACGCCGTTGCCGATGACGCAGATCTTCTGATCGTGGAGGATCCCCGAAGGAATCAGATGGAGGATCGTCTGCACCCCCTTGACGACCAAGGTATGACCGGCGTTGTTCCCCCCCTGAAAACGGGTGATGACATCCGCGTTCTCCGCGTAGAGGTCCACAACCTTGCCCTTGCCCTCATCTCCCCACTGCGTCCCGACGACGATCACGTTTGCCATTTCTTTTCTCCTGTTTCTTTAAATTAATTAGGGACAGATACCTATTAATTTAACTTACATGCATAAAATGGGGACGGTTCTATTTTTCCCGTTGCCCTGCTATCGTGATGATTTCTATTTGACGATTCTGCTTTTGCCGCCAAGAATCTCCCATTATCTCCAAAAATAGAACCGTCCCCATTTTTTCATCTTCGTCATTCCGGACTTGATCCGGAATCCAGTATTTTCAAGACTTTCTGGACCCCGGCTTTCGCCGGGGTGACGGCGGTGCCATTTAATTTTTAATTAGGGACAGAGCCCCTATTAATTTAAAACGCTAAAAATAAAGACCTGACCCCCAAATTTTTCTTTCTTTTACCCCATCCCCACCCTTACATAAAATGGGGACGGTTCTATTTTCCCTTTTATCCCATCCCCACCCTAACCCTCCCCTTGAAGGGGAGGGAATTAATCGGGGCTCTGTCCTAATTAACATAAAATGGGGCCGGTTCTATTTTTCCCGTTGCCCTGCTATCGTGATGATTTCTATTTGACGATTCTGCTTTTGCCGCCAAGAATCTCCCATTATCTCCAAAAATAGAACCGTCCCCATTTTCCATGACCCCTAAATTTCCCTTAAAAAATAGAACCGTCCCCATTTTTTCTCCCCCTTCAAGGGGGAGGTTAGGAGGGGGATGGGTCTCTAATTATCTTACATGTCCAACTCTTTGACCGAGATCACGTGGGGGAGGTTCAGCAGCTTCGTGATTACCTCCTCCGGGACGGAGCCGTCGGTGCTCAGGATCACCAGGGCCTCCTGGTCGGCCTCTTCCCGGCTCAGATGGAGGCGGGCGATGTTGATCTGGTTGGCCCCCAGGGTCGTCCCGATATTGCCGATGACGCCGGGGCGGTCATAGTTGAAGATCACGAGCATGTGCCCCTCGGGGACCACGTCGAGAGTGAACTTGTTTAGCTGCACGATCCGCGGGTCCTGGACCCCGAAGAGGGCCCCCGCGATATGGGACTTTTCCTTGTCCGTCTTGATGGTCAGGGAGATCAGGCTCGTATAGTCCTTCATGTCGCTGTTTTTCGCCTCAATCACCTTGATCCCCCGTTCCTTGGCCACCACCGGGGCGTTGATGAAATTCACGCTTTCCTTGAGAATCGGCGTCAGCAGCCCCTTGATGATGGCGATGGTCAGCGGCGCCACATTATAGTTAAGTATCTTGCCGCTGTACTCGATGACGACCTCTTCGATGGCCCCCTGGACAAGCTGGACATGGAAGCGCCCCAGCTTCTCCGCCAGATCCAGATAGGGCTGGATGACCAGCAGCAGTTCGGCGCTCACGGAGGGGAAGTTCACGGCGTTGCGGATCTCGCCCTTCGTCAGGTAATCGGCGATCTGTTCGGCGACGGCGATGGCCACGTTGACCTGGGCCTCGTCCGTCGACGCCCCCAGATGGGGCGTGCAGATTACGTTTTCCAGGCCGACCAGGGCCGTGTTCTTTGTCGGTTCCTCCTCGAAGACGTCCAGGGCCGCGCCGGCAACCTTCCCGGATACAATGGCGTCATAGAGATCCTTCTCACTGATGATGCCCCCCCGGGCGCAGTTGATGATGAAAACGCCCTTTTTCATCTTCCCGAAGGCGGCGGCGTTGATGATGCCCCGGGTCTCCTTCGTCATGGGGGTGTGAACAGTAATGAAATCGGACTGTTTGAGGAGTTCGTCGAGGGTCACCAGGGTGATCCCCAGATTCCCCGCCGCTTCATGAGAAATAAAAGGATCGTAGGCGACGACGTGCATCTTCAGGCCCTGAGCCCGGTCCGCCACGATGGCCCCGACCCGCCCGATGCCGACGATGCCGAGGGTCTTGTTGTAAACCTCCGCCCCCATGAACTTTTTCTTTTCCCATTTCCCATCCTTCATGGAGGCCGTGGCCTGGGGGATTTCCCGGGCGAGCGAAAGCATCATGGCGATGGCGTGCTCTCCCGTCGTGATGGTGTTGCCTCCGGGGGTGTTCATGACGACGATGCCCCGCTTGCTTGCCGTCGGGACATCCACATTGTCCAGCCCGATCCCCGCCCGCCCGACAACCTTGAGATTCTCCGCCGCTGCGATGACCTCCGGCGTAACCTTCGTCGCCGACCGGATCACCAGCCCGTCATAATCCTTGATCACGCCCTTCAGCTCATCCGGGGTCAGGTTCGTCATCACATCCACCTCAATCCCCGGCGTATTCTGCAGAATTTCGATCCCCTCCTTGGAAAGGGTATCACTGATCAAAACTTTCTTCATATATATCTCCTCATTTGGGGGTCAGGTCTTTATTTTTAGCGTTTTCGTCATTTGCCCCCAAGACCTCTGTTACGCATGCGGAATAAATGAATAAATGGGGACGGTTCTATTTTCCTGGTTATTCTAATTTTTCTTTATGCGCCCTGCCTTCGGAAAACAATAAATGGGGACGGTTCTATTTTCCTGTTTTTTTGTTCCGCGCCCCGCTATTGGAATGATTGCTGTCAAATGATTCTGAATTTGTTGCCCCATTATCTGGAAGAACAGCCAAAAATAGAACCGTCCCCATTTACCACAGCATCGCATAACCCCATCCCCCACCTAACCTCCCCCTTGAAGGGGGAGGAACTGAACTCTGTACTTCTATTATTCATGAATTAATAGGGGCTCCGTCCCTAATTAATCAGCTCCCCTCCTCTTCAAGGGGAAGGTCAGGTTGGAACCATTACTCCCCTCCCCTTCAAGGGGAGGGTTAGGGTGGGGATGGGGTTCCCTTATTTTTTCAACTCCCATTTACTGTTTACCGGTATCCTTGCCCTGTTTACCGCTTTTCCTTAAACGCCTTTTCCAGCTCGTCCAGGGCCCGCTGCAAATCCTCGCCGTCCACGGTGGGGCCGCACCAGAAGCGGAAGCCCGGGGGGGCATCGCGATAGGCGTTGATGTCGTAGGCGATCTTTTTCTTGGCCAGCTCACTCGCGAGGCCCTTGAGGAATTTCTCCTGCTCCGCCTTGGGGAGGGCCGTCACCTTGGGATCCGCCGCCGTCAGGCAGACCGACGTGTTGGAACGGATGGACTTGTCGGCCGCCAGGAGCGCCGCCCAGGGGTTCCGCGCCACCCAGTCCTCGACGATCTTCAGATTCGCCTCGCTCTTGGCGATGAGGCCCTTCAGCCCGCCGATCGACTCGGCCCAGGCCAGGGCGTCCAGGTAATCTTCGACGCAGAGCATGGAGGGCGTGTTGATCGTGTCCCCGACAAAGATGCCGGCGTTGACCTTGCCGCCCTTTTTCATGCGGAAGATCTTGGGCATGGGCCAGGGGGGATCGTAGGATTCGAGGCGGGCGACGGCCCGGGGGCTGAGGACGAGCATCCCGTGGGCGGCCTCGCCTCCGAGGCATTTCTGCCAGGAAAAGGTGAGGGCGTCGATCTTGGTCCAGTCGATCTCCATGGCGAAGGCGGCGCTCGTGGCGTCGCACAGGGTCAGGCCCTGGCGGGTGGGGGAGGCGGCGCCCGCCGCACTCGCACTAACGGCTGCCGCCGCTGCTGCTCCTGCGCCCGCGGGGGAATTCGCGGATGATCCCGATCCTGCACTGCCGATGGCGGCGCCCGCCGCAACACCGGCTGCCGCACCCTTAGCTGCGCCATCCGCCGTGTTGCTTGTGCCCGCGGCGCTCACCGCACTCGCACTAACGGCTGCTGCACTCGTAACCGGACCACCGGCTGCCGCACCTGCATGCGCAGTTTCTCCCGCGCCATCCGCAGCCGCCGCCGGGATCCAGTCCCAGTTCGGGACCTTCACGCCGCTCGTCGTCCCGTTGGCGACGAAAACCACATCGCTCTTCCAGTCGATGGCCCCCAGATCGGGGATCTTCCCGTAATCCGCCGTCATCACCGTGGGCTTTAGCTTCAATTGTTTACTGATGTCCGTCGCCCATCCTTCGGAGAAGCTCTCCCAGACCAACACCGTCACCGGCGCCGGGCCGAGCAGACTCCACATCGCCGCCTCGAAAGCCCCCGTGTCGGAGCCGGGCATGAGGCCGCACAGATAATCCTCAGGAATCCCGAGGATGCGTTTCGTTTCCGAGATGGCCCGGGCGAGCTTTTCCTTTCCCAGGTTGGACCGGTGCGAACGGCCGACGGCGGCGTCCTTCAGGGCGTCGAGTCCCCAGGCGGGGCGCTTGCTGCAGGGGCCGGAGCTGAAATTCGGGTTGTGCATATACTATCAAATCTCCTTATTGTTCTTATTAAATCTTTTAAATCTTCTTTAGTGCGTCATTGTAATTACTTATATATCAACAGCGGGGCAACATATCAGGATTCCTCTCCAAAGACAAGCATTTTGAAAAAATATGAAACGCTCATGGCGGCATGCCGTCACAAAGCACAAAGGGTGGGATAAAAATGCGAACCCCATCCCCACCTTGATCCTCCCCCCGAAGGGGAGGAAATTTGGCGGAAACCACATCCCAGGCTTGATCCTCGCCTTCAAAGGGGATGAAAATGCGAACCCCATTCCCACCTTGATACTGCCCTTGAAGGGGAGGAAATTTGGCGGTAACCCCATCCCAGGCTTGTTCCTCGCCTTCAAAGGGGAGGAAATATTGGGGCAACGAAACCTTTGAAAAACGCCCTTTTCTGTCATTCCGGGCTTGACCCGGAATCCAGGAAGTTATTGAAAGCACTGGATTCCGGCTTCCGCCGGAATGGTGACATGGTTGCTGAAACGGTATTTTTCAAAGGTCTCGCAAGCAACATCGCTGGCTGTTGGGGGCAGACTGTGCCTTTGCTGATATCAGTATTTATCTGCTTAATAAATATCTTTGTGATGTCCAAAAGGTAATATTTAGCAATTATGAGTAAATTAAAGATAATAATCTTACAAATTAAATATTTATGGGGTTGAAATTTCTATATACATGTGCGATAAAACACGTCGTTTTAAAATGCAGTCATATTTTCCCTTATCGTTTCACCCCGCCGCTCGGCTCCCCGCGGAACCGAGAGGGCGGAGCTGTAGGTTTTACGGGGTCAATTTTACGGGGTCAGGTCTTTATTTTTAGCGTTTTTGCATGATGCTTTGTTCAAAACGCTAAAAATAAAGACCTGACCCCTTTGAAAAATACCGTTTCAGACTCGCCATCGTCATTCCGGCAGAAGCCGGAATCCAGTGTTTTCAAGGTGTTCTGGACCCCGGCTTTCGCCGGGGTGACAGGAAAGTGTAGATTTTCAAAG
>Ga0209749_1001539_pt1 | contig 19646 bp, 15 predicted proteins | sample EPASupsiteSAE347_FD_187267 | JGI IMG/M metagenome (GOLD analysis project Ga0209749, IMG submission 187267) | Bioremediated contaminated groundwater from EPA Superfund site, New Mexico - Sample SAE3-47 (SPAdes) (version 2) | ecosystem: Environmental > Aquatic > Deep subsurface > Groundwater >... | reverse complement strand
ATCTAATTGATATTGAATTGATAAGAATTTCCCTTTCCTTTATAGAAGCATATAAAGAAGGTTATTGCTTGTCAAGGGGATTATGGGACACACTCGCCCACCTGTTCAAATATCTCTTGACAAGCTAAAACACCCCCCCTATACTTCGACGTCTCGAAAGCAATGACTTATAATTTAATTAATTAAGGTGGTTGCACCCACTTCGCAAGAAGTGCGATGTCCGCACAGCCGACAGTGGATGGAGAATCCGCAACGGATCATATCGGCGGGTCCTTTTGTCGTGCCCATGGTATCAGCAAGCAGAGATTCCCGGGAGACCGCTCGTGTCCCGACTTTTATTTTTTTGTAAAAAGGGGGAATTAGATGTCTTCCATCACGGAAAAGCGTCCAGCCGATCCGGAAACATCGCCGGCCATCAAAGAAGCCGAGCTGATTTACAATATCCTCTGTCGCGATATTCCCATCGGGGTATTCCGTGCAACCTTGGAATCGGTACCGCGCCTTATTTCAGCCAACCCGGTTGCCTTCCGGATGTATGGATATAGTGACTTAGAAGAAATGCGCAATATTCCTTTTTCCAACCTCTTTGCAAATAAATCCGATCTTGATTCTCTTTCCATAACGGTGCAAGTGACGGGAAGAATAAGGGATTATGCATGTCACCAGCAGAAAAAGGACGGTTCCCTTTTTTTAGCATGGATCAGCGCCAATCTTGTCACGGGTGAGGCAGACATACCTTACTGCGAGGGGATAATCTTGGATGTTCAGGAACGTAAGCGCCTGACGAATGTTTTCGAAGGTAGAAAGAAGGAATTAGAAGTAATATTTGATACCTTGTCGGAGTTAACCTTCGTCACGGACTTGGAAAAGCGGATTGTTCGATGCAATCGGGCCGCCATCAATCGATTAGACATGTCATCCCAGCAGATCATCGGGCAACCCATCAATTCCCTCTTTTTCGGAGAGGAGCTTCCCGAAGTCGATCCTTTTGCGGCGGGTGTACGGGAAGCCCATATTCCCAAGATTTCAGGTGATTTCCTCATCGCCAACAACCCCTTCAGCAGTGCTGCGATTATCCAGGGCATGGTCCACGTCATGATGGACATTACGGAACGGAAGAAAGCCGAAGAAATGCTCAGAGAGCGGGAATCGATCTATCGTATCCTTGCGGAGCGTTCTTATGCCGGTGTTTATGTGGTACAGGACGGCAGGTTTCGTTTCATCAACAGCAACGCCGCATCCTATGCCGGTTACACACGGGAGGAACTGCAGGATCAGGAGACGGGAATACTCGTCCACCCCGAGGACAAGGAAGAGGAGAGTAAAAATGCCGGGGACATGCTGAAAGGCAACAGAATTACCCCTTATGAATTCAGGATTATTACGAAGAATGGTGAAATACGGTGGATTATGGAGACCGTCACCTCCATCAAGTATGAAGGGAGACCGGCGATCCTGGGGAATTCTATGGATGTCACGGAAAGACACCAGCGGGAGATGCACGATCTGCACACCCAGAAGCTGGAATCGGTGGGACAGCTTGCGGCGGGCATCGCCCACGAGATCAACACGCCCATTCAGTTCGTAGGAGACAATATTCATTTTATGAACGACGCCTTCCGGGACGTCTTTTCCCTGGCGTCACTGCATGATGATCTTAAAAACATGGATGTAGCGAGTTCTGAAGATTGTGCCGCCCGGCGGGATCGGATCTTGGAGAAAATGGATGAGATTGATATGGGTTATCTCCGGGAGGAGATACCGCGGGCTATTGAGCAGTCCCTAGATGGAATTCAGCGGGTAAGCAGCATCGTCAAGGCCATGCGGGAGTTTTCCCATCCCGGAGGAGCGGAAAAGACGTATCTGGATCTCAACAAGGCTATCGAGTCCACTATCATCTTGACCCGCAATGAGTGGAAATATGCAGCGGAGATGATCACTTCATTCACTCCGGATATGCCGCCGGTTAAAGGATATCCTGCTGATTTAAATCAGGCGATACTAAATCTGCTCGTAAATGCGGCCCAAGCGGTACAGGCCAAACTGGGGGCCGAGCCGGGAGAAAAAGGTCGCATCGAGGTGACGACCCGCCGGGATGGCGATGAAGCGGAGATATGTATCCGCGACACGGGAACGGGCATCCCGTCCGAGATCCGGTCGAGAATCTTCGATCCGTTTTTTACGACCAAGGAAGTCGGGAAGGGTACGGGGCAGGGTTTGACAATCGCCCATAATATTATCGTTCGCAAACACGGGGGCCGGATCTATTGCGAATCGAAAGTCGGCGAGGGAACCGCTTTCTATATCCGCCTCCCCTTGGAAGAATTTTGACAAAGCTGTTTTTAAGCGTGAAGGATATGTCTGCTTTGCATATCAAGGAGTATCTGAACGAAAAACAGTATCCGAACCTTCTGTCCGAACAAGTTCCCGCCACGCAGGAAGGCGATCGAGCAGGTTTATTGATTTTAGATAATCCAAATCGAGAATGTTTGACACTATGTCTTTCTCCATCCCAAAACCTGAATTCACAAGACAGTCAGCCGCATGAACGGCAGTGAGGGCGCAGAAAGTTTGCCCGGAGATGAAACCTGGTTCATGATGGTATGATACGGCAGTCACGATGGGCAGCGGCAGCCCCCAAAGACTCATCATATAACCGCCCACGGTACTATGCGTGTGCTCAAAAACCATTCTTTCCGCTTCCGTCATTGCGCAGCGCTCCTGCTTGGCCATTGCAACGGCATCCTGATACCGCTCAGGGAAATTCACCGCAAGAATAATGCGCCCTGAATCATGAAGTATTCCGGCGACAAAGGACTCATTGGCGATGGTATTGCTTTTGCTCTCGAGTTTGCTTATTCTATTGGCGAGAGTTGCGGTTTTCAAACTGTGCTTCCAAAGATCCTCCATCGAAAATCCCCGTATCTTCAACCCTTCGAATTCGGAAAAGATATGCACGGATAGAAAAAGGCCCGTAATGATATTCAAGCCAAGAAACGAGACGGCGGCATTTAAGTCGGTGACATGATGGGGCAACCCGAAAAACGCGGAGTTCGTTACTTGCAGTATTTTTGCCGTCATGCCAAGGTCTCTGCTGATGATATTCGTTATATCATCCAATTGGACATTGGGATTCTGCAACTTTGCCATAATCTCATGATAAAGAACCGGCAGACTGGGAAGGGCTTTCATTTGTCCGATCAGCGTCTTCAACTCCGGACTGTGCAAGATCTCCACTGAATCGGTAGCTCTGCGGATAACAGATCGCAGCGTCTCCGGATCACAGGGTTTGGCAAGATACTGGTGAGTGGCGCCCATGGCTTTGAAAATCAGTTCATTGTCGGAGTGACCGGAGAGAATGAGACGAATGGTCAGCGGGTATCGCCTCATGACTTCGTTGAGCAATTCCGCCCCGTTCATAACCGGCATCCGCATATCCGCCACCACGACGTCGAAAGGCGCCTGCGCCAGTGTGTCCAGGGCCTTGGCACCGCTATCCACGAAAACCATATCCCACTCATCCCTGCATGGTCGAAGCATACGCTTCAGACCCTGCAGGACCATCTCTTCATCATCAACAAAAAGAATCTTTTTTTTCATCGGCCGCCTCCATCGGCGAAGGTAAGAGTGCGGATTATGTATAGAGCGTTTGCAGACAATGTCAAGATCTTTTGGAAAGCCTTCTTACGCGGCTCGATATTGTCCGCAAAGTATTTTTTAAAATTCCATCATAATTGAATCAACCCTTTACTTTTTCTCATAATATCCGCTATTATAATTACAAGGGGCAATGGTTACGGACTTATCCAATCATAGATTAGCGCACAGGAAGGGGATGTTCCGTGGAGAAGATTCTTTTGGTTGATGACGAGCAGAGTATCCTTGATGGGTTTCACCGTCAGCTTCGTAAAAAATACAACATAGAAACTGCCATCAGCGGTCACGAGGGCCTGAAAAAAATTGCCGCCAGCGGACCATTCACCGTTATCGTATCAGACATGCGGATGCCGGTCATGGATGGCATCACATTTCTGATGGAAGTACGCCGGAGAGCGCCGGAGAGCGTTCGCATGATGCTGACCGGAAACGCAGATCAGCAGACTGCTATCGACGCCATCAATCGCGGGGCGATTTTCCGTTTTCTCACCAAACCTTGCTCCCATGAAAATTTATCAGAGGCCATAGATGCAGGGATCGAACAATATAGACTTATTACGGCGGAAAAGGAACTTCTGGAAAAAACTCTCAAAGGCAGTATTAACATGCTTATGGATATCCTTTCCCTGGCCAACCCCATCGCGTTCAGCCAATCCGTACGTCTTAGAAAATACGCCGTCCAGGTAGCCCAGAAATTGAATCTGTTCGGGGTCTGGCAATACGAGATTGCCGCCATGTTATCTTCAGTCGGATTTATAAACATGCCGCAGGAATCCATTGAAAAATATATGGGAGGAGCGACTCTTTCAAATGAAGAAAAGGAAATGGTTGCCGCTATTCCCCAGACTACCGGTATGCTCCTGGCAAACATCCCCCGTCTTTCTATCGTGGCTGCCATGATCACCCAGCGGGACATGCCCTATACAAAACCCATTGATTTTACAAGCAGAGAACCTGGAGAAATGATTCGCATCGGCGCAAAAATCCTGAAAGTAATAACCGATTTCGACATATTGATGCTTCAAAATCACGAACCGGAAGATGCGATAAACATTATGGCCAAGCATGACACCACATTATATGACGCCACCGTTCTGGATGTGCTGACCACAATAGATCTTCCTCGTAGGGGGCGAGTGGCCCGTTACGTACATATAAATGAACTTCAAAAAGGAATGATCATTGACGCCGATATTTTGAATGCACGGGGCATACTTATTATCCCCAAAGGATATGAAGTAAACGAGACAACAGCGGAGCGTCTTAAAAATTTCTTATTCAAACAAGGAGGATCGGAAACCATTCGGATCCTGATGTCTGTCTACAACGAATAAAAGCTAAGGCAATGACACCCGAAGAAATAAGGCGGCTGCTCGAAGAACTGAGGGACCATCAGACTGAACTGAAAAAGAAGAACGAGGAATTGCTCCGGATAAAGGATGAATTGGATGCCTCGCGGACGCGGTATTTCAATTTGTTCGACCTGGCGCCGGAGGGCTGTATCACCCTTAGCGAGCAAGGACTGCTCCTCGGAGCCAATATCACCGCCGCCAATATGCTGGGCCTGGTCCTAAACGATCTGACCAAACAGCATTTGAGTACGTTTATCCCCAAAGAAGACCAAGAAAGCTACTTCCTGCATCACAAAAAGATCTTTGCTACAGGGGAACCGCAGACGTCCGAACTGCGGATGCTGAAGAAGGACGGCACGGAATTCTGGGCGCGGATAGATTCCACCATCGTGCAAGACGCTGATGGCGGTCCCGTGTGCCGCGTTGCAATGAGTGACATCACCGAACGCAAACGTGCGGAGGAAGCGCTACGCTTCTCGGAATTGAAGTTCCGTACCCTCTATGACTCGACCGGCGATGCAGTAATGTTGCTGGACGAGACGGGTTTTTTTGACTGCAACAAGGCAACCCAGGCAATTTTCGGCTTCTCAACCCGGGAGGAGTTCTGCCACATGCACCCCGCCAGTCTGTCACCGCCGCAACAACCGTGCGGAACGGATTCCATGGTGTTGGCTAACCAGAAGATCATGACGGCGATGGAAAAGGGCAGTATTCACTTTGAGTGGATGCACAAGAGAAACGACACCGGCGCGATCTTCCCCGCCGATGTATTGCTCACTGCCATGGAACTGGATGGCAAACCGGTTATTCAGGCGGTTGTCCGCGACATCTCTGAGCGCAAGAAGGTCGAGGAGGCGCTCAAAGACAGCGAGAAACGTTACAAGAACTTTGTCGAAAATTCATTTTCAGGGGTCTACGTCGTTCAGGACGGCCGTTTCGCATATTTAAATAATTATGCGGTCTCATGTACCGGTTATGAACCGGAAGAGATTATCGGCATTCCATCTTTCAGTTTCGTTCATCCTGAAGACCGGGTAACAATGCGGGAAAAATCGAAGAAGATGCTCAGCGGCGAGGATTTATTGCCCTATGAATTCAGAATTATTACCAAAGACAACAATATCCGCTGGCTCATGGAAACCGTTTCGCCGATCAGTTTCAAGGGCCGCCCGGCTATTCTGGGGAACTGCGTAGACGTCACGGAGAGGCGTCAACGTGAAGTCTTGGAACTCCATTCTCAAAAGTTGGAATCCGTCGGTCAACTGGCGGCGGGAATCGCTCATGAGATCAACACCCCCGTCCAGTTCGTAGGCGATAACATACATTTTATCCAGGACGCCCTGCAGGATATCCTGTCCCTCACCTCCATGCTGGACGGCCTGCAGGATATTGATTCCCCTGAATTTACCGCTGTCCATAGCCTCATTGACCGGATTCGTCAAAAGGAAGAGGAGATCGATCTCGTTTATCTCAAGGAAGAGATACCGAAGGCTATCCGGCAATCACTGGAAGGCTTGCAGCGTGTCAGCAGAATTGTACAGGCCATGCGGGAGTTCTCCCATCCGGGAGGAAAGGACATGACCGATTTGGACATCAACAAAGCCATCGAATCCACGATCACCCTTACCCGGAATGAATGGAAATACTCGGCAGATCTTAGCACAGACCTCACCCCCGACCTGCCGATAGTCAAGGGATATCCAGCGGACTTCAACCAGGTTATCCTGAACATCATTATAAACGCCGCCCAGGCGCTACAGGAAAAAGTCGGGAAAGAGGCGTCTGAGAAGGGGCGGATAGAAATATCAACGCGGCGGGACGGCGATGAAGTAGAGATATGCATTCGCGATACGGGACCGGGAATTCCACCGGAAGCGCAAGCGAGGGTCTTTGATCCCTTTTTCACCACCAAGGAAGTAGGAAAAGGGACGGGACAGGGGCTCGCCATCGCCCGGAATATCATTGTCCACAAGCATGGCGGCAAGATTTATTTCGAAACAAACGCTGGAGAGGGGACAGGCTTTTTCATCCGCCTTCCCCTGGAAAAAGAATAGCATATGCATGAAGCCCCTAAAAAAAGAATCATGTTTGTCGATGATGAGCGTTTTTTTCTCGACAGCATGAGGCGAATACTGAAAAATCAGAACCACATATGGCAAATAGATTACCTGGAAAGAGGCATCGAGGCGCTGCAGGAAGCAACTCGGATCGATTATGACGTTATCGTTACCGATATTAACATGCCGGGTATGAATGGTTTTGAATTACTGACCGAACTGCGTAAATCAGACCGGACGCGGGACGTGCCGGTGATCGTACTGACCGGGAACGGCGAAACCGATCTCAAGAGGCGTGCCCTCGAACTGGATGCGACGGATTTACTTACCAAGCCTGTTCATCCTGAAGACCTCATATCCCGCCTCCGCAGCGCCTTGCGGACAAAGGACTATCAAGACCAAATCAAGGCATACAACCGGTCCCTCGAGGCGAAGGTAACGGAACGTACGGCTGCACTCGAATCGTCAAGGCGTGAAATCATCTGGCGATTGGCAAAGGCCGGCGAATTCAGGGATGAAGAAACGGGCAATCACGTTGTCCGCGTCGGCTGTTACTGTCGCGCTGTTGCCGAGCGCATGGGTATGAACGGAAATTTCATTGAGGCCATTTTTCTTGCCGGCCCTCTCCACGATATCGGGAAGATCGGCATCCCCGACGGTATCTTGCTAAAACAGGGGAAACTTACCGTTGACGAGCGCCGGATCATGGAAAGGCACTGTGTTTTTGGAGCGGAAATCTTATCTGAACGACCGCGAGGCATGCGTCCGTATTTAGCGTGGCGAGGCATTGACGCTGACACGATCCAATCCATAGATCAGAATCCGGTTATTGAAATGGCCATACAAATTGCCCTTCACCATCACGAAAAATGGGATGGGACCGGTTATCCCCGACAACTGGCAAACGAAAAGATCCCCATAGAGGCACGCATTGTCGCCCTGGCCGATGTTTATGATGCTCTCCGTTCAGAGCGGCCATACAAAGCGGCCTTTTCCGAAAATCGGGCGCTGGAGATCATCAGGGAGGGCGCCGGCAGTCAATTCGATCCGACCGTATACAATGCCTTCCTCGACAGTCTCGATGAAATTCATATCATCCAGGCGAAGCTGTCCGATTGAAGATAAGCTGATTTCTTTACCGAAAAAGAGCATTTGACATGGCCTGCGGGAAAGGATAGATTATTGCCACAGGCCATGAATTTCGATATCACCGAAAAACTCGTCTCCACTGATGAAGTCCTGGAGCATATCACACCGGGCATGAGCATCTTTCTGGGCACGGGCGTGGCGGAACCGCGGACCCTCATCAAGGCCCTGCTGTCCGCTCAAACAAATAATCTTGCCGATCTGGAACTCATCCAGTTGGTCAGCCTCGGCGAGGCCATTGCCTTCCAGACCAAAGCCGCTCCCGGCAAGTTCCGCCTGAAAACCTTTTATTCAGGATGGTTAGCCGGAGAAGCCATTAGCTCCGGTTCCGTGGACCTCATCCCCTGCCGTATCTCCCGCATTCCGGGCCTCATCGAATCCGGGGCCATTCGGGTTGACGTCGTCTTTATCCAGATTTCTCCTTTTGATGAGTCGGGATTCGCGAGCCTGGGGGTCGCCGTGGACGCCGCCAAATACGCCATGGAGAAGGCGACCCTCGTAGTGGGAGAAATCAACGACCAGGTCCCCCGCACCATGGGGAATACCTTCGTTCATTTCAATGACTTTGATTGCCTCATCCTCGCCTCCGAACCCCTCATTTACCTGCCCCGCTGGCCCGTCGATGACGTCATGGACAGGGTGGCCGCTCAAGTGGCCGCCGTGATCACCGACGGCAGTTGCCTTTCTTTCTATCCCGGGGCCCTCTTCGAGGCCCTGGGGAGGCATCTCCTCCGCAAGCGGGACTTGGGGGTTCATACCTTTTTTTTCACCGACACCCTCATGGATCTGGTAAAGAGCGGGGCCGTAACCAACCGAAAAAAAGGATATTTCCGCAACAAGTCTTTGACTTCCTATGCCCAGGGTACGCCGGAGCTCATGAAATGGCTTCATAACAATCCCCTCATTGAGTTTCAGGGGATCGACATCGTTTCCGACAACTTCCGCATCCGTCTCAACGACCGGATGATGGCAATATTGCCGGCGCGAAAGATCGACCTCACCGGCAATATTGCCATGCATACCGGGCGGGGCAATGTGGGCGGGGGACCGGGACAGGCGGAAGAGTTCTTCTCCGGGGCCATGCACTCCAAAGGAGGTCGCGCCGTCTTTGCCCTTCCCAGTCGCAATCTGAAAGGGGAAGCCAACATCATGCTTTCCGTGCATGATTTCCCTAACCAGTTCAGCAACCGCGAGGCCCTGGATCTAATCATCACGGAATACGGAATCGCCTCGATGTCAGGACGCACGGTCCGGGAACGGGCCCAGGCCCTCATTGACATCGCCCATCCCGATGACCGGCCGGAGCTCGTCAGGCAGGCCAAAGAGACCCATATTCTTTTCCCCGACCAGATTTACCTTTCCGAAGCGGGGGCCATGTATCCCTTTGATCTCTCCTTTTCCCATACCTGGAAAGACGGTCTGACCGCCACATTTCGCGCCGTCAAGCCTTCCGATGAAGAAGAGATGCGGCGCCTCTTCTACCGGTTCTCCGATCAGACTGTCTATTACCGTTTCTTCAGCGAGATCAAGGCGATGCCCCACACTAAATTGCAGGGATATGTAAATATTGACTACCGCAAGGTCATGTCGATCGTCGGGGTGGTCGAGGAGGCAGGGATGGAAAGGATCATCGCCGAAGGAAGGTACGTACGCCTTGCCGACCAGCCATACGCCGATACGGCCTTTGTTGTGGAAGAAACTTATCAGGGCAGGGGTATCGCCTTCCTGATCCTGCAAATGCTTATCAAGGTTGCCCGGGGGAAAGGCCTCCTGGGGTTCACGGCGGATATCCTTGCCAATAACAAGGCTATCTTCAAGGTTTATGAAAAGGCAGGCCTGCCGATCCAGGCAGTCATGGAATACGGCGTCTACCACCTGACCATGCCCTTTAGCAACTTACCCATCGGAAACCCGGAGACGGGGATCAACATGGTACGCTGATGTCCGAAATCCTCTTTTTGTTGAAAAAAATTGTTTCCCTCTTCTTTCAACCCCTGTCCGTAGTGTTGGTCCTGCTGGTTTCCGGTTTGCTCCTCCTCTGGATGACGAAGAAGAAGAAACTGGGCAGAATTATCATTACCCTGGGGACGATCGTGCTCCTGCTCACAAGTTACGGGGTTCTGGCCGAACGGCTCGTCGCATCTCTCGAAAACCGTTACCTCCCTTTGCTCGAGGTGAAAAATATTCATAACGCCAAAGACATCAAATGGATCGTCGTCCTGGGCGGAGGCACCCTGCCCGATCCGCGCCTGCCCCTTTCCAGCCAGATCGGCCCGAGTTCACTGACCCGTCTCCTGGAAGGGATAAGGCTCCACCGACAGCTCCCCGGTTCCAGGATCATCCTTTCCGGCGGGGCCGTATTTCAGGCCGTCCCGGAGAGTGAAACGCTTGCAAAGACGGCCTTCTTGATGGGCGTGAATGAAAATGACGTGGTAGGGGAAAACAAATCCCTCGATACGGCCGATCAGGCCAGATTGATTGCCGGCATTGTCGGACGCAGCCGGTTCATTCTTGTGACCTCGGCCATTCACATGCCCAGGTCTATGGCCCTTTTCCACAAGTTCGGCCTGGATCCGATTCCCGCCCCCACCAGCTATATAGTTGTCAAACAATCCCGTACTCATCCCCAGGCCTTTTTCCCGAGTGCCGGTTCCCTGAGCGAGATGGAGGCGGCCATCCACGAATATCTGGGCCTGATCTGGATGCATGTTCAGTAATCCCCGTCACGAATTATTCGGGATATCCTGTTGACGGTGCAGAAATTGCTTTGCGTTTTAAGTAGATACGCTGAGCTTATAGCCGATGCCGTAGACCGTGTTTATTACCTCATGATCGGGAAGGTAAAGGGCAATCTTTTTCCGAAGATTTTTTATATGGGAATCAATGGTGCGGTCATATCCCTCGCAGTCATAGCCCTGGGCGCGCACCAACAGTTCATCCCGGGAAAAGACGCGCCCCGGTTTCGACATAAGCACTTGCAGGAGCCGGAACTCGCTTGGCGTCAGGTCAAGTTCGTTGTCCGCCACTTTCACTTGGTATGCGTTTTCGTCCAGGACAATCGGCCCGACGACAAGCCGTTTGCCTGCCGGTTCAGGGTGAGTACGACGCAGGACCGCTTTCACCCGCGCCACCACCTCCCGGGGACTAAAGGGCTTGCAGATATAGTCATCGGCGCCGAGCTCCAGCCCGATCAGCCGGTCCACTTCTTCCACTTTGGCCGTGATCATGATGATCGGCATGGTGGAAAACTTTCTTGTTTCCCGGCATATTTCGATGCCGTCCATTCCCGGCAGCATGATATCAAGGAGCATCAAATCGGAGGGATTTCTTTTCAGCCAGGCCAGGACCTGGTCGCCCCGACTCAAGACGCCGGTGCAGAAGCCCGCCTTCTCCAGGTAATCCTGGAGGAGAGCGGCGATTTTTTGTTCATCCTCGACAATAAGAATATGTCCGGTCATCATGGTTGCCTCCTTTTTGGTTCAAAGGTTTGCCGGACCGCCCTTGACATCACCCACGGGCAGCACGATTTCAATTAGCAATCCGCCCGATGGCGCACGGGAAGCCTTGATTTCACCGTCATGAGCCCGGACTATCTCCCTGCATATCGCCAGCCCCAGTCCGTCCCCACCGAGATCGCGGCTGCGGGACGGATCGACGCGGTAGAGCCGGTCAAACAAACGGTCCAGACTCCCTTCGGGGACCCCGGGTCCGGAATCTTCAAAAGAGAGAATAAGCAGTTCTTCCGCATGCTCTTCCCGAACCTTCAGAACACCGGGCGACTCGGTATAGCGAACGGTGTTTTCCAGGAGATTACAGAAAAGCTGGGACAGCAGTTCCTCGTCCGCCATGACGGTCAAGGGATCTTTCCCCAGCTCATCCATAACAGTAATATGCCGCTGGGCAAGCCTGCCGAGATATTTTTGCAGCACCCCGCGGAGCACCGCGCCCGGCTGCACGGGCAGAAGGTTCATGGGCAGCATCCCGCTGTCGGCCATAGAAAGATTGTGGAGATTATCAACCAGTTTGCCAAGGCGAAGGGCTTCCCCATGGAGGGAGGCCAGGGCGGCGGCGTCAGTGGTCCGGATGCCGTCCTGCATCGCCTCGATCTCTCCCCGCAGGATAGCCAACGGGGTCCGGAGTTCATGGGATATGTCGGAGAGCCACTGCCTTCGCATCTGTTCATAGCGCTCGAGTTGAGCGGCCATCTTGTTGAAATCATTTGCCAGTTGCCCGAGTTCATCTCCCGTCTCGACTTTAATCCTGACGTCAAAATCCCGTGCCGTCAGCGCCCGGGCGCCGTCAATAAGCTGCCGTACCGGAGCGAGGAGATGCCGGGAGAGGAGAAAGGCCATACCTGCCGCCAGTAAGAGGGCGACAGCGCCGATAGTACAAAGTGCCATTAGCTGTGCTTTGATGAAGGCAACATCATGGGGCCTCGATAACCTCTTTTCATTCCTCATCCCGAGCCAGCCCACCGTGACGCCGTTAACGGTGATTTCCCGGAACGCATGATCCTCCGCTGAAAGGGATGCCCCCACAACAGGTTGCTTCCGAACGTCAAACAGCGTGAGGCGGTGCTCTATGGCCCAGGGCGGCCGGAGTCCTTTTGTGCCCCAGCCTTCATCGGTGGGGGGATCACCCGGCATCATGGCAGGTGGCCGCCGGTTTTCCCGGTTCCTGCCTCCGGCGTCCGGCGGCAAGGGAGGAAGGTAATCCGGATGGCGGGAAGGGGCCCCTTTATCCGCGACAAAAACACGGGGCCGTAAAAGATACCACCACCGCCGCCCGTTGTTTTTCAACGGCTCCCAGCCATTATTATCCCGATACTCTTTAGTCAGTACAACCGTGAGGTCGTCGAGCCTGGAAATCTCCATCTTATACACATACTCGGAAAATGCCCGGTCGGCATACCACCCCCCGATCACGACCATCAGGGCAACAATGGTGAATGAAGTCATCAAGAAGGCAAGAAAAAATTTAGCCGATAGTTTTATTCGCATATAAGTTCCTCATCAAGCTTCCTATTCAGGGTCATAAACATGCCTCCCATATCACAACGGCACGTCCCGCATAAGCCCATATTTGTCGCCAGAGTGAGAATCCATAACCTTTACATCCCGTCTCCATATTTTATCCACAATTAAAGTCTATACATCCGGGAAACCAAGGGGAAACCGGTCTACTCGACTAAACAATAATGCCGGTTGGAAAGAAAGGTAAATATGAAAAAATTCGCATTGATATTTTGCTCACTATTTCTTCTGTCGGGCTGCTCGACATTAAACGGGTCCGTTCCCTTCCACTATGTTCCCTCATTGAGTTCGATGCATCAGAATAGTGCCGTTTTGGGTATGGAAAAATTCGTTGACCGCCGTCCTGCAGAAGATTCGGAGTATGATAAAACCTCCATTAAAACAGACAGTGGGACCCTATATGTCAACAAGTCCGGCGAGTCGGGCTCAGAACTGGCGGAGGCGTTCAGGGATGTTGTAAAACAGATCAAGGATAGCTTGGCAGCCGATATCCAGGCTGAAAAGATCCGGGTTCGAACGATGTAAACCATGATGCGACGGATCAGATGCTATCAACCCTTGTAAGGCCGATATTACGTTTTTCCATGACCATTATCATCCTGTTCCTAACTGGATGCGCCATGGTCGGACCCAACTATGTCCCCCCCGGGACGTACGTGCCCGTGAACTGGCATACCCAACTCAAGGGTGGCCTGAAGGCGGGAGCTACTGACGTCCGTAGTTTGGCGTCCTGGTGGACCAGATTTAACGACCCGGAATTATCCGGACTGATCGAACGGGCGGCGGCGGGAAATCTCGACCTGAAGAAGGCCCGGGCAAGGGTCCGCCAGGCCCGCGCCAGCCGGGGCGTGGCCTGGGCCGGGCTCTTTCCCGTGCTGGATGCCACCGGTTCCGCCACTCGGAGCAGCACCAGCAACAACGCCGGGATCGGCACGACCGGTAACCTGTACGCCCTCGGCATCGACGCCTCCTGGGAGTTGGATGTCTTCGGAGGCGTCCGCCGTTCCGTAGAGGCTACCGATGCGGACCTCCGGGCCGCCCAGGAGGACCTGCGCGACGTCCTCGTCTCCCTGCTTGCCGAAACGGCCATGAACTATTTAGAGGTGCGCACCTACCAGGACCGGCTGGCCGTGGCGGAAACAAACCTCAGCAGCCAGGACGAAACTTACCGGTTGACCCAATGGAGATATCAGGCGGGTTTGAGCGACGAGCTGGCGGTGCAACAGGCCCGCTACAATCTTGAAAACACCCGCTCCCAGATACCGACCCTGCATACCGGGATCGAAGGGGCCAAGAACCGCCTGGCGGTGCTGCTGGGCGAAACACCGGGGAAGGTGCACGCCGAACTGGAAGCACCCAGATCCATACCGGCCACGCCATCGGAAGTCGCGGTCGGGGCACCGGCGGATATCCTGCGGCAACGTCCCGACGTGCGCCGGGCCGAGCGACAATTGGCCGCCCAAACGGCCCGTATCGGCGTGGCCACTGCGGATCTCTACCCCAAGTTCACCCTGAGCGGCGCCATCGGTCTGCAATCCTTATCAACAGGCAACCTGCTATCTTCGGGCAGCGGGATCGCAAGCGGCGGTCCGGGAGTTACCTGGCGGATTTTCGACGCCGGGTCCATCCGCAAAAATATCGAAATCCAGTCCGCCTTGCAGGAACAATACCTCAGCGCCTACGAAACCACGGTGCTCACCGCCCTGGAAGAGGCGGAAAACGCTTTTACGGCCTATGCCGAAGAACAGCGACGACGGCAGGCATTGAACGAAGCAACCCGGGCGGCGCATCAGGCGGCGGAACTGGCGCAGTACAAGTACCAGGCGGGCCTGACCGATTTCAGCAATGTCCTGGATGCACAGCGTTCGCTCCTGAATTTCCAGGAAGCGCTGACCCAGAGCAGCGGCAAGGTAACCGCCAACCTGGTGAAGTTATATAAAGCCCTCGGCGGCGGCTGGGAATCCCTGGCCCCCGACGACAAGAAACAGCCTGTAAATGAGGATAAATCATGAAATCGGATATTCATCCCACCGCGGATGTGGCCGGGACCCTGGAGACACACCGCTCCCCGGGGCTAAGGAAGAGGTGGAAGAGAAGCATTCTTATCGCCCTCGCGGTAGCCGTCGCGGCAGTCATTGCCGCGGTTCTCCTGGAAACGGAAGACAAGTCGACGGTCCTTCAATACAAAACCGAAAAGGTTCGGCGCGGCGATCTCACCGTGATCGTAACCGCTACGGGTACTCTGCAGCCGACCAACAAGGTCGACGTCGGCAGCGAGTTGTCCGGAACCATCAGAAGCGTGGAAGCGGACTACAACAGCACGGTGAAGGTCGGCCAGGTCCTGGTCCGTCTGGACACCTCCAAACTGGAGGCGACGATAACCCAATCCCGGGCCGCCCTGGAGGTCGCAAAGGCGAAAGTCTTACAGGCCCAGGCAACGGTCATGGAAACCCGGGCCAAGCTTGCGCAGTTGCAAAAGGTGCGGGAATTGAGCAACGGGAAGGTCCCCTCGCAGTCCGAAATGGATGCGGCGGCAGCGGCATTCGAACGGGCAAAGGCCGATGCCGCCAATTACACGGCGGCGGTTTCTCAGGCACAGGCCACTCTCCAGGTCAGCGAGACCGACCTCTCCAAATCGGTTATCCGGTCTCCCATCAACGGCATCGTCCTTTCCCGCAGTGTGGAGCCCGGGCAAACCGTGGCCGCCTCCATGACCACCCCGGTGCTGTTCACGCTGGCGGAGAATCTGGCCCAAATGGACCTGCATGTAAATGTCGACGAGGCGGATGTGGGCAAAGTACAGGAAGGCCAGGAAGCGACTTTCAGCGTCGCGGCGTACCCGAATCGAACTTTCGCGGCGCGGATCATCCAGGCGCGTTACGGTTCGTCAACAACCTCCGGCGTCGTGACCTACGAAACGGTGCTGAAAGTCGGCAACCCCGATTTATTCCTCCGTCCGGGAATGACGGCCACTGCGGAGATAACCGTTAAAAAACTCGCCAACGCGATCCTTATCCCCAGCGGCGCGCTACGCTTCACCCCTCCCCTACAGCCGGAAACCAAGACCGCCGGCGGGCTGGTCAGCGCTTTACTGCCGCGGCCGCCCAGATCCGGGACCCAACAGCGCCATGACGAAACGGACAATAAAAAACAGCAGCGGGTATGGGTATGGAGAAATAATCGGCTCGCATCCATTCCGGTCACTATCGGCTCGACAAACGGGAGCCTGACGGAAGTTGTGACCGGAGACATCCAGGCGGGCATGGAGATAATTGTTGATGTTATAATCGAGGGAAAATGAAGAACGAAGAACTGGATAATATGAACATTGAACCCGGACGTCTCCTCATCGAATTCAGGGGGGTGACCAAAATCTACGGCGCCGGGCATTCGTCCATGGAGGCCCTGCGGGGGGTGGATCTGCGCGTTGATGAGGGTGAGTTTGTCGCCATCATGGGTCCGAGCGGATCGGGAAAATCCACCTGCATGAACATTCTCGGCTGCCTGGACACACCGACCGCCGGCACATATACGTTTACGGACGTCGAGGTCGGCCGATTGAGCCGCAATCAGCGCGCCTTGCTGCGCCGTCATTATCAGGGGTTCGTGTTTCAGGGATATAACCTCCTGAGCCGCACTTCGGCCCTGGAGAACGTGGAATTGCCGCTCATCTACCGCGGCGCCCCCGCCGGCGAGCGGCGATCCCGCGCCCTTGAGGCCCTGGAAACGGTGGGTCTCAAGGGATGGGAGTCCCATACCCCCGGCGAATTATCGGGAGGGGAGCAACAGCGGGTCGCCATCGCCCGGGCCATCGTCACCGGCCCGGCGGTGCTCCTGGCGGATGAGCCGACGGGCAATCTGGATACGGCGCGGAGCCGGGAGATTATGGAATTACTCATGTCTTTGAACGTCAATCGCGGGATTACCATTATCATGGTCACCCACGAACCGGATATGGCCGCCTATGCGAAACGGATCATCCGTTTTCGGGATGGCCTGATTGCCTCGGATGAACAAAACGGGAGAGACCGATAATGTTGTGGAACGCGATCCTGCTGTCCCTGCGGGAAATCAGGCGCAATGTCTTGCGGTCTTTCCTGACCACCCTGGGGATCGTCATCGGCGTAGGCGCCGTCATCACGATGGTGACCATCGGCGGGGGCGCCACCGCCCAGGTCAGAGAACAGATCGCCGGCATGGGGAGCAATCTGCTGATGGTGAGTCCGGGAAAGAGGCTGGGGCCGGGCCAGGCCTCCGGAACCGTTCCGTTCAAAGTGAAGGATGCCGAGGCCATTGCCGGGGATATCAGCTCCGTTGCCGCCGTGGCCCCGGTCTCATCCCAGTCCGTCAAGGCCATCTTCGGCAATCAAAACTGGTCGACCATGGTGACGGGAAGCGATAATCAGTACTTCCGGGTAACGAACCGGTCCATCGGGGCGGGCCGTCCGTTCACCGACAGCGAGCTGCGAAGCGGCGCCGCGGTCTGCGTCATCGGCGAGACGGTGCGCAGGAAACTCTTCGGCGGGCAAGACCCCCGGGAGGAAAAGATACGCCTGCAAAAGCTTTCCTGCGAGGTGATCGGCATTTTGGAGGGCAAAGGGCAGAGCACCATGGGTACGGACCAGGACGATATCGTGGTGATCCCGCTTATCACCCTGCAACGGCGTATCGCCGGCAATCAGGACGTCACGCTTATTCAGGTTTCGGTCAGGCAGGGCGCATCAACCGACAAGGTCCAGCGGGATATTGAGCGATTGCTCCGGGAGCGGCGCCACCTGTCGCCAAGCGATGAAGACAACTTCCATGTCATGGATATGAAGGAGATCGCCAAAATGCTTACGGGAACAACGCAACTGCTCACGGCGTTGCTGACCGCCGTGGCCGCCGTCAGTCTTCTCGTCGGTGGGATCGGCATTATGAACATCATGCTGGTATCGGTCACGGAACGTACCCGGGAGATCGGCATCCGGCTCGCCATCGGCGCTCTCGAGAGGGAAGTGCTCATGCAATTCCTGGTGGAGGCGGTGGTCCTTTCTTCCTTCGGCGGCCTGATCGGCATTGTGCTGGCCCTTATCTCATCCGTCTGGCTTGCCGCCGTGCTCGGCGTTCCTTTCATCTTCAACGGCGGCATCGTCCTTGTCGCCTTCCTGTTCTCCGCGGCGGTGGGTGTGGTTTTCGGCTATTTCCCGGCCATCAAAGCCGCTCGCATGGACCCCATTGTAGCGCTGCGCCATGAATAACTCCTCAATCAATTACACAATATTTCCACTCGTTATTCAAACTTTCTCCATAATAATTTGTTAATATGAGTTAAAATTACAGATTAAAGGAGATTCGTCATGGAAAAGAATGCTACAAACAAAATCAACTGGATACTGGCTGCCGCCGTTATTGCGATCAGCATCATTGCCACCGGTATGGCCTTTTCGCTCTCACCGCAAATAGAATCTTCAGGCGTCATTCCCGGACATTCCATGTCACCCAACCGGTCGCTAATGCCACCGCCCATGCCTTTTGGCGTAAAACTTCTCTTGCACGCTCAAGAGCTTAACGTCCTCTCGCAACTCACGGGAAAATCAGTAAACATAATCAAAGAGCAAACCAGATGCAAACCGCTGCCGGAATTTCTGGACGAAAACGGGATAACGCCGGAATTGTTCCGGTCAGTCATGGATGAGCAAGCACTGACATTAGTCAAGCAGGCATCTGCAACCAACATCATCACAAAAGATCAGGCAGAAGAAATAATTGATATGATTAATAAACACGCTGCCTATTTAGAACTAAACAAAGGGGAAAAGTGATCGAAGACGAATAGAACAAAAAACCGTCTTGAATAATAAAAGACGGCGTGTTAGTGAGCGACAGGAATTATTATGCAACGCAATACGATAACGATACAGGACAGGTGAAAAAATATGAGTCCATTTCAAAGATATGGATTGAGGCTGCTGATCGCTCTCATCTTCATGCTCTTGATATCAGTGCCTCTGTGGGCAAAGGATAAAAAAAGCGTGGCCGTGCTCCCTTTTGCCCTCAACAGCGCCGATAACATAGATTACGTGCAACAGGGCATTGTTGATATGCTCTCCTCGCGGATCGCCGCTATCGACAAGATTGAGGTCATAAGCAAGGATAAGGTCCTCGACGCCATGAAAACCGTCAGGGTGAAAGAGATGACTCTCGCCGACATCTATGCCCTCGGAAAGAAAATGAATGTCGATTACGTTGTCTCGGGGAGCATTACCAAAATAGGCAACAGTGTAAGTATCGACGCAAAACTGGTGGATATCGTCGCCTATAAACCGGCCGTCAGTATCTCGACCCAGTCCCAGGGAATGGATGATGTCATTGTAAAAATCAGCGACTTCGCCCAGCGGATCGATCAGCACATCCTGGGG
>Ga0209749_1001538_pt1 | contig 19652 bp, 15 predicted proteins | sample EPASupsiteSAE347_FD_187267 | JGI IMG/M metagenome (GOLD analysis project Ga0209749, IMG submission 187267) | Bioremediated contaminated groundwater from EPA Superfund site, New Mexico - Sample SAE3-47 (SPAdes) (version 2) | ecosystem: Environmental > Aquatic > Deep subsurface > Groundwater >... | reverse complement strand
CTTTATTGATAAACGCAATTCCGGCGCGGGCGCGCTTGATTTTTCTGCTGATGTGTTCAAACTTGTTGCCGGGGAAAAGAAGGGCAAGGGAATGTCGGTTCAGGAAATCGCCGATGCCATCCGTTCTGACCGCAAACTTCAGGATGAACTCATCAAGCTGGCCTCCTCTGGAACAACCTATATGGCCGCCAGCCTTGAATATTTCCCGGGCGACGGGCTTTCCAGCCATTACCGCACGCCCGGCGGAATACCGATGACGGCTTATCGCTATAATGTCATTGGCAACGAATTTACCTGCTCAATCGTTGAAGGCGAGAGCGTTGAACTGCCGAAAGATGTGGCCGACCATGTCAGCCGCGTGACGGACCGCACCTGGCCGGAAACCTATTGGGCGCCGCGCGGCATGTCTTCGTTTGAATACATGTCCCGCATCGGACCCAATCACGACGGCAATTCGTTCGGCCTGATCGGCGCGGATATGGTGACGCTCAACGCCATGCTGAGGATTCCGGTTGATTTGCACAATGTTCCCCGGGAACAGATTTTCCGGCCGACGATCTGGGATCGTTTTGGCGGGGATGATTTCCGGGCATGTGAAAGACTGGGACCGCTGTATCGCTAGCCCGCGGCCCGAAATTGGAAACTGGAAATTAGAAATTGGAGTAAGAAACGAACGAATCTAAGAATTGGACGGTATGACTTTGTAAAAACCGAATTTCTATTTTCTAATTTCAGCGTTCCTTGAACGCTTGTTAACAATGTTCCACAAACAACACCATAGACCCATTTACCCGCAGCGGCCGCCGCCGCCAACTGCGCCGCAGGAAAAGACTTCTTTTACGTTCAAGCTTACCGACGAACAGCAGATTATTCTGGCGGACATTCTTAATTCCGGCAATTACCGGCCGATTCAGGTTCCCTATACCACTACGGCGGCTGAAACCGACGAATGTAAAATTTCCATTTACACGAGCGGCAAATGCCTCGTTCAGGGAAAAGCGGCCAAAGATTTTGTCCAGTTCGTACTTGAACCCAAAGTGCTCGGACAAGCCGGCGTGGGCTACGAGGAAACGCTCAATCCGGAGCAGTATGATCCGCATATCGGCGTGGACGAAAGCGGCAAGGGCGATTATTTCGGCCCGCTGGCCATTGCCGCCGCCTATGCCGACAAGGAACTTGCCAAGAAAATGCTCGCGATCGGGGTCAGGGACAGCAAAAACATATCCAGCGACAAGCGTATCTTTGAGTTGGCGCTCCAGATCCGCAAAATGCTCGGGAAACGTTTCAGCGTTGTCTCAATCGGCGCGCAGGCCTACAACCGGCTTTACGGAAAAATGAAAAACGTCAACCTGGTGCTGGCCTGGGGCCATGCCCGCGCCATTGAGAATATATTGGTGAATGTGCCGGAATGTCCGCGGGCCATCTCCGATCAATTCGGCCATAAACATCTCATTGAAAAGGCGCTGATGGGCAAGGGCAGGAAAATTGTTCTGCAGCAGCGCCACAAGGCTGAGTCGGACGTGGCCGTGGCCGCCGCCTCCATCCTGGCGCGTGAGGCGTTTTTGCTGGGGCTCCGCAAACTGCAGGAGCAATATCATCAGCGGTTTCCGAAAGGCGCTTCCGTTCAGGTCATTGAAGCGGCCAAACAGCTCGCTGAAAAAAACGGCCCGGACGTCCTGCTGCAAACGGCAAAATGTCATTTCAAGACCACGGATGTTGTCCTGGGTCACGGCGCCATGAAGCGGCTGATGGCCGGAAGCGTCTAAAGATAAACCTTCGTAATGACCTCGTGCCCGTTTGCTGTCATTCCCGCGAAAGCGGGAATCCAGTACAGGCAAAAATAAATATCTGGATTCCCATTCGCGCCATAGGCGGATCTGCCAGTGGCATGATTCATAGGAATGACATGAAGAGGAACCATACCGGTTACACGCTAGATGTAACAAGTTTTTGCAGACAGCCCGGTGGCCGCATAATTTTAAGTTCCTTGGATACGCAGGCGTGGACCGTATAACCTGTGGCAATCAAATCTTCTCCGCGGGAAACTTTGTATTCAACGCGCAAACGCACCCCCCGGATCTGACAGCGCGAGATGATTTCAATCTGGTCGTCATAATGCGCCGGCGTCTTATATTCGCAATGAGCTTCCACCACCGGCAGAAAAATCCCCTGTTTTTCCAGTTCGCCATAAGGCAAGCCGACTTCCCTCAGCATCTCCGCGCGGGCCATTTCAAAATAAATTAAGTAGTTTGCGTAATAGACGAACCGCATCTGATCGGTGTGGGCGTAGGGCACGCGGACAAAATGTTTGAAAATCCTGTCTTCGCTCATGAGTCATGACGTTAAATGTTTGGCGTCAACCTGTCAAGTTTCTGGTTGTGGGGAAAATGGGGTGAAAAAGTTTTTTATCCCTTCTTTTCACATGCTCAATTTTCCTTGATTTATCGGACAAAGAAATGCAACATGATGCAAACGTCCAAAATGCTGAATTATATGATGAAAAAGTAAATGATCCTGCGAATTACTTATGGCCGAGATGAGACAATAATCTGGAAGTATGAAACGAATAAACCAAGAATATGAACAATGGATCAAGCGCATCGAGGATGCCTTTGCCGGCCCAAACGGAATTATCGGTGAGGACAGTCGGGCCTTCGAAAGAAACGAAAAGGAAATGGCTGCAGTTGCTCCAAATCTCTATCATGGTTTTTACGTCCGTCTTATGGATTCGTTTTTTGATTTCACCTTGAAGTGGTTTAGTAAGTCGGCCTCTAAACAGGGACATTACGATATGTCGTTATTAATTTCAGCATTGTGGACAATCCGTTCGGCATATAATACGTTCTGGCAAGGATATTAATGTAATGCAACCGCGCTGTTGCGGTCAGCTTTTGAGGGTATTGCTATATTGAAATTAGAACGTGATAGTTGTCCAAGGAGACTTGAATTATGCAAGCTGATGGAAAATGCGCATAAGCAGGGAATTGTTCCTTGGGATATGAAGAACGAGGGGAAAAAACTGGTCAACGAAGCGCAGAATTATCTGTTTGGCAAAACTAGCGGGCTTGATCCTAAGGATCAGAAAATACTTTTCAATTTACTCAATTTTCTTCATTCTCATGTCCATCTCTCATTTTTCTCATTCTTTTATCTTTTCAAAACAGGAAAACAAACGGGGCGGATAGGTATCCTGCCGAAATTTGACAATACGAGTATCGGAAATTTCGTCAAAATCTCAGAGGCCATAGCATGGATGCACCTTCGCCTTCAATGGAACCTATTAGCTTTTTCATCGGTGGACTCAGGACTGAAAAGAAGGTTCTCCCTGCTCAATGACGCATTCACGTTTGCATCTCTCGAATGGTCCGACGCTATCACAAATGCATGGAGACACTGCCTGGATAAGAAATTTCCTTTCTAAGGCCAAGAATAACTTGGAGGATATTGTTTTGACAAAGCAAGGCAAACTGGAATTGACATGGGTGGGGAAGGAGGAGCGGCCGCGGCTGGAGCCGCGTGTGCTGGCGGAAGATTCTGCCAAGTCTTACGGCGACCCGAAGACGGAGAACATGCTCATCTTCGGAGATAACCTGCTGGCCCTGAAGGCGCTGGAGCAGGATTTCGCCGGCCAGATCAAGTGCATCTACATTGATCCGCCATACAATACGGGGACTGCCTTTCAACACTATGACGATGGAGTTGAGCACTCAATCTGGTTGTCTCTCATTCGCGACCGCCTTGAACTTCTGTGGCACCTTCTGTCAATTGATGGCTCAATATGGGTATCCATTGACGACTATGAGATGCCATATTTGCGTGTTTTGATGGACGAAGTATGCGGGCGAGACAAATTCGTCGCCGCGAACGTCTGGCAGAAACGCTACTCGAGAGAAAACAGAGAAGCTATCGGTGATGTGCATGAGTACATTGTCGTCTATGCAAGAGATGTTCAGGTCTTCAAAGCGACAAGAAACAAGATTCCTTTGACCGAAGAACAGAGTAAGGTATACAAGAATCCTAATAACGATCCCAAGGGGCGGTGGCGACCGATACCGATGACAGCGCAAGAGGGACATGCGACGCCAGAACAGTTCTACGAAATCGTTGCTCCGGGGGGTAAAGTCCACGTTCCCCCAAAAGGCCGTTGCTGGGGACTTGCCAAAGCAACGTTCGAAAGACTCAGGTCGGAAGGGCGTATTTGGTTTGGCAAGGATGGCAATTCACAACCCAATGTAATCCGTTACCTATCCGAAGTTGAAGGCATGGTGCCGTGGACATGGTGGCCGAATGAAGAAGTTGGCCACACTGATGAAGCCAAGAAGGAGATTCACAACCTTTTTGGCAAGATTGATGCGTTTGACACACCAAAACCAGAACGGCTCATCCACAGGGTCTTCATGATAGCATCCAATCCCGGTGATCTTGTCCTCGATTCCTTTGCCGGTTCCGGCACGACCGGCGCGGTGGCGCACAAGATGGGACGGCGCTGGATAATGGTGGAACTCGGCGAGCACTGCCATACGCACATCATCCCGCGCATGAAAAAGGTGATTGAGGGCGCCGATCAAGGCGGAATTTCCGAAGCCGTGAACTGGAAAGGCGGCGGCGGGTTCAAGTATTATCGGCTGGCCGAGTCATTGCTTGTTCGCGACAAGGATTTGTCCACGAAAGACCATCCAGTCTATATTATCAATCCGCGCTATGACGAGACCATGCTCATTCGTGGTATATGCAAGATTGCCGGTTTCAAATTCCGGAACGACGGCCGACTCCACGGCATCAGCAGTGAGAACCGGTTTCTGCACGTTACAACCCGGTTCTTGACCCAGATGTATCTGAATTCGCTGGCCGAGGATATTGCCAAAAACCAGTCGCTTGTAATTTACTGCACCCGGCGGATCGGCAAACTGAACGTGCCGGATAACATTGAGATCAGGAAAATTCCCCGGGATTTGCTTGAGAAATGCGATTTTGAAGAGGATAAGTAAGGTAGTTGTGAAAACCATTTTCATCAGCAGTCCGCAGAAGGAATTCGCGGCGGAACGGCAGGCGTTGAAAGCCTACCTTCAGGGGGATCCTCTGTTTAGGCGTTTCTTCAACGTCTTTCTTTTTGAAGACCTGCCGGCCAGTGATCGCAGGCCGGACGATGTCTATCTGGAGGAAGTTGATCGGTGCGGGATTTACCTCGGACTTTTTGGAAATGACTATGGGCCTGAGGATGCAGTCGGTTTGTCGGCAACTGAAAAAGAATTCGATCGCGCCACCGAACGCGCCAAACATCGACTGATTTATGTGAGGGGCACAAAAGCTGCGATCCGCCATCCCAAGATGCAGGCTCTTATCATCAAGGCCGACGCACAACTGATTCGGCGAAGATTTGGCACTCTCCCGGAACTTACAGCGGCATTGTATGCCAGCTTGGTGGAATATCTGGAGCAAAAAGGCGATTTGCGCACAGGCCCCTTCGACACGAGCGCTTGCCCAAAGGCCAAATTGAATGACTTGTCGGAGGAGCGACTGCGTTGGTTTCTGAGAACGGCGCGGCAGGAGCGCCAATTTGCTTTGGCGGAAAATACGCCTATGATTCAGGCTTTGGAACACTTGAACTTGCTGGATCGGGGCGCGCCATCGCACGCCGCAATACTTCTATTTGGAAAGGCCCCGCAACGGTTCCTGATCTCGTCCGAAGTAAAGTGCATGCACTTTCACGACACAGAAATCCGTAAACCGATTCCCTCGTACCAGATCTTCAAAGGCACGATATTTGAACTGGTTGACCAAGCCGTTGACTTTATCATGTCCAAGATTGCACGCTCGGTCGGCACACGCGCAATGGGACCACAGGCGCCTGTAGAATATGAACTACCGGAGGGGGCTGTTGCCGAGGCCATCGTTAATGCCGTTGCACATCGTGACTATGCCAGCAAGGCGAGTGTACAGGCAATGCTTTTCTCGGATCGGCTGGAAGTCTGGAATCCAGGGGAGTTGCCTCCGCCTCTGACACCAGAGAAATTACGCCATCCTCACGCTTCGATTCCCCACAATCCATTGGTGGCTGATCCGCTCTTTCTGGCACACTACATCGAAAAGGCAGGGAGTGGTACTCTTGACATGATTGGATTATGTCGCGAAGCAGGACAGCGGGAGCCGGAGTTTAGACAGGATGGCGGGCAGTTTGTGCAGACGCTTTGGCGGCCCAAGACCAGCCCAAGACCGGCCCAAGATCAGCCCAAGACCGGCCCAAGACCGCTCCAAGACCAACCCAAAGGTCTGGAACAGCGTATCCTTGCAAGTTTGATATCCGGCCCGCAATCCGCACTTGAAATCTCAAAAGATCTGAAACAGACACCGGCGGCAGGTCAGTTCAAGAAGGCGCTTCGCAACCTGCTAAGGCAAGGGGCGTTAAAATATACAATCCCCGCCAAACCGCGAAGCAAGTGGCAACGTTATTGTCTCAGCAAAAAAGGGCAAAGGCTGGTCGCAGATACGCAAACGATCAATGAATCTCCGAGGAAACTTTTATGACTTCACCCGAACAGATAAGCCAATACATGAGCCTGCGCGATCCTCAGCGTGAAGCCCTGAAAATTCTCCATGAAATCAGCGCAACCTTGGACTACAAAACTGCTTCGCTTGATGCAGTGTCCGCCAGCGCCTCTGATAAGAGCAAAACCGCCAAACCGGTTGAGTTTGATACGGGCTTTCCATCCTTCTGCTTCGCGCTTGCCACGGGTGTCGGCAAGACAAGATTGATGGGAGCTTGTATTTATTACCTTTGGAAAACCAAAGGCTACCGGAATTTTTTTATTCTTTCGCCCAACATCACCATTTACGACAAGCTCCGGGCGGAGTTGAATCCGGCGCATCCCAAGTATATGTTCATCGGCCTGGGCGACCTTCCCCTGCCGCAGATATACGATGGCGATAACTACGTCAGATTCCGTCCGGATGAGATAATTTTCGGTAACCCGCCCAACATTTTTATTTTCAACATCGGCAAGATATTCGCTCCCAGAACGGATACCGAGTTCAAATTTCACCGGTTTAACGAATATCTCGGCAATTCATTCGCCGCCATTCTCCAAGCCATGCCGGACCTTGTTATCCTGATGGATGAAAGCCACCGCTATCGCGGACCCGCGTCGCTGGCCGCCATCAATCACCTGAAACCGGCGCTCGGCCTGGAGTTTACCGCGACCCCGTCCTTCACAAAAAACATCATCTACTCTTTCAGTCTGGCCGACGCAATGGGCAGATACGTCAAAACGCCAACCGTTATCACGCGCACAAATCTCACCACATCCGATCAGCAGGAGATGGAGAAACTGAAACTTCTGGACGGCATGACGCTCCACGAAAAAAAGAAATGCCGGCTGGTGGAATATTGTCAGGCCAACAAATTGCCGCAGGTGAAGCCTTTCGTGCTCATCTCCACCCGCGACACAACCCACGCATCACAGGTTCGGGCGTATATTGAATCGGACGCTTTCTGCGAGGGACGCTACAAGGGCAAAGTCATTGAGATCCACTCCGGAAAGACTGGCGCTGAAAGCGATGAGAATGTTCAGAGATTACTTGCGGTTGAACAGCCAACCAGCACGGTTGAGGTGGTTATCCACGTCAACATGCTGAAGGAAGGCTGGGATGTGAAGAACCTTTATACAATCATTCCCATTCGCGCGTCGGTCAGTGAAATTCTGACCGAGCAAACCATCGGCCGCGGCTTGCGCCTGCCCTTTGGCGAAATTACCGGCGATCCGGACCTTGATGCGCTTGAGATCGTGTCGCATGATCAGTACGCAGCGCTTATCCGGGAAGCCAGGAACAGTCCCATCTTTCGTTTCAGAGAAGTTTCCGCCGAGGACTTGCGTCCTGTCAAGACCGTGTCGGTTTCCCACAAGTATGTTGATCTTGGCGATATCCTGGACAAACTCCAGCAGGAGAAGATGCTTCTCTTCACTTCCGAACTCAATGAAGAACAGCGACTCAATCAAATCGTGGAACAAATTGTCGCCAGAGAAAACGAACAATACCAGATGGCCGTGACCGCAGCAGAAAGCCGGCCGGATGGCGCGCATATTGTTGAAGAAGGAAAGGCGCCGGAGTTGTTTCCGCAACAGCCGCCGGCGCCTATACCCGCGCCATTTGATCCTGTGACCAGAACGGAAGAACTCAAAATCACGCTTGAAAATTACGCCCAGGCAAACATAGATGTGCCGCACATCATCACCGACACCTATCCGGACCGCGACTTCCAGCCGTTTGATGTCAAGGTCAATGTCGGGCCGTTTGAACTTGTGGACCAACGCCTGCTTGCCCATGACCTTGCGACCGGCAAAGAATACACGGGCGACAAACTTGAAATCATGGAGATTGAAAATCCGAAAGCATTTCTGGCCGGACGGCTTATTGACGAAATAGAAGAAATAGATGCCGCCAACGACAAAGATACGATACTTGCGATTGTCAACACGTACCTGACAAAGATGGACGTTCCCGAGGAAAAGTTTGGGAAAATCATTCACCTTTACAGAGAGGTAATTATTCGCGACCTGAAGAACCAGGTTGTGGCACATATCCAACATCAGACAGAGGTTAAAGTCCACGTCCTCAGCGGCTTTATCAAATTCCGCCCTTACGCCAAGACCGTTTTGGCTATGAATGGAATTGTGCCGCACACGGCCAATGTTCAGGCTTCGGAGATCAAGAAGCACCTTTTTGACGGTTTTGAAAAGTCCATTTACCCGCAGGTTCCATTCGATTCAACGCCGGAAAAGGATTTTGCCGTTCTGCTGGAGAAAGATAAAACCGTGCTGAAGTGGGTTCGCCCGGCGGAAGGCGATGTGCCCATCGGTTACCACGGCCGGAACTATAATCCTGATTTCATTGTTGAGACTGCAAACGCGAAGTATATCATTGAGATTAAAGGGAAACGCGACCTTGTGCCGAAAATTGATGAAACCGTCCGCGACAAGGCTCTGGCCGGTATTCGCTGGTGCGAAGCGGCATCAGGTATCAAAGAAAGCAAGGCGTGGCACTATAAGCTCATCCCCGAAGAAGCTATTACCGCCAATATAGATTTTAAATTTGCAGTCAGCCAGGCAATAAAGATCGGTTAACTATAAATGTATGGATTACCCGCTACCGGTGCGTTGCCGCCCGGAATTTGCCTTTAACCAGATGTTTTAAGTCGTAATAGTAAAAGGCAATGTTCATCCAGGCGCGGTAGCGCCGGCCGGCGAACGCCATGTATCTGGCCAGAAATATTTTCCTCCCCTTCCAGCAAAGCGGATGGCAGATCCGCATCAAATCGCAAAGCCGTTTTCGCAAGCCAATGCTTTTCTCGTAAAACATGGCCCGGGCCGTGTCAATCAGCGCAAATTCAACTGATTTATCGCTCCGGATTCTGAGCAGAAGATTTCCGGCGGAAAGGTCGCGGAAATATACGCCGCGGTCATGGATTTCCCTCAGGAAAAGCGCAATCTGGCCGTAAAGCTCGTTGGCTTTAATGCCCTCAAATTCGCCGGCGCCATTACCCTCCTTCGCCGGAATAACCTGTGGCTTGTTAAGAATAGCTTCCTTGGCTTCCCCCTTCGCTTGAATAGCTTCGGTGGACAAGTCGGAGGGTTTCGCCAAGGCACGGGGAGCTTCACTGAAAGCGGTAAAAACGTCTCGGACGGAAAAGCCATCGGCAAAATCTTCGCACGCATACCAGCTTTCCCCGGCAAGTGGATTCTTAACACAATGGAAAAAAGCGATTGGCAGGGGCGTGGAAATACCGCGCCGCAGAAGCTCGTTTGCGCCGTTCCAACTGCGCCGGGCCTTGTCGCCTTTTTTCATCTGCAGAAGGCGTCGGAACGAACCGACCGGACGAAAAAGCTTGATCACAATTTTCCCCTCTTTTCCCGGAAGAACACAGCGCCAGACCCGGTTACGGGCATCGCGGAGAACATCATGACCGGCCTGCCCGTCTGCCTTAAGCGCCGAAAACATATTCAGGAGCCGGCCGGAGATATCAGAAAGACAGACGCCGGAAAGATCATCGCTAATTGCAAAATCATATTGCCGGCCGGCCATGTTTGCGAAGCGGATTTTTTTTAAAGTTTGCAATTTGTCCGGCCTTGCCGATACCGGAGAATGATTGCCGGAAAATTCCCGTCCGGACCACAAAAGATAGATGGGGCTTTCGGAAATCATGGCCGGAACGCTGTCCAGCAAAGCGCCGTCGCGCGCATAGCATTGCGCCTGCTCAAGAACGCCCGCCTGATAACAATCTTTTGTCAAGGCGCGCCGGCCGTTCATTGTCCAGACAACATGGAGCAGACCTTCCGGCCTTTGGAATTCGTGGATTTCAAGACCGTATTCCGAGGAAATTTTGCGGATGTATTTTGAGCCGGCTAGGAACCGGATCACGGTCCGGAACGCATAATACGCCGGCCTGATCCTGTAATCGCCGACCTTGCCGCGCGCTTTGCCGTAAAAGGTCACGTGCGGTATTTCAGGAAATTCCGAGGTGCCGTCGTCAATCAGCCCCTCGCGCTGGCCGATCAGCGGCCCCCAGTAGACTTTTTCCAGCGCGCCGCTGGCAACGGCCAGACAGCAGTAGCGCGACAGGTAATCGGCCTGCTTTTCCTCCACGGATTCAAGAAAGCGGGCGATTCTCCGCAGGCTCCAGGAAACGTGCGAACAAATCGTTTTCCGCACGCCGAAGGTCAGGGCAATATCGTTGAGAACCCGCGCCTTGCGGATCAGGTTGAAACGGAGTTTGTTCACCAGGCCCCTGCCCGCGATTTTATGGTCATAGGCCTCCGGCTCCGCAGCGCGCTCCACAAAAAGGTTATCAGTATGAACCGCCGGAAGGATATTCCTGCGCTTCATTTCGCTTAAGATGGCAATGTTATATACCGGCTCAAAATCGGTCACATTGGGGGCCGCCAGAACGCAATGATGGGCGGCGGCCACTTCATAGGCAATCTGCCAGGCCTTGAGATAACCGGATAAATCACAACCGGACCATTTGCGCCGGTTGCAGGTTGAGCCGATTTCAACGAATTCAAGAACGCGGCCGTAGGCGGTCATGGTTTCCGCCACGAACAAACGCCAGTCTTCCCGGACTTGCGCGCTTCCTGACATGCGTGCGGCCGCGGAAAATGACGGCACGAGATGAAGGCCGACCCGGAATCCCTCCTCAATCAGGCGCCGCAGGAAACGCTCCTGAAACGGCATCCGGCTGTCGGAGGCAAGATCAAGGCGCACCTGCCGCAAACCAAGTTCTTTCAGGCGCGCAATGATGAAGTCATCACAGGCAGGATCTTCAGCGCTGGCGACACACAGCCCGAAAAAATCATTGCCAACCTGAACTGCGCCGGCCGGCTCGTCAAGGCCGGCCGCCAGCCAGCGGCCGGCAACAGCATATTTCAGCATAGAAGGCGCCGCGCGAAAAAATATAAATAGATTTTGCCAAAATGCGGTCATAAGGCTAGAATGATGCAATAAAAACGCTGATTAATAAAGCCTAAACGTAAAAGGGAATCAATGAAAAGGAGCGGATTCAATCTGACCCAAATTCCGGAATGGAAACATCTTGAAAAACATTATCGGCGCCTGAAAACGGTTCATTTGCGCTCCTTATTCGCGCAGGATAAAAGCCGGGCGCAGAAATTCACGGCTGCCGCCGAAGGCATTACGCTGGACTATTCAAAAAACCGGATCACGGAAGAAACCATGCGCGCCCTGTTCGCCCTGGCGCGCGCCCGTTCCCTGGCAAAAGCGCGCCAAGCAATGTTCTCCGGCCGGGCGATCAACCGCACCGAAAACCGGCCGGTGCTTCATATTGCCCTGCGCAATGTCTCCAACCAACCGATCTTTGTCAACGGCGCTGACGTTATGCCGGAAGTCAACCGCGTTCTGAAGCAGATGAGCCGTTTTGCCCGCGCAGTCAGAGAAGGCAGATGGCGCGGCCATACCGGCAAACCAATCCGCAACATAATCAATATCGGCATCGGCGGCTCGGACCTGGGCCCGGCCATGGCCTATGAAGCGTTAAGGACTTATGCCAAAAGAGAGTTGACCGTGCGATTTGTCTCCAATATTGACGCCGCCCATCTTATTGAAGCCGTGCGCGGCCTGGCCGCTGAAGAAACGCTTTTCGTGGTCACCTCCAAAACATTTACCACGCAGGAAACGCTTGTTAATGCGCATTCAGCGCGCGAATGGTGCCTGGCAAATTTAAAGAATCAAAAGGCGGTTCAAAAACACTTTGTGGCGGTTTCTACCAACACGGATAAAGTCAGGGAATTCGGGATTGATCCAGAAAACATGTTTGAATTCTGGGACTGGGTCGGCGGAAGGTATTCGCTCTGTTCGGCCGTGGGCCTTTCCCTGATGCTGGCGATCGGTCCCGAAAATTTTAACAAAATGTTGGCCGGATTCCATGCCATGGACCGGCATTTCCTGAATGCGCCCTTGGAAAAGAATCTGCCGGCGATTCTTGCCCTGCTGGGCGTATGGTATAACAATTTTTTTGGCGCGCAAACATGCGCCATCCTGCCCTACTCCCAGTATCTGGCGCGCTTTCCGGCTTATCTCCAGCAGGCGGATATGGAAAGCAACGGCAAAAGCATTGATCAAAACGGCAAGCCAGTTCACTGGCAGACCGGACCAATCATCTGGGGCGAGCCCGGCACCAACGGCCAGCACGCCTTTTACCAGCTCCTGCACCAGGGCACCAAGCTTGTCCCGGCTGATTTTATCGGTTTCTGCCGACCGGCAATTGAACCAGGGCAGAGCAGATATGAATCCACTCATTCTGTCATTCCCGCGACCTTCCTACGCCCGCCGGAGCAGGCTTCGCGGAGGCGGGAAGCGGGAATCCAGACTCAAGGGAAAATACTGGATTCCCATTTTCATGGGAATGACAAACCGAATAGAACCCGGACCGATCTTGACCAGACGTTGGGCAACCACCATGCCATGCTCATGGCCAATTTCTTTGCCCAGACCGAGGCACTGGCCTTCGGCAAAAACGCCGCGGAAGTTGCGGCGGAGGGAATTCCTCCTGAACTGGTGCCGCACAAAACATTTGCCGGCAACCGGCCGACCAACACCATTCTGGCCGAAAAACTTGATCCGGCCACGCTCGGCAAATTGATCGCCCTTTACGAGCACAAGATATTTACGCAAGGCGTTATCTGGAATATTTATTCGTTTGACCAGTGGGGCGTTCAGCTCGGCAAGGAGCTGGCCGGGAAAATATTGCCGGAACTGCTGGACGGCCGATCGGGACGTCTGCAACACGATTCTTCAACCAATGCGCTCATCAGGCGTTTCCGTGCCATGAAAAAGCAATGACCTACAAAGTCGGCATCAGACTTTACATGGAGTTTGAGCATAACCGCCGCCTGCTTGAAGGCATTCTGCATTATATGCACGGCGGCGCGCAGTGGCAAATCGCCGCCAACCCGTTTTCCAGCCATCATTGGCCGGAAATCCTGAAAAAATGCGACGGCGCCATTGTTCAGGTTCATGAAAAGACACTCGCCAAGCTGGTGAATCGCTTGCGCATCCCGGTGGTCAGCGCCGTGAACAACGCTCTTACGCCCGATCTGCCGGCGGTCATCAACAACGACCCTGCCATTGGGCGCATGGCAGCCGAATATTTTCTCGGTTTAAATTGCCGCGCCTTCGGTTTTGTGGGCTTTTATCATCCGCGGACATGGTCGCGCGAAAGAGGAACCGGCTTTGTGGAACGCCTGGCGGCAGCCGGACACCAATGCAGCCTGCTGGCGCCGTTTGAAAACTGCCGGGCGCCCGCCTTCAAATATCTATGGTCGCCGGCGGATTTAAAAGCATGGCTTAAAGCCCTCCCGCCGCGCACCGGCATATTTGCCGCCACTGACTTTGTGGGCGTCATGGTCATTGATGCCTGCCGTGAACTCGGCCTGGCCGTGCCGGAGGATATGGGCGTTATCGGCGTGGACAACAATATCATGCTCTCGGAAATGGCGCCGGTGCCGCTGACCAGCATCGCCACCGACGCCCGCCGGCTGGGTTTTGAAGCCGGCCGGATGCTTGATTTGATGATGCAAGGCAGAAAACCTCGCCAGCCGCGCCTGGAATTACCGCCGCTGGACATTGTCATCCGGCGCTCAACCGAATTTTTTGCGATTGGTGATCCGGCACTGGCCAGGGCCATGCAGTTTATTGCCGCCCATTGTCAGAAACAAATCAGCGTCCAAGATGTGATCAAAAGCACGCCCCTTTTATGCCGGCGCAATCTTGAACGGCGTTTCCGGAGCAAACTGGCCTGCTCAATCCATGACGCCATCATCCGCGCGCGCCTCAACAAGGCCAAAAGATCTTTGGCGGAGACCAGCCAGCCGATGGCCGTGGTGGCCGAGCAGTCCGGCTTTTCCGACGCAAAAAAACTGAGCGAATATTTCCGCAAAGCCACCGGGTTGACCCCCACCGCCTACCGCCGCCGCTGTTCCTTGCCCTGATTTCCACCTTTGCGCCCCTGTCGCAAATCGGGAAAAAATATTCGCAATTCGGGGTGGTTTCGTTTGCAGCTTGTGATAGAAATGATGCCGAGACAGAGCTAAAAAATAATTAATCAGAAAAACACAAAAACATGAACAAGACCATCAAGGTTGGAATTGTCGGCTCCAAATTTGCGGCGGATTTTCACGCCGACAGCTACCGCCGCAACCCCCTGGTTGAAATGGCGGCCGTGGCGGCGATTGACAATCTGGAGCCGTTTGCCAAAAAGTGGAACATCCCGCATGCCTACAAGGATTACCGTGAAATGCTTGTCAAAGAGGATATTGACCTGGTCTCGGTCTGCGCGCCGAATTTCCTGCACCATGATGTCGTCATGGCCGCGGCCAAGGCCGGGAAACACGTCTTTTGCGAAAAGCCGCTGGCCACAACCGGGAAAGACGCCCGCGAAATGATCGCGGCCTGCAAAAAATCCGGCGTAAAACTTTTTTACGGCGAGGACTGGTGTTTTGCGCCGGCCTTGAACCGCGCCATATCAATAGCAAAAGAAGGCGGGATCGGCTCTCTTCTCTACGTCAAGGCCAAGGAATGCCATAATGGAACCCACAGTCCGTTCGCCCGGAACAAAAGAACTTGCGGCGGCGGTTGTCTCATTCATCTCGCCATCCACCCCATCGGCTGGGTTCTTTATCTGTTGGCGGACGGCGGAAAAAATCCGGTGGTGGAAGTCTTTGCCAGGTGCAACGACGGACTGAAAGGCAATTATGTCCACAAGCAGAACAGCGGCGAGGATTTTTCCGTAGCTATCATGAAATTTGCGCATGGCGAACACGCGCTGATTGAAGGCAATTACATCACCGTGGGCGGCATGGATGATAAAGTGGAAATTTACGGTTCGGAGGGGAATATCAAGGCCGACCTGACTTTCGGCTCATGCCTGAATGTTTATTCACGTCCCGGCTACGGCTATGCCCTTGAAAAAGCCGATAATACCCTGGGCTGGACCAAGCCGGCGGTTGATGAATTTCATAACCTGGGCTATGTGGATGAGCTGGCCTATGCCGTTAACTGCGTTCTTGAAAATAAGGAACCAATGTATGGCTGCAGCGGACGGCTGGGATTGGCATGTGTTGAAATTATTGAAGCCATGTATAAAGCCAATGCCAGCGGCAAAGCAGTGCGCGGCAGATGGGGATGAATCTGATGAAGGCACAGAGGCACAAAGGCAGAAGGCACAAAGTAAGCAAAATGTCATCCCCGCGAAAGCGGGAATCCAGAGAAAAAAAAATCATAAGACCTGGATTCCCGATTGAATCGGGAATGACATTCATCAGAGTGAGTAACACATGAACCAAAAAGTCGTAATTCTTGATGACCGTTATCCGTATTACAATGAGGAAACCGAGGTTTTAAAATCGCTCGGAATCAAGCCCGAGATTGTCAAAAGCTCTGATGCAGACAAAATAATTAAAACCTGTGCCGATGCCGACGGCATCATTGTCAACCTGGCGCCGATGACCCAAAAGGTAATTGCCGCCCTGCAAAAATGCAGAATCATTTCCCGGTACGGGATCGGTTATGACAATGTTGCTTTGGAGGAAGCCACTGCCAGAAAAATCTGGGTGACCAATGTTCCGGGTTACTGTGCCGAGGATGTTTCCGACCAGGCCATGGCTTTGTTCCTGGGCTGTGTGCGCAAAGTCGCCCTGCGCGACCGGCAGGTGCGCGCCGGCATCTGGCAAACGCAGGCCGATGGCCCACAATGGCGGATCAAGGGGAAAACATTCGTCTTTTTCGGATTCGGACAAATCGCCCGGGTTTTTTACCGGAAGCTGGCTGGATTCCAGTTAGACCGCGTGCTGGTCTTTGACCCGTTCCTTGACGAAAAAACCGTCCGCTCTGCCGGCGCTGAAAAAGTTGACTGGGAAACCGCTTTGCGCGAGGGCGATTATTTCTCCATCCACATGCCCTTGAATGACAAGACCCGCGGGCTGTTCAACGAGCAGGTGTTCAAAAAGATGAAGAAAACGGCAATCATCATCAACACTTCCCGCGGTCCGATCATTGACGAACGCGCCCTTCACAAGGCCCTTGCGGAACGCTGGATTAACAGCGCCGGGCTTGATGTTTTTGAGACAGAGCCGGTCAAGCCCGACAACCCCCTGCTGAAACTGGACAATATCACCGTTTCCGGGCATGTCGGCTGGTACACGGAAGAAGCCCAGAGCGAATTAAAACGCAAGGCGGCTGAAAATGTCCGGGAAGTGCTGGCCGGCGAAAAGCCGAAAAATGCGGTGAACAGAATTGAATGATAACAAAGGCACATAGGCACAAAGTCTGCTCCATGAAGCGGGGTCTGAAGATTGAGTTCTTTTCTGTCATTCCCATGAAAATGGGAATCCAGTTCTGAATTTCCTGGATTCCCGCCTCCCGCCTTCGCGTAGCCCGCTCCGGCGAAGGAAGGTCGCGGGAATGACACAGCAAGTAAGCACAATTTCAGTTATCAAAATATCTTACCGAAAGGAAAAAGCATGAAAGATATATTGCAAACAATAAAAGAACTGGGCATTGTGCCGGTCGTCAAAATAGATAATGCCAAGGATGCCGTGCCGCTGGCAAACGCATTGGCCGCGGGGGGAATCCCGCTGGCGGAAATAACTTTCCGGACCGCCGCCGCCGAGGACGCCATCAAGGCCATCGCTGCGGAGTGTCCGGGTGTCCTGCTGGGCGCCGGCACGATTGTGAACGTTGCGCAAGCCGAAAAGGCTCTCAAAGCCGGAGCAAAATTCATTGTCACCCCGGGATTCAGCTCTGCCGTCGTTAAATATTGTCTGGAGGCCAAAGTGCCGATCACGCCCGGTATCGCCACACCGACCGAAATTCAGATGGCTTTGGATCACGGCGTTGATGTGGTCAAATTTTTCCCGGCCGACGCCTTTGGCGGCATTAAAACGCTGAAGGCCGTGAGCGCGCCGTATGGATCAGTCCAATTCATTCCCACCGGCGGCATAACCGCCGCCAATCTGGCCGAATACATCCTGTTCCCGAAGGTTTTTGCCTGCGGCGGGACATGGATGGTCAAAGATGAATTTATCAAGGCCGGACAGTTTGACGAAATAACCAGGCTGACCCAAGAGGCAATCAATATCATGCTGGGATTTGACCTGGGCCATATTGGCATTAATATGAATGAGGCTGATTCATCGCTGAAACTCGCCCGGAATCTGAGCGCCATGTTTAATCTTGCCCTGAAGGAAGGAAACAGCTCCAACTTTGCCGGCAAGGGTTTTGAAATCAATAAGAGCAAAGGATTTGGGACCAACGGACATATTGCCGTGTCAACCAATTCCATCACCCGGGCGGTGGCCTGGCTTGAACGGAAAGGCATTGCCGTGGATATGAACACGGCCAAGAAGGACGCCGCCGGCAATTATGCCGCGGTCTATTTGAAGGGTGAATTCGGAGGATTTGCGATTCATCTGTTGCAGAAGAAGTGAAGCACCCCGCGGCAACCTACTTCGCCCAAGGGGCTACGAAGGTCAAGAGCTACGGGGTATTCGGCGAAGGAGAATAAACTTTACAATCATAGAATAAAAAAATGAAATATCGCCCCGACCTTCTGGACGAAAAATCACCGGCAAATATAAAAGTGGTTCAACTCACCACGGAAAAGGATCTGCCCAGCTCGCATATTTACATGGAGGCGCAGATCTTTACGCCTGATTCCAAGCGTTTTTTGCTTCATCGCTCGGCCACTGCCCATGGCGCCAGCGGGCGCACACCTTCTGGAGCATCCTCGCCTTCTGAAAAAATGTACTTTAGGAATGATCCGGAACATCAATATCTGGTTTGCGATCTTGAAAATGATTGCGTCTTGAGCCCCCTGACCGCTGAAATCGGGGCGATTGCTCCATCAGTTTTCGGGGATAAGCACGTCTACTACTTCGTTGATCAGACTGAATTTGGAGGAGGAAGAGGAGGACGGCTTACACTAAAAAGAGTCAATCTGGATGGTACCGACCGGCAGACCATTATGGTTATTGACTCGGCAATCCCGGGAACAGATTATCGGCCAAGCTGGATATATCCGTTGTCAACGATTTCCTCGGATGGGAAACGGCTGGCGCTTTCGTGCTTTCTTGGCGACGGCACGCCGGAGAACATTAACTGGGGGCTGCTGGTCTTTGATCTTGAAAAACCCACCGTCCAGCTCATCCTTAAGGGGCCGACTTGGTGCAATATGCATCCGCAGTATTGCCGAAGCACCGATCCAAATGCCAGCCATGACATTTTGATTCAAGAGAATCACGGCAATATTACCGACATTAATGGGCAAATTCAGAAACTGACTGGCGTAAATGGCGCGGATATTCACGTAATTCGGGACGATGGCGCAAATTTTCGCAATATGCCTTGGGGCCGCGATGGAAACGAATTCTGCCAGGGGCATCAATGCTGGCGGGGCCGAAGCACCTGGGCAATCACCAGCACCAGCACTCATCAGCCGCCGGAAGCTCAGCTCATTGAAGGCCGCGCCGCGCCGTTTGCCGACCACATCGGAATCAAAACTACCGGCGGAATACGCAATGATTTGAGCCGTAATTTTCCAAAGCCTGATTTTCACCACTTCGGGACAGATATTGGGGGAAACCGACTCATTACCGACGGTGGCCCTCTGAGGCGGGATTGCGGCATCTATATTGCCGAACTCGGCCGCCCGGGAGAGGATCCGGCTGAATTTAATTATCTTATGTCGCCCCGTTCCAGTTGCGGCAAAAACGAGCATATTCATCCGTTTCTTTCCCCGGACGGACGGCGCGGATTCTTTAACTCAAACGAATCGGGAATTCTACAGGCATATATGATCGTGTTGAATTAATCTATCCCAAGCCGGCAGCGCAACTTAAATGCCGCCAGAATGAAATGGATTGCAATTGAATTGCATGATTTAACCGTTAATGGAGAAAAAGAATATGTCTATAAAAAGGAAAATACAATAATATGAATAACAGAATAATCACCTTCGGCGAAATCATGCTGAGATTAAAATCCCCCGGTTTGGAACGTCTGTTTCAATCGCCGGTTCTGGAAGCCACCTTTGGCGGCGGCGAGGCTAATGTGGCGGTCTCCCTGGCCAATTTCGGTCTCAACGCCGC
>Ga0209749_1001537_pt1 | contig 19669 bp, 20 predicted proteins | sample EPASupsiteSAE347_FD_187267 | JGI IMG/M metagenome (GOLD analysis project Ga0209749, IMG submission 187267) | Bioremediated contaminated groundwater from EPA Superfund site, New Mexico - Sample SAE3-47 (SPAdes) (version 2) | ecosystem: Environmental > Aquatic > Deep subsurface > Groundwater >... | reverse complement strand
GTATCTCAGCCTCGCGAAGCTTATTGATGATCTGTTCCGGTGTAAAAGATTTCCTGGGCATCTGATTTCCCCTTTTCTTATTTTCCAGTCTAACATGAAACTGGGCTCGTTTTCGGGGGGCAGGTCAGCCCAGTATTTCAGTGAAGCCTTAAGTACCCATGTCAGAAAAGGACTTGACCAAAGAGCCAGGGAAGGCAAACACAATGGCTGTATCCCCTTCGGCTATGAATCCTGTTGGGAGATAGGCGAAAAAGGAGAAAAGAAAAGGCGCTGCGAGCAGGAACACCCCGGAGGACTTCATATCCACTCAAGGGAAGGGCCAGCCACAGCCGAATTATTCCGGCGCTATTCCTCTGGTACAACCACCCTCTCCCAACTGGCTATCTGGCTAAATAATCAGGGATTTCGTACCCGCAATACCAGGAATCTGCCTGATGCCAACGGAGAATTAGTCTCGGGGCCAAGACTATTTACCAGTTCCTCGGTCAGAAATATCCTGCATAACCCCTTCTATACCGGGCAGATAAACCACCGGGATGAAATCCTAGCCGGTGCCCATGAAGCCTTAATCAGCCGGGAATTATTTGATACTGTCCAACTGGCCTTAAGGAAGAATTCGGGCAGATCTGAAACCTTGACTACTTCACCTGGTAGAGAATACCTGCTTAAAGGATTGGTCAGATGTGCCTATTGCGGAATGCCCATGTGGGCTCAGACTTATAAAAGCGGAAACAGCTACTATCGGGAGCATAAAGCCTCAAGGAGCATTCAGGAATGCCCCGGACATGGCGGTACTCTAGCTTGCCATGTAATAGATAATCAGATAAGGGAACTGGTTTCGGCTATAGAGCTTGGTCCGGGCTGGCTTGAAGAGGTACTCTCTATCATAAGCCTTAAGGATGAAGTGGAAAGGGTCAAAAAAGAAAAAGAGCAGGTAACAGGTAAGCTCCACCGTATGGCCAAGACCTATATAGACGGTCTGATACCTGAGGAAGAATATTTAAGGCAGAAAAGACTTCTGGAACTCAGTTTGGAATCACTGGTTGTACCTGATTATGATGCTTCTGAACAGGCCGGTAAACTCATCCAGAACCTGCCTGTACTCTGGGGTAAGGCTAACCTTGTTGAACAGAGGAAGATACTCCTGACCATGCTGGACGGGGTGTATGTGGATGTGAAAAAGAGCCGTTCGGTGATTGCAGTTAAGGTAAAACCGCCCTTTAAACCTATTTTTCAGGTGGCGGTATCAAAGAAAGAATCTAAAATACGTATCTTAAACGAGCCTTTGGGTACTTCACCCGCCGGCTCGTCCGTGTTTCTGGTGGAGACGGGGGAGGATTGGCTGCGGCCTGAACTGCGATTGGAATTTGTTAGTTAAGAATACATAGTGATGATGGAGATTATCTCATATGATTGCCTACGGATATTATTTTAATTAAGCAGCCACAGGTACTAGCTAAAGGCCGGCTTTGACCGGCCTTTATTATTTTAGTCAGGTTTATTAAAAACAACCATAACTGAAAACCAGCCAAATCTCTGGAAGCTTACCCCGGCAAGGGAACAACTGGTGATTTTTTCGTCAGGACAGGCCGGGTTTTCAATAACCATTACTCTGAAATCCGGCGCTATACCCCTATCCAGCAGGTAGCGGGCAGTAGCATTGGGCAGCTGGCGAACCCCGGTTAGGGCTATTAAATGCAAGCCCCAGCTTAGAGCATCAAGCATCCGGCGGCGTTTTTTCCGCAGGTCTTTACCCCCGTCATGCGGCAAAGGGTGGTAGGTAATAATAGCGGCATCATACAAAGATATGCCGGCTTTGGCTGCTGCCAGCTGAACTGAGCTTATACCCGGAATAATCTCCACCTCAAAGCCATTAAAAGTGCTTGTTATCCCGGCCAAACCAGCCGGGGCTACCAGAGGGTCACCGGTTTTAAGCACCACTACGGTATCACCGTTTTTTTGAGCTTCCAGAGCAGCCAGTTTGGGCACTTCAAGGTAATTGCCGGGCTCCTGTAAGAATATCCGCTGGTTTTTAAGCAGACTCTTTACAGGTTTCAAGTCCTGTTCCCAACCCACCAGTATATCCGCCTCGGCCACCAGCGCTTTCACTCTGGGTGAAACCCACTTAGCCAAACCCGGCCCTACCCCGGCTATGTAGACCCGGCCACAGCAAACGGCAGGTTTGGCCGGAAATAACTCCGGGTGGATAAGGTGAGCCAGACACTCCAGCCCGTCCACCATCCGGGGGCCTGCCCGGCTGACCAGGTCACTGTTAATGCCAAAGACCCACCCGGTCCGGCGGGCTGTTACCTCTGCCAGAACAGGCTCGCCAAGGGCGATATCAAGCGGTTCCCGGGGGTTATCCCCGTAACCGGTTTCGGCAATGATAATATCCGGGTTTTTGAGTTTAATATCCTCTTTGGCAGGGTACGGGTAATAACGGCCGAAATCCCGCCCGATATTATACCCCCCGACCACTCATCTGATCTCTAGCCTAATCATATTACACCTGTTTTTGCTGCTTGTGAAAAAGCCAGCAAATACGTGCCAGCAGATACGCGCCCAGCAAATACGCGGTGCCTCTATTAGCCTCTGCTAAAGGGGGGCAAGGGGTAACCCCACCCAGGCTTACTGAAGCAATAGTAAATCAAACGCCCCGAATCATATTCCCCAAACTAGTAATGCATCTATTGCCCTCTTCCCCACGGGCTTGACAGACATATGCAATAGGAGTATCTTCTTTGTAGATACATATTGGAGGTTTGCTATGAAAACCCGTGTTCAGAAATGGGGTAACAGCCTTGCCTTGCGCATCCCCAAATCCTTCGCCAGCGAGGTCGGATTCCAAAAAGAAACTCCCGTCGAAGTGTCTCTGGCAGACGGCAAGCTGGTCATTTTTCCGGTATCACCACCAAAACTGACGCTTAAACAGCTTCTGGCAAAGATCACCAAAGACAATTTGCACAGTGAAGTTGATGCCGGACCTGCCGCAGGGAACGAAGCATGGTAAACAGGAATTATATTCCTCAATGCGGGGATGCGGTGCGCATCAGCCTGAATCCTCAAGCGGGGCACGAACAGGCCGGGCGCCGTCCTGCCGTCGTGCTCTCACCGCGAAGCTATAACGGTAAGACCGGGCTGGCCATCCTGTGCCCTGTTACCAGCCATATCAAGGGCTACCCCTTCGAGGTGGTTCTTCCTGATGGTTTACCGGTGTCCGGCGCGGTTCTATCTGACCAAGTTAAGAGCCTGGACTGGCGTGTTCGTAATACGGAACTGATATGCACCTTACCGGATGAAGTTGTCTCGGAGATAATGCAGAAGCTGGGGGCTCTTTTGTCTATATAGTCAACCGGTTTCGTGTCACAAAAAGATGTTTTGTTGAATTATTCACGGTAAGTCTTGGCTAAGGGATTAGAGAGCTGATACATTTCCAAAACGAAGTGCTGTATAATATAGCCACCATGAATGCATCGAATATCAAAGGCGCTTTACTTGAGTACTTGGTACGAAAGCTTCTAGCGAACTGCGGATTTATCACGGTCTCCCCTGATAATCTTTACACCTATGCTAGCGGAGGGCTCCTATATGTTAACGGCAGAGGTGCAGCTCATGATGCTGATGTGTTAATGGAGCCATTTGTTCAAATGCCGTTTAGTTATCCTTCAAGAGTGCTGTTTGAATGTAAAGCCTACGATTCCAAGACCACGCTCCCCCTTATAAGAAATGCACTGGGCCTGAAGGTGGACATAAATGAATTCGAAATTGTCACCAAAGACTCACTCGAAAAGAGGAAAAACAATCGAAGGTCGGCCTATGCCATTGAACAAAGGAAGAGATATAACTACCAAGTCGGTGTAGCAAGTATCGGTGATTTCAGCAAGCCTGCAATTGAATTCGCAGCTAATAACAGAATATTCCTACTGTCGTTATCCTGGTTTTTACATCAAACGGTCATTGACGCGTTTCACTCAATCGACCAGCAATATATTGACCATATAGGTGAAGATATTGTAACCCATGTCTATAACTTCCTTAAAGACAGGGGGCCGGGTGTCGACCACGACGATAGACACTACATGGCAAGGGGTTATCTCAGAAATGATCTCATAATTGGGAGAGTAATTACAGCTTTTAACGAAATCATTAACCGGTTATTTGTCGGGATTATCGAATCAGGAGATTTAATTTTCTTATTCGCGCAAAATGAGAATTCCGCCTATCGCCTTACAGATTTACAGGGATTGACTGGCCTAAGAGGTCAAATCCACTATTCTTTTCAAAGACCAGACCTCTGGCGCCTGACAGTTTATCAGGATATTCCGACCAACACCATCGTGGAATTTGATTTCTTTGTTCCGCAGATGATTATGAGTTTGTGGGGCGAGTACAACCTTGATAGAGCGAAAGCAGTTCAGATTAAAGGTGAGTTCTTTTCAAGGATTTTCATATTTAATCGGGGTATAAAACCCGAGTTGCCTTTTTTCATCATTGACCTCGATAGGGAATGGCTGAACCAAGTTCAAGAGAGGGAAGAGCACTTAATCTAATATCTTGGCGTCATAATATAAGTTACTAATACATTATATGATTAGTCTGTCTTAGTCATCTCAGTCAATTTCCCTCGGGTGTCTTCGTGATACGTTGCGCCAGCACAATATTCTGCTGCTAGAAGCACTATTGCAGCATCTGATACCAAATCCGATGTTCTAGGTATTCCTTCCATAACTTTTTGAAGATTTCGTGGAGTATTTAAACGGAAACTTCTTTTTTCTAGTTCTTCATACCATGATTTTATTATCCATTCGCTAATGCTTTTCCTAGTAAAATCACCATAAGCGCCTGTCTCATTTACGTATGGCAATATAATAGCTTGCGTATTAGCGATTTCCCCTGGTGTTGAGCTTGGTTGATTAGCTAGAGCACTATATAAAATCAATCTCTCATAATGGTCATCAGGCTTTAATGTTCGTAGGATATCACTGATGTTTTGTCGCTGATCTTCAGTATTAAAAGCTAGCCTCATATAATTGATTATACTTACTGACCTATCGTACGTAAAAATATTTCCTTTAACCGATCCAGTCGCTTGATTCAATTTACCAACCATTTGCAGGCTTAGCTCTCTGTTATTATATTTTAATAAGCCAGCAAACGCCGGAAGCATTACGAGATGATATATGTGAAAGTTTTCAATAGCAATTTTTTCTTCATCAGATAGGCTTTCCCAGACTTCTATAGGATCATCTTTCGTTTCTACCGAGACGCTTTTTTGAGTAAAGGGTGCGCCTAAAATTCCAGCTAGCAATGAGGTAAATGCAGCTTCATATTCACCCATATAACTATTAAGAGAGGTGAGTTCCAATTCCATTATCGTTGCAAAGAACGGTAAGCCTTCTTGCTTAGCTATCTCAGAAGCCGACAAATACGCTTTTATGGCAAGTTTTAGCTGGCCCACTCCAGCTGCCATCATCGCTATTTGTGAGAGAAGAAATGAATTCTTCCCAGAGACATATGGTAATTCTGCTAACTTTGGGGATGGACTACAAAATAAGCTTGGGTAGGGAGTCATATATTTCTCTCCCCCAACAGTTATTGAGGGTGGTTCTCCTTTAAGAGAAACACTGGCTAACCAACCTAGAACATGTCCTGTTTTAAGGAACGTCTCTTTATAACGTGGACTATCAACATCATTATCCTTAACAAGCTGTTGCACAATCGCATACATAGCCGCACATGATTTCATGGGGTAACCACTAATCCAAAGTGTCCAAGCTAATTCCCCAATCAATTCAAGATAATCAAATTGATATCCACTACCGGCTGCAATTCTCCCCGTTTCTTCTTTATGTAGTATATTGAGAGCACTCTTACACCATACTTTCGCATGTTCAAAGTGACTTGTTTGAGTGGCAGCTATCATACCACGTCTAAGAGTATCAAAATACAAAAGCCTATATATACTACCTTCCTTATAGCTTAGGGCCTCATGAAAGTTGTTGAAAGCCTCTTCCAAACGTTTCTTCGTCAGTAAAATTGAAGACTTTGTGGCGAGTAAAATAAAATAGGAGCTTCTGCTAAGCCTAGGTTGAACTTCTGACAAAATCCTCAAAGCTTCGTCCACATTTTCCATAAAGTCTGCTTGTACGATAGCACGAGCACGCACAGCAGCTGCATAAAGAGGTTCTACACCTGGAAGTTTTCCGATTCCTTGGAGTTCCTCTAGAATAGCTAACACTTCCGCCCAATTTTGAGTAGCCTGTTCTTTAGTTGCCTCAATTGCATAGCACGAATCCGCAAAGAACAGGGACATTTCCGGACCAATGTCTGAACTGAATATGACTTTTCGCTCCTCCTCAGACATTTCCTTAATTACTTCAATTATAGATCTAAATTGCTTCGGTTCTTTTAATTTTGAGCTCGCACCCCAGAACAGCATTTCGGGAGCAACCGGAGGGGTTTCACGTGGAATTTTGTTTTCTACTAGATGCCATGCGCGCGCTGCTTCTATAGACCTCTTTGCGGTTAGAGCAGGTGAGGCCTGCTCCAATACAGCGCCTGTATGAAACCGAGCAGCAGCTACTGCCAACATGTCTTCATCACTAGCTGTGGAAATAAGCTGCTCTAAGTCCGTATCACAACCTTCATAATCTTGACCGCTCATGATTAGTATTCGTACTTGTAAGGCACGTATAAAGATTCTCATACTGAGAGGGATATCAACTGGCCATTCTTTCCCTGGAGAGAAAAACCATCGCACCCAATCAAAGTACTTTGCATGCTCTGGTGTCTCTATCTGTAGCATGAATTGAATTAAAAAGGTAACAAGGTTCTTCCAATCTTCTGCGAAGTTTAGATGTATAAATACCTGTAAAGCATCGTTAGCATTAATGGCCTTCTTCTTAAGGTATTCGTGTCCAATATCGAAGTGCAATCGTTTCTGCAAATCAGGTTCAAGATATAACTGCCATAAGTCTTGGAGAAGAGGAGAAATTTCAAATTGCGATTTCGCCAAAGGTTGAATCCAAGGGCCTACCAGTCCATCAAAATGTTCTTTTGGCCTTTCTATTGCTGGCTCAGTTTTCCCTACTACCGAAGCCATACTAGAGTCAAAGGGAACTCTTACAATAGACAAGCGATCTAACATCTCCCTTGTTGAAACATCATTAATTAGCTGCCTTGTTAATTTACTCGTCTCATGCATAGCTTCTTGCATCGGCTCCCCAGATAGTAAGGCGTTAAAATTGTCGATGCTCCAACCATTAATATTTAACCAACGAACAGTAGCCAAGACTAAAACTGGGTGTCCTTTTGTCACACCTAAAATAAAACTATATACGCTATCCTTTTGTAGGCCAGTTGGCGCTCCTAAACCCACCAGTAATATTTTGATATCACCCTCATCCATGGAGGGAACATCAAATAAAGACAAATTTGAGCCAAGTGTATTAATCAGTTCTTGTGGCAATTTATGTTGGCTCGTGGTTATCACTTTTCCTCCAACCTTATGCAATTCAAGGCCTAATATGGCCAATTGCTGAGTTAAAGATCCAACCTGTAAGAGATCCGGTAGATTATCTATAACTAACAATGAATTTGCACCGATGGAAGCAGCCACAATTTCATCGATCTCCTGAATAGGAATATTACCGCCTTGATATCTGTCCCAGAGCTGCCAGCCTCCTGATAAGCCGGAATGAATGCATAATAGCTGCTCAGTGATGTGCTGATTTGTTCTTTCCTCGACATTTCTTAGGGAAATCCAGAATTTATTGTAAGGCCAACAGTCTAACAATATTCTTGCTAACTGTGTTTTGCCCATTCCTGTGGACGCTGTAAGGGCCACCCATGATAAATCCTTCAACATTTTGAGAATTGAAACGACTAATCCTTCACGAGGAGCAAGGGTCATAGGTAATGGAGGGGGATCATCAAGAGTGGGCCGTGTTAATGCAGTTACTTTTGGTGAGCCAGTTGTCTCAGGTGGGGCAACAAATTTCATGATTTCTCTAAAGCCAGAAGTCACTTGCGCTGCTAAATTTTGTTGACCAACACGAAGTGAAGCAACCTCGGATGATATTGCTTGGATTCTTTCTGTGCTTATCCTTAAAAGAGTCCAGATTCCCTTTAATAATTCTCTATCGGCAGCAACAAGTATACCTTTCTCAATTATTTCTAAAAGACTTTTCTTATCCAGTTGCTTGTCATCTGGCGAACTTAGAAGGCGGAAGACGTGTACGAAAAGACGATTGAATACTTCGTTGGCTTCAGGCAATTCTTTAGCATATTCAAGCTCTATGATCTTAGCTTTTACCAGAGACTGCATCTCTTGGGCATTCTCATTGCCCATTGCCCATTCAATTGGAACGATTAGCTCATTAGTAAATGTGTGTTCATCGGCTGAAGATAAGAAATCAATAAAAGAGTGCGTACGATCGGGAGGTACCACAGATACGGACTCAGTAATAACTCTCCGAATGTATGCGATTGCTATCTGGGTTTCAGTAGAATTATAGTTATCTGTACGAACTTGCTCCCAAGCTTCTAACCCACTTAATCCTCTAGGAAACGGTATTCCTTTTTCCTTTACCGACCTTGCATTGGTAAAAAACCTCATTCTTAGTTGGTGATTAGGATTCCTTTTCTTATGGAGAAAATAATTGGCTATCGCTTCTAATACTTCTTTTGACCGTAATGATAGAGCATTTCCTTGACGATATTTAATTTGTTCTAATAGACGCTCTTCGGCTGATCCCTCTGAGTCTTGATCTATTAATTGGCGTACGTAATCAATATCTTCTCCACATTCGCAGAAGAGAACAGTTTCCTCATCGAGATTAAGCCACGCCAATATGGTACGTTCTACCTGGTAAACGAAGCCGCGAATAACCGCATATGCATCTCGTGCCTCTGGTCTTTCGAACATCGGCAGCTTATTGATTTTTCCCAATTTTCTCTTCCCGTTTGAGGCGAAACTAGCTTGCTCTTATGCTAGGCTACATATGCTTTAGTCTAGCCCAATTTGTAAATATAGTGACCATCCCGCGTGTTCCAACAGTTCAGAATAGGGTGATCTTCAAAAGTGGGGTAACTTACCAATGAACCCCACTCAATCTTATATGAATCCCTAATCCTATATGGTAGTATACCGAGCTTGAAGCTCACATGTACTTTCAATTCTATATTTAACGTCTCTTTGGGAATTATTTTGCACTCATTACCATTACTGTGTTCTTGGAAGAGCTCTGGATAGGTCTTTATTATCTTACCTATGTCCAAAGGCTCTCTTGTCGCTTCGTTAGGATTTAGATAACTCAAAGACTTTCGGATTTTAAGTAGCCCGTTCCTTGTTGTTGAAAATTCATACTTAATTTTTATGCTGGACGCCGGATTTACAGATATATTGCTTATCACTGAATATAGCTCTCCGTATTCGAGCACGTCTGGGCCTTCTTGAACTCCTTTTTCCCTGGATAAAATCTTGATCGACAATATTGGACGATAGATATGCTTAACCTGCAAAAATATGAAGGTAATAAGCACAAGATTAATTATAATTAAAATCCATTCGGCCCAATTCATAACATTACTTCTTCTAAATATGGAATTTGTAACAATTAATTACTTGAACTACTTCAAAATGCCAGAGTATATTCCGGATTGTCCCAAGGAGTTCTTCACTTCGATGGTAAATCGTGCAGGCTTCATTGTATTTGGATTGAATCTAACGCCCTCTTTATTTATAAATTCCGCAGCATTAATCGTATATGTCTCACCTTGCTTCAGGTTATTAAGATTTGCGTTATAGCCTAGAGATAGCCACTCTTTGTTAATAGATAACGTGATATTTTGCCAGTCAAAGTCGCTTTCGTTTGTGATGTTAAATTGTGTTCCTGTAAATTTGATCGAAGCATTTACATACAATGGTGTAGACTGAAGAGTATCTGTTATTGAGTATGTGCTAACAGGTAAATCAAAAACTATATAGGATGTGCCAGTACGACCCATGGAGTTCTTTACGTCAACGGAAAACCGTATAGGTTTTACTATTTGTGGGTCAAACCGTATTCCCTCATTGTTTGCAAATTCTTCGGCGTCAACTGTAAATGTTTCACCTTGCTTCAGAGAAGCATAACTCAAACAATAACCCGAAGATAACCCCTGTTTGTTCACAGAAAATGTAATATCTTTCCAGTCAAAATCACTTTCGTTGGTAATTTTAAATTGTGTTCCTGTGAAACTTACGGACCACCTAGAACTCAATGGCATGGATAGGAAATCATTAATACCAAATCCCTCGGGTATTGTTAATATCATACCTGCAAGTAGGCATAAAGGGATTGCTATTGGAATCGCTACTGAAATAAATCGCCGTCTGATCGATTTCTTTTTAACCGTATCATCAATCTGCTCTCTTGTCTGCATTCGTTGGTAAACGTAGATATAGGCGTAGTTAAAAATTCCTAAAATAAAGAAGCTGATTCCATTTACTAAGAACCATTTAGCCCAATTCAAGTTGTTTTGGTTGAAAGGGCCTATTTCTATATTTAGCATTGGGTATGCAACTCCATACAAAGCTGCTGAAGTGAAAATAATGCAAAAGGCAATTAAAGCCAGATTGGCACCATACAAGAATGGAAGTGGTTTAAATGGAGGGGATGGTAAATCTTTTTTCCTCTTGTTAATGATTAAAGAAACAATACTGTAAATAATAGTAGCGATTACAAGTAACGAGATAAATAACATTCCAAATGGTCGCATTAAGGAAGGTAGGTACGCACCAACGAAATCAGTAATAAATATTAATAATATGAATAGCCCAAACCAAAGAGATAATTTCTTGAATATATTATATTTTTCTGATTTATCCAACGTAGAACATGCAGTTTCTAGGCTCTTCCATGTTGATGGAATAAGGAGAATTGCCACACCGATGATAGCAATGGCTACTACGGCTATTAAAGCTGCCAATTGCTGAGAAATATTCTGATCTACCGGCATAGTTGACCTTTATAGAATATTATTTATTTACTCGAATAATAATACTTTACATAGTGAAAAACAACTCGTTTTACTCTATTTATATTTTCCTAACAACAATAGACAATACAAGATTGGAAATAAAAAAAGCTAGGTATCGCTTAGAACGCCCAGCCTTTATTGTTTATCTGGTCTAATATATTAAGTTTTGCCGATTCTAAACATCTTGGTGCCACACGTAGGGCAAATACCCTGTGTCGCCGGTTTACCATTCTTAATTGTTATGGCCTTGGCGTCTTTCATTTCTTTCTTAGATCGGCATTTGACACAATATGCTTGCATTCTCTCACCTCCTTTCGTTAGTATTGAGGCTAAATCATTATAGCTATCAAAGTCAAGGATTTACAGACAAAAATGGGGCCCGGGGATTAATTACCCCGGGCCCTTCCATAAACATTTTCGTATTCAGAAACCAAATAGTGCCGGCTACTCCGCTTCCTGCTGCGCTTCGGCTTCCTATCTTTCCTCCGTTCGCTCTGCTCTATCGCTTTCTAGCCTGTTTCTTATCCGCTGCCGGTATATCCAAGCTTTCAGGCGGTTCAACTCTCCCACCTGGTAGTCGCTGATTGATTCTACCGCAATATCATCTGGCATCTCTCCCTTCTCCCATCGTTTGTAGGTCTGGCTGGCAACGTAAAGGTAGATCTGTGTCCAGTCGCTATCCATTGGCTGAGTCAAGGAAACCGTCATGAGATAGGCGCACGCTTCGGCATCGGTGCCGTTCGGTTCTCCCCCCTTCATACCTTTCATGTCGCCTATCGTTCTCTCCAGGGTGATGGCTGTCTTCAGCCATTGGGGGATAGTATCTCCCCAACCTTCCGGGAAGACAACAATAGGGTCTGTCAGGCATCCCGCGATATTTGAGATATCTTGTTCCACAGTTCTATTCAATTATTATTATCTCCTTTCCTTAATCCTTGAACCTGGTTATGTGTAAGCAGGAATAGTGCGACCGATAGTTATCTGTCGGGCTTTGCCAGAAGCCGTTGCGGAAGTCGAGCAGGTAATGGAAGTAACCCTGATACTCTTGCTCCCGGACAGCCACCAGATAATCAGTGAATATCCGGACACAAGCTGACCTGCTTCCCCAGAGCACTATAACGGTAGGAATGAAACTGGTAGCCTCTCTAAGATGGAAAGGATAGCATTCCAGTTGGAGCCTGGGAAGTTTCAGATTATCCAGCCAGAAGTGTCGGCCACCAGCGTCATACGAGCCGATGTGGATATCCTTCCCTTCCAGCTCTTCCAGTATCTCCATGAGCCTTGTAATGGCTTCCCTGCGTTGCTTGCGAAGTGGTATCCGGGCTGCTTTCCGACCCAGTTTTACCGTAGTTAGCAGTTCCGGCTCCGCCAGCTTCACTCCTTAGAACAAGTCAAGTTGCCCTGACATACGCAAACCTCCTTTGCTTTAGATTTTGGGCACAGGTAGCCCTTTGGAATTGGGTGAATTGCTTTAGACCAAGGCAGGTTGCTTGCCCGCTCTTTCCCTGACCTTCTCTTGCTCCAGGGATTTTTTGGTGATGTTGCTGCGGATGGAATCAATGGCGGATAGCAGATAGCTCGGTGTTTCATGTCCGCAGATAACGCCGCCAGTGAGCCACTTCAGTTCGTCGATAAGCCGGTTGATACGGTCTTTTATGTAGTCGGGCAGATTGGAATTTTTTGCGGCTATTTTTAACCAGCAGCCGATGGGCTTTTACAACTTGGAAACCCTAAAAGAAGATGCAAAACGTCATGGTATAAAGATTCTGAATCCGGATATAAACAAAAGCGATAGGCTCTGCCGGATAGAAAATGGGGCAGTAAGACTGGGTTTACTTATGGTGAGTGGCCTGGGTGAGGCGGCGGCAAGTGCCATTACTGAAACACGTACTGAGAGAGGTAATTATAAAAGCATTGGTGATTTTCTGGAAAGAAGCGGGGTATTTGAAGAAGTTGCTTTAAACCTGGCAAGCGCAGGCGCTTTTGACAGTTTTGAACTTAACAGGCGCAAAGTAAAGTGGGAAATAGGTTTGCGTTACCGGCCAGCCAATTGCCAGCTCTCATTGCCGTTGCCGGTTGAACAGGATCTGGCTGCACTTGTCTCCCCTGGTAACTGGGATAAAATGATAGATGAATATTCCAATCTTGGACTTTACCCGACCGGGCATATAATGGCCAGTTTAAGGCACAAATTAGGCAAAGGCATTTGCACGAGTAAAGACATGGATAAAATGAATGATGGGGATTATCTGAGTACTGCAGGACTGGTTATCCGCCGCCAACGCCCCCGCGGCAAGGTAGTATTTCTTACCCTTGAAGATGAATTTGGTCATATACCCTGCATGGTATTTCCCGGCATTTACCAGCAGAGTGAACTTACTTTCAAAAAACCTTTTCTGATAGTGAGTGGTTATCTTTCGCGGAAAGACGGAGCCTGTAATTTGGTTATTCAGAAAGTGAAGTCTCTGGATGTGAAAGAAAAGGTGACTGCCTCCAGGGATTGGCGATAGTCACCTTCTTATATTAAATGCAAATCTACTATTCTTTATTATCGTGATTATTACGTTCAATAGATTTAGCAATAATCCTGACCAATCCTAATAGGAACAGCCCTCCACCTATTATCATCACCCATTGAAGCATTTGGTACTCAATAGGACCGATTTTGATGCCCAGTTGGCTGAGGTCTATTCCAAAGGCTGCATAACAGGTTGCGAATAGGATTAAGCCGATTATTGTAAGGCTGAATCCGAGTGCCATGTAAATTCTCCTTAAGTTTATTCGTATTCCTGCCATTCCATCCCCGCGTCGATTTTAACCTGCTTGGAAGAAATGAAGGAAAAGGTATTGTCTAAAACCAGGTAGTAGGTGCCAGCGGTAAGATTCAACATAAATGAATGGGTGGTCAGTTTGCCTGAGTCATAACAAGGTGTTACAAAGTGACCGTTTGCCCAGTTAACGTAATCGGTACTATCCAGAATAAGCATCCGGATATCATTACCTGATCCACCGGAAGCATAAAACGAACCCCCAACCCGGGTATTAAGCATATCCGAAGAAATAGAAAACTCGAATTTATAATAATCACCTGCGGAAATATCAAATGTATTATCCATAAAATATGAGATCTTGGTTACCAGAGGGTGATTAAATAATCCCGGGTTGTTACCTGAGGGGTCAAAGATATTGGTACTGCAGCCAGTGAGGCAAATGGAAAGCAGCAAGGTAAAAGTAACAGCTAATGAGACAATTAGTTTTCGCATTAGATCCTCCCGTAAATGGATAAAGAGATGATATAACATAAACGCACAGGTGTCAATAATAATCAAATATAATCAATATGTGCCTAAAACGATACGGATGTGTAATATTCCATAAATAAATGGAGTATTACCATGGTTAGAAAGAAAATAGAGAAGTCAGAAACGAAGATTGAGTGCGGTTTTTTATCTTTTTCAGAGGCTCAGGAATTTCTGGGTATCAGTCACCAGACGATTTATAATCTGATTAAGAAAGGTCTGCCTTCATATAAGCTGGGAAATAAGCGGGTGTTTATAAAAGAGGACCTGGTTGACTGGGTGAAATCCCAGAAATCATCACCATAATGTACATAAAAGAAGTGTTATAAAAATATAGAAATTTATTGGAAATATGTTCGTATTTGGGTTTTTTATTTAATATTTTGCTTAAAGAAATATGATATACAACTTCGGTAACAACTATTGTTATAGACAATCAGCTTAATTGCGTGAAAATTAATTATATGACAATAAAACTATAAAACAAGTATTCAGCTGCATAATTCGCAATGGCCGCTCCTGATATATTTACGTAACAGGTCATCGGGAAGCAAAGAATGGCGGAATTCAATTACTGCTAGTTTTAATTCTTTTTCGGCATTGATCAACGTCATTACCTCATGTTTTTTAAGCAGTGTTTGGCGCAAGTTTTTATGAAGCTCAATGATTTGTTCAGGTATTTGTCTTTTACCGCAGGTCATAATACGCCAGGCTCCTAGTTGCAAACTCCAGCCATCTTTTTCCTGTGTGATATTGTAATCAAAATCAATCCCAGAAATGCCACTTACTCGTTGACTAATATCTGAGATAATTGAATCTACAAGGATTTCTTTTGTAGATGGCGTGATCTGGTCGGGTAATGCCTTATCAAATATTTCATATATTGCTTTTCGGGCTTTCATTGCAGACGTTATAAATTCAGAGTATTTCATCGCTAACTCATCCAGTTTCCCCCAACAGGCGTTTCCACCCAGATGCTTCTTTAAATATGGGAAAAGGGGATCATTAACTATGGTAGAAACTCCGGTATCATAACTAAAGACCTCCATGGGGTAGTTCTTGACCGGACGATTTCGGGTAAGATCTGCGGTACATAAATTTAGCTTTGACGCTGTGGTGATATCGGGGAATACCATACTGTCTCTGAGTTCTTTTCCTAAAGACTCGAGGTTGTCCAGATGACGTTTAATTTCGCTTGAAGTGGTTATTACATTAGTTTGGCTTGACGATTCTAATATGCTTTGGTTCGGTTTTTTAAATTCAGATGCCCACCATCCATAAACTTTTTTAAGGAATGTAATACTCCAACCGATCGTGAGTGAAATTTCCTTGAAAGCTTGATCATTAATATTTTCATTTTTTTCGAAGGCTGTATTTGCTTGAACATAACGCTCTAAGGTTCGTTCACTAGAATCCTTGTGATATCTATGAAATTTTGAAATTGCCTCACTAATAAATGTTGTATTTCTGATTTCTCTCCAGAACTTAATTGCTTCAGCCCGATTCATGTCAAGCCCCCAAATGATGATGCTTAATTATTAGGTTTATTCTGGTAAAAAACTGTCATATTCCTGGCACAACGTTGGCCAAACTATGCACGAATGAACCAAAAACGGGCATATATAATCAACTCCGCCAAAAGGTATTGGCAAAATTATATCACAGGAGGGGAATACGGAAATGAAGACTTTAGCTCAATTGTTGGTTGTGCTGGACCGGTTTGATATTGAGGCTGATGAAATCTTGCTGGAGGATCCTATTTTCCATGCTCTTGCGTCCCGAGCCAGAGGAATTGCACGCCGCAGAGAAGAGGAAGAAACTTATGACCCGGAAAATGATGATGAATAGAGAGATAGATAATTTGGGGAACCAAATGGTTTTGGGATCTTAAGGCAAGGAAGGTTTTTATGGATGTAAATTGCGCCGCGGGTGTGATGAGTAGCATGGTATCCTGCCGTGATACAGGAGCGGGTTTAAATCCCAGCGCGGCGCTCCATAACCTCTTGGTTTGCCCAATTCCCCGGAAATCAGCTGCCCGGATTCTGGAACGGGAGCACTATCTGCATTCATTTCCAGCCGGCACGGTGCTTTGTTTTGGGGTTATGTTGGATAACCGGCTGACCGGTGCCATTACCCTGGGTGCCGGTCCAGCCTTGGCTTACCGACTGGTGGATGGGGCAGAGCCTCAAGATTGTTTAACCCTTACCAGATTTTGGTTATCAGATGATTTACCTAAGAATGCTGAATCAAGGGTTTTAGGGGTGATATTCAGGTACTTAAAACGTCATACAGATTTAAAGTTTCTGATATCCTACAGCGATCCATCGGCAGGTCACCTGGGAATTATCTATCAGGCTACCGGCTGGCTTTATACCGGACTATCATCGGCGATGCCCCTGTATGATTTGGGAGATGGCCGACTCAGGCACGGACGCTCTTTAAATAATTTTCTGGGCAGTCGTGATCAGGGCTACCTAAAAAAACAGGGGATAAAAATTAATGCGATTAAACAATCTGCCAAGCATAGATATTTATATTTTCTGGATCCGAAATGGAGGGGATACCTGAAATCTGCGGTATTACCCTACCCTATAAAGGAGGGAAATAATGGAAATAACTGATTTGCCCTTGGGGATTCTCAGAGAAGCAACCTGGAACCCGAACCAACTGGATGAGAAGGCACTTGAGAAATTGAAACAAAGCATTAAAAGATATGGACTGGTTGAAAATCTGGTGGTCAGATCTAAAGATGGGTATTTTGAAGTCTTATCCGGTAACCAGAGATTAAAGGTACTGGATGAACTCAATCTACAAATTGTGCCTTGTATTGTACTTGAATTAAATGACTCTGAAGCTAAACTGCTGGCTCAGGCTCTAAATCATATCCACGGGGTAGATGACCTGGGGCTCAGAGCTCAACTTCTACGGGAAATCTTGTCCCAGATTAAACAGGAAGAAGTACTTTTGGTATTACCTGAATCCTCGGATAATCTGACTTCTTTGGCTTCCATAGGCCAGGAGGAATTGAGTGTTCAGCTCCAAAACTGGCAGAAATCCAGACTTACCAAATTGAGCCATCTTAATTTTCAATTAACAAGTGACCAGAAGAAAGTTGTAGAAGAAGCCATAACCCGTTTTATTCCCTTTGCCAGGGGTAACAAAAGTGATAATCCCACTCTAAGAGGACAGGCTTTGTATCTATTATGTCAATCGTATTTGGGTAAGGAGTAAAAATATGGCAGTCGAATCCATAAAATGCCCGGTCTGCAGTGAAACACTGGAAGTGAAACTGGCCAGCGGCCGTAAATCCGGTAAACCTTTCATTATGTTTGTCTGCCCGAAAGATGGCAGGCATTTCAGGGGGTTTATTACTCAACAGGAATATGTGAGACAGGTAGTAGAAAAATCTGAAAGACTCTTCTGCAAATGAATTAGGAATTGTTAGAGATGTCTATACAGGAAGATGGCGGCAAGCTTGCATCTGAAGGGATGACTCAATCTGATAAATCGGATGAGTTGACACGTATACGTGCTGCGTATACACTATCCGCCACTTCTGAAGTTGAGGTAATGCAAAAGATGATGGTAGAACAGTTTCTGACAACTCTGGCTGAGGTTGCACTTTCAGTTTCTCAGCGTGAAGCTAACAGGGAAACGGGAAATGGCCGAAACTAAACGGGCGGTTGCCTATGTCCGGGTCTCTTCGGCTTCACAGGTTGAGGGTTACTCTCTGGATGCTCAGGAAAGACTCTTCACCGAGCTCTGCAAGAACCGGGGTTGGCAGGCTGTACGCATATATCGGGAAGAAGGCAAATCCGCCCATGTGGACAGTATTCATAAACGACCCGTCTTCAGGAAATTGTTGGAAGATGCGGCTAAACATGAATTTGAGATTGTAGTTGTGCATACACTTGACCGCTGGTCAAGGAATCTTACCGTTACTTTGGAATCATTAAAACTACTGGGCAGGTACGGGATAGGGCTGGTCTCTATTGTTGAAAATCTGGATTATTCTAAACCGGACGGTATCCTTTTCACCCAGATGCTGGGGGCATTTGCCCAGTATTTCAGTGAAGCCTTAAGTACCCATGTCAGAAAAGGACTTGACCAAAGAGCCAGGGAAGGCAAACACAATGGCTGTATCCCATTCGGCTATGAATCCTGTTGGGAGATAGGCGAAAAAGGAGAAAAGAAAAGGTGTTGCGAGCAGGAACACCCCGGAGGACTTCATATCCACTCGAGGGAAGGGCCAGCCGCAGCTGAATTATTCCGACGATACTCTTCTGGTACAACAACACTTTCGCAGCTGGCTATTTGGCTAAATGAACAGGGATTTCGTACCCGCAATACCAAAAATCTACCTGATGCTAACGGAGAATTGGTTTCGGGGCCAAGACTATTTACCAGTTCCTCGGTCAGAAATATCCTGCATAATCCCTTCTATACCGGGCAGATAAACCACCGGGATGAAATCCTAGCCGGTGCCCATGAAGCCTTAATCAGCCGGGAATTATTTGATACTGTCCAACTGGCCTTAAAAAAGAATTCGGGCAGATCTGAAACCCTGACTACTTCACCTGGTAGAGAATACCTGCTTAAAGGACTGGTAAGATGTGCCTATTGCGGAATGCCTATGTGGGCACAAACTTACAAAAGCGGAAACAGCTACTACCGGGAGCATCAGGCCTCAAGAAGCATTCAGGAATGCCCCGGACATGGCGGTACTATAGCCTGTCATGTGATAGATAACCAGATCAGGGAACTGGTTTCCGCTATAGAGCTTGGTCCGGGCTGGCTTGAAGAAGTACTCTCCATTATAAGCCTCAAGGATGAAGTAGAAAGAGTTAAGAAAGAAAAAGAGCAGGTAACAGGCAAACTCCACCGTATGGCTAAGACCTATATAGACGGGTTGATACCTGAGGAAGAATACTTAAGGCAGAAAAGACTTCTGGAACTCAGTCTGGAATCACTGGTTGTACCTGACTATGACGCATCCGAGCAGGCTGGGAAACTTATCCAGAATCTGCCTGTACTCTGGAGCAAGGCAAACCTTGCTGAACAGAGGAAGATATTCCTGACCATGCTGGACGGGGTGTATGTGGATGTGAAACAAAGCCATTCGGTGATTGCAGTTAAGGTAAAACCGCCCTTTAAACCCATTTTTCAGGTGGTGGTATCAAAGAAGGAATCCAAAATACGTATCTTAAACGAGCCTTTGGGTAATTCGCCCGCCGGCTCGTCCGTGTTTCTGGTGGAGACGGGGGAGGATTGGCTGTGGCCTGAACTGCGACTTGGATTTATGACAAAAGCCGGGAATTTCTAAGATTTATATGGCATTAACAGTGGGG
>Ga0209749_1001535_pt1 | contig 19690 bp, 21 predicted proteins | sample EPASupsiteSAE347_FD_187267 | JGI IMG/M metagenome (GOLD analysis project Ga0209749, IMG submission 187267) | Bioremediated contaminated groundwater from EPA Superfund site, New Mexico - Sample SAE3-47 (SPAdes) (version 2) | ecosystem: Environmental > Aquatic > Deep subsurface > Groundwater >... | reverse complement strand
TAGTCCCAGTCCACTTTCCATAAAAACAAGGATTGAAACAATGCAGGGTTTTTGTTACCCTTTTCAATCATCTCACTGTCCCAGTCCACTTTCCATAAAAACAAGGATTGAAACAATTTTGCAATCGAAGAGATACCTATCTCGCAAACGAGTCCCAGTCCACTTTCCATAAAAACAAGGATTGAAACGAATTGTCTCTCATAGCGAGTAGATGCCATCGAAAGTGTCCCAGTCCACTTTCCATAAAAACAAGGATTGAAACTCAGATCAACATTTTTTTCCGAAATGTCGATGTCGAGTCCCAGTCCACTTTCCATAAAAACAAGGATTGAAACTGATTATCACGTATAAGATGAACGTAGAAGTAAAAAAGTCCCAGTCCACTTTCCATAAAAACAAGGATTGAAACGATGATATACTCCAAAGAGTAGTCGTCCATTGCGCGGTGTCCCAGTCCACTTTCCATAAAAACAAGGATTGAAACTCCACACCTTGTGAAATATCAAATTCGATAAATGCAAGTCCCAGTCCACTTTCCATAAAAACAAGGATTGAAACCAATTTACAAAACCTGGTACAAGACTTGCGATATAGTCCCAGTCCACTTTCCATAAAAACAAGGATTGAAACCAAAATTCAAAAAGCGTGCCAACAATTGGCACGGAAGTCCCAGTCCACTTTCCATAAAAACAAGGATTGAAACCCGATATGGAACAGAATCCTATTAATATCAAAGAGAGTCCCAGTCCACTTTCCATAAAAACAAGGATTGAAACTGCAATATTTCTCATATGCACCGTGCCCTTGTGAAAGTCCCAGTCCACTTTCCATAAAAACAAGGATTGAAACGTCGAATAGAAAATGTAAAGACGGGAAATTCGATCCGGGTCCCAGTCCACTTTCCATAAAAACAAGGATTGAAACAAAACGAGAAAGAAGGGAAAAGTTTTGAAATTAAGGTGTCCCAGTCCACTTTCCATAAAAACAAGGATTGAAACCATTCTTCATCATGCCGTTTTCTATACAAGCCAACGCGTCCCAGTCCACTTTCCATAAAAACAAGGATTGAAACTCTATATCTCCACGAATTTCGGAAACATTTCCACTAGTCCCAGTCCACTTTCCATAAAAACAAGGATTGAAACCGGGTTTTGTTTCATGTGTGAGCGTTCCCGATGGCGGTCCCAGTCCACTTTCCATAAAAACAAGGATTGAAACCCTACCTCGCTCGCTGTCATGGTCTCATTGCGATAGGTCCCAGTCCACTTTCCATAAAAACAAGGATTGAAACTTACTGGTTCCCATGACCAATGATCGCCCACCGGAGTCCCAGTCCACTTTCCATAAAAACAAGGATTGAAACTTCCTCGGTCGGTTCCGGCGGTTTACCAGGCCGAGTCCCAGTCCACTTTCCATAAAAACAAGGATTGAAACAGCAGGAAATCGAGCAGAAGCACGCGGTTATCAGCCGTCCCAGTCCACTTTCCATAAAAACAAGGATTGAAACCGCAAACCCACGCCGGTTGTCAATATCGAATCTTGGTGTCCCAGTCCACTTTCCATAAAAACAAGGATTGAAACGTCTAGCCAAATGAGCCAACCGCCTGGCTTTAGGAGTCCCAGTCCACTTTCCATAAAAACAAGGATTGAAACCTGAATTGCCAGTTTTTGCTTTTGAAGCCGGACGCGGTCCCAGTCCACTTTCCATAAAAACAAGGATTGAAACCCGGGGCACGTCTGCCGACGTTCCTGTTCACCCGGGTCCCAGTCCACTTTCCATAAAAACAAGGATTGAAACTTCAGCGGTTTTGGACATGGCGCAGGCCGTCGAGCAGGTCCCAGTCCACTTTCCATAAAAACAAGGATTGAAACACATGGAAGAGGTTAAGCGGTCAGAAAAATGGACGGTGTCCCAGTCCACTTTCCATAAAAACAAGGATTGAAACGGTCGGGTGAGTTCGTTTCCCGTCTGGATTCCGATGGGTCCCAGTCCACTTTCCATAAAAACAAGGATTGAAACACGCTTCTGCGTGCCATTCCTCTAACCGCTTCGCCTGTCCCAGTCCACTTTCCATAAAAACAAGGATTGAAACCTTAGTGGAGGGGTCGTGGGGGCACGACGAGTATTAGTCCCAGTCCACTTTCCATAAAAACAAGGATTGAAACCAAAACTTTCATCAAATGGAAGGGCAAGGATCAAACGTCCCAGTCCACTTTCCATAAAAACAAGGATTGAAACCAGAAGAGCTACCCGAAGAAAATATTTCCTACCCTATTGTCCCAGTCCACTTTCCATAAAAACAAGGATTGAAACACGAAAGAGAAGGGCTTTAAGCTCGGCTTCGCAGCGTCCCAGTCCACTTTCCATAAAAACAAGGATTGAAACAATATCGAGCTCGAAAAAATCGAACGGCGATACGGGTCCCAGTCCACTTTCCATAAAAACAAGGATTGAAACAAGCCGGACGGGGCAAAATCACTATTTCATCCCGAAGTCCCAGTCCACTTTCCATAAAAACAAGGATTGAAACAATGCAAGACGCTTGAACTTCCTGATAAAAAAAATCAAGTCCCAGTCCACTTTCCATAAAAACAAGGATTGAAACATAATCCTGGCGGCGCGTCCTTCCATGGGCAAAACGGTCCCAGTCCACTTTCCATAAAAACAAGGATTGAAACCTTAACTGCCAAATTTGAGGAATTTTCAATCTCTTCTAGTCCCAGTCCACTTTCCATAAAAACAAGGATTGAAACTCCAGCTCCTTTTGCATTTCCTTCAAATTGGCACGGGGTCCCAGTCCACTTTCCATAAAAACAAGGATTGAAACTCGTAACCAAGTTTTCGAGTCGCGGAGGCCGGGAAGTCCCAGTCCACTTTCCATAAAAACAAGGATTGAAACATAACCGCACACGGGAAAGGCTCTATCTCAGAAAAGGTCCCAGTCCACTTTCCATAAAAACAAGGATTGAAACTGGGGAGAATCCCGATCGTGCCGACAGGCGCATGTGTCCCAGTCCACTTTCCATAAAAACAAGGATTGAAACTTCTCTCGCTATCAAAGTCAACTCGTTTATGGGCGTCCCAGTCCACTTTCCATAAAAACAAGGATTGAAACAGTCGCAGCCGTATTCTGCGGCCGTCTCGTAGACGGGTCCCAGTCCACTTTCCATAAAAACAAGGATTGAAACAACAAGGGGGTAACGCATTTCATGGGGGTAATACGGTCCCAGTCCACTTTCCATAAAAACAAGGATTGAAACACCGGGACGTGGTGGAAAGGCAATAAAAACGCGGCGTCCCAGTCCACTTTCCATAAAAACAAGGATTGAAACATCCTCTCCCGAAAAAAGAAAGCAAATGGTGGATCGAGTCCCAGTCCACTTTCCATAAAAACAAGGATTGAAACTCCTCGGTAATGAAGGATCACCTTTTCACCTTCTTCCGGTCCCAGTCCACTTTCCATAAAAACAAGGATTGAAACCATGGATTGACAGGTTGAACCGGCATCCATTCCTGTCCCAGTCCACTTTCCATAAAAACAAGGATTGAAACTCGTGGATTTCCGCAATGCGGCGGGAACCACGCGGAGGTCCCAGTCCACTTTCCATAAAAACAAGGATTGAAACATGAAATGAGAATTTCAAAAGGCATTTGTCGATACGAGTCCCAGTCCACTTTCCATAAAAACAAGGATTGAAACAAAAAGAAGCCAAAGAAAAGGCGGAAAGCGAAAAGAGGGTCCCAGTCCACTTTCCATAAAAACAAGGATTGAAACCTTTCCTTGATAAAATGATTGCTCTCGAATTAGAAGGTCCCAGTCCACTTTCCATAAAAACAAGGATTGAAACTTGGAGCATGTGGCATGACCGAAGAAAATATTCCTCTTGTCCCAGTCCACTTTCCATAAAAACAAGGATTGAAACTCAAATTTAATGCAAAAAACTATTCACCTGCAAACGTCCCAGTCCACTTTCCATAAAAACAAGGATTGAAACTAAAGATCAGGTTTATTATTCAAACAGGAAAGACGGTGTCCCAGTCCACTTTCCATAAAAACAAGGATTGAAACCCGGGTTCAAATTCCCCGCCACGCATTCCGGTAGCAGGGTCCCAGTCCACTTTCCATAAAAACAAGGATTGAAACTCAATCACACCCACAGAAGAAATCACCATGGAAGAGTCCCAGTCCACTTTCCATAAAAACAAGGATTGAAACATTCAGAAGCAAAAATCGTCATTTGGGCAAAGTATCAGTCCCAGTCCACTTTCCATAAAAACAAGGATTGAAACATTCCCCGTCGAGCCGGGTTGCTTCAACAATATTCTCGTCCCAGTCCACTTTCCATAAAAACAAGGATTGAAACTCCGGGCAAAAAGCCGGTTTAGTTTCAATCGATCCTAGTCCCAGTCCACTTTCCATAAAAACAAGGATTGAAACATGTTTTCAATGCCGCCAAGGAGCGGATCAGAACAAGTCCCAGTCCACTTTCCATAAAAACAAGGATTGAAACCCTGAAGGTGTTGGTGTTTGTGGATATCGAAGCCGGGTCCCAGTCCACTTTCCATAAAAACAAGGATTGAAACAAATCCTCGAACCAGATACATGGGGCAAAGTGGTTGGTCCCAGTCCACTTTCCATAAAAACAAGGATTGAAACCGAGCAAGGAAGCATTCCACCGTAGCGTAACGGCGGGTCCCAGTCCACTTTCCATAAAAACAAGGATTGAAACAGTTGTTCCGAGAATTAAAAATAAAAACCCGCACCGAGTCCCAGTCCACTTTCCATAAAAACAAGGATTGAAACACACTGTTCCAATTATATCCCAGACGTCGGCACGGTCCCAGTCCACTTTCCATAAAAACAAGGATTGAAACCCCGGAATGTGGCGGGCCGAAGGACGAGGATGATTTGTCCCAGTCCACTTTCCATAAAAACAAGGATTGAAACACTAACAAGATAAAGGATGATAAAATCCTGAAATTGGTCCCAGTCCACTTTCCATAAAAACAAGGATTGAAACCCTTCGGGATATTCTTTGATGCAAGCCTCCAAAAGCGTCCCAGTCCACTTTCCATAAAAACAAGGATTGAAACAACAGGAGGAAATAAATGAAAAATTCTAAACTTGTTGTCCCAGTCCACTTTCCATAAAAACAAGGATTGAAACATCCCTTCCGAAGCTGCCCATCCTCGGGCTTCGCTCTGTCCCAGTCCACTTTCCATAAAAACAAGGATTGAAACTATTATCAAAACGGAGGTAAAGAAAAATGGGCAGGTCCCAGTCCACTTTCCATAAAAACAAGGATTGAAACCCGAGTGGCTGATGACTCAACTAAAAGGTCAAGTAATGTCCCAGTCCACTTTCCATAAAAACAAGGATTGAAACCCAGATAAATCTTCTAAAAAGGAAATCATTAGCTTTGTCCCAGTCCACTTTCCATAAAAACAAGGATTGAAACGATCACCTTCTGTGTCACCAAGAGTTCCGCTGCCAGGTCCCAGTCCACTTTCCATAAAAACAAGGATTGAAACACTAAGAATATTGTCACCGTTGATACTGGTGGGATCAGTCCCAGTCCACTTTCCATAAAAACAAGGATTGAAACACAAAATGGTAGGCAGGGCTATAACCTTATCTAGCCCTGTCCCAGTCCACTTTCCATAAAAACAAGGGTATTATTGAGTCCTGCCTTTCAAAAACCTCTCAAGCTCGGCGGATTACGGCGCCGATGCCTAATCCGCCCTACCCGAAAACCGGCTTTCATTTTGCAGCTATCAATAGCTGAAACTAAGCGAACAAGCTGGGATTCGGATTGAGAGAGATTTTTCAAAGTATAAAATTCGATTGATGGGTGCTACCAATGTTTGTTCACCGGGCTCCTCCATACCGATTGGCGTATTCACATTGGATTTTCTCTTACCCACATGGGAATGGATTGGATTTCATTGAGTTGACTGATAAGGCCTAAAGCGGCATTAAATGAGGAATATCTTGAAAAAGCCCTTCACATCAAATAAAGGTTCACGTTTGCCCTGCCTGAAACGTTTTGTGCTACAATGTTGTCCAAGATATCTTTTTTTAAGAATCTTTGGGAGGAAGAATAGATATGTCGAAAAACCGTTCCAATCTTATAAGGGCTTTTTTTGCAATCAGCCTGATGCTGTTTGTAGTGTGTTTCATTGTCTTCAAGAGTGGAGCCATAGAATCACACACTGAGATAAAGATGGTCAATGGAAAATCTCAGGAACAAAAAACTCATCGGTTTAATGCGGGTAAAATCCCAATTTATCTTCGGTCGATAGTGGCACCATTAACAGGCGAGAAAGCCGTATCGAACGACTGAGTTCCCGGATTCATGCAAATATTTATTTCGGCCTGATTTCACGATCGATATCCATCTCGTCGGATAAACCAATGGATTATCAAAGCGTATATTTTAAAGAATACCGTGGTGTTTATGCTAATACCTCATTGAAATTATCCGAATTGATTTCTCGGTACGATTAGCATAAGGCCTTGTCAGCAAATAAGTGTAACGAATTTCTGGGATTTCCGACCATAAGAGCCTGTAAGAAATCATAATATCGCAACGGTTTTCCTTCTTTTTACGTTTATAAAAATAAAATTTGCAAAGAAGAATGTTTTTGCAATTTTAAATTAGGGAGTAACCGTCATGACCGAAACCCTCAAATCCGACTTTAATATTGTCGACAAAGCTCTGAGAGCCGGGCCACCTTCTTCCGAGCTCAAACCGATAACCGAAATCATACACGGCAAAGCCGTAACCGACCCTTATCGCTGGCTGGAAGGGGATTCCGAGGGAAAAATGACGATCGAGGTCGCCTCCTGGACCGATGCACAAAATGCCTACACCAGAAGCATTCTGGATAATTTGCCCGGTCGATCGGTTTTAGAAAACACACTCAGGCCCCTTATGGAAATCGACATGGTTTCATCTCCCGAACTGCGTGGTAATCGATATTTTTATCGGCGGCGTACAGGAAAACAAAATCAAGCGGTCATCTATTATCGCGAGACTCCTTTTGGAGAAGCGAGAGTACTTATTGATCCGAATATCCTTGACGATAAAAATCTCTGGACCGTGGCTTGGTTTTCACCAAGTCATGACGGAAAGCTACTTGCTTACGGCATGCACTATGCCGGAGATGAAAATTACACGCTCTATCTAATTGACGTCGAGACCGGGAAAGATCTCCCTGACAAAATTTTCGGAAAAGTTATCGCGTCAGGGTGGCTACCCGATGGCTCGGGATTTTTATATTCGAAACTCGCGGATGTTAATAATCCTTATTCAAGACAGATAAAATTTCATCGTCTCGGCGATAAGACCGAAAATGATGCCGTGATTTTTGAACAATACAAAGAAGGTCCCTTGGCTACGACTCGGGGACCTTTCGCATATCTCAGTTGGGATGGTCGCTGGATGTTTCTCGGATATTCCACGGGCACGCGGACCAACGATGTTTGGCTGATCGATTTCGACCGCTGGCGAAATACCGGGGAAGTTCTAAGGCAAGATCTGATCGTCGGAGATAACGCGCAATCCTTTGGAAATTTCCACAAGGATCACCTTTACCTTTTTACCACTTTAAATGCACCGAATGGTAAAGTAATTAAAATACCGCTCGACAATCCTCAAAAAGACAATTGGCAGGAGATCATTCCGACAAAAGAGAATACCGTAGTAAAGCGCATCGCTACATCAAAAAATTATTTGGTTATAGAATATGAAGTAAATGCTACAACCGAACTGACGAAGTTCGATTTTGACGGAAAAATAATTGGAAATCTTGATTTGCCCGGAATCGGAACGGCGGAAATAAGCGCCGGAGAAGACAGCAACGAAGCTTTTATTACATTCACTTCCTTTAATCATCCAACTTCTATTTTTCGAATGGATCTCAATACGGGATACCGTCAACTCTGGGACCGCCCCAAAATTCCGATCGATCCGGAGACCGTACAAGTGAGCCAAGTATGGTATACATCAAAGGACGGCACGCTAATCAGCATGTTCCTCGTTCACGCGAAAGGATTGAAACTTGACGGAAGCAATCCGACTATTCTCTACGGCTACGGCGGATTCAACATATCCGAGACACCGACGTTCATACCCACTCTTTTTCAGTGGTTTGAAGCCGGAGGAGTCTATGCCGTTCCCAATCTTCGAGGCGGCGGAGAATACGGTGATGCCTGGCATCAAGCCGGAATGCTGGACAAGAAAGAAAATGTTTTCGACGATTGCATCGCGGCGGCCGAGTGGCTCATCAACAACGGTTATACCAATCCGAATCGTCTCGCCATGAAAGGCCGCTCCAACGGCGGATTGCTTGCCGGAGCAATGATAACCAAGCGTCCCGATCTTTTCGCGGCGATAGCATGTTGGGTTCCACTTCTGGACATGCTTCGTTATCATAAATTCCTGATGGCGAAATACTGGGTTCCCGAATACGGCTCAGCTGACGATCCGCAACAGTTCAAATACTTGGCCGCTTATTCCCCATATCATCAGGTTTCAAAAACAAGGCATTTTCCCTCGGTGTTTTTCGCAACCGGGGAAAACGACAAACGCGTACACCCTTTGCACGCACGCAAAATGGCGGCGCTTATTCAAGCCGGAAATTGCTCGCCGGCATCGGAAAAACCCGTCCTGCTTTGGGTAAACAGAGATACCGGGCACGGACAGGGTGCTCCTCTTGATATTAAATTACGGGAAATCGTTGACGAGCGATTATTTCTCATGTGGCAGTTAGGCATGTTGCCACACTGAAATTTTACACCAGGAATTTGGAATATTAAAGCTTATTACTTTGCAAATTCGCCCGCGGAAAATGCGAAAGACTGCAAGAAATGCTTTAAACTTGTCTGCTGATCTCGTATCATTGCGTTGATGAGCAAAAAAGTCTTTTTCGAATATATAGCCGGCATTTTGTCGACTATTGCAATGAATCGATTCATACTAATTCTTGTAATTGCCCTGATGTCGGCAATGATACTAGGTTGGTTCGCCGCAACAAACACCTTCGATCACGATTTGAAAGACATGATGAGCGGACAAAACGAAGCTTTTCGAAGATATCAGGATAGTCTCGACCTCTTCGGACCCGATGACGACATTATAGCGGCTTTTCCCATGGACGAACTCAATGAAAATTCCATGAGGGATGCCCTCAACGTCAGGGAGGCTATTCAAAGCATTGCGGGAATCGAAAGCATCTTCGATTTAGCCATGGCCGCGGGAATAGACAACCAGGAAAAAATGAAATGGATTGCCGAAAGATCAAGGCTTTTGACCCGACAAATCGACGGAATCCGAAAAAGCAATATTCTCCGCGATTATCTCGTCGGACATCAAGAAAAAGCTCAAGCTGTCGTTATTCGTACCCACCAACTTGGCGCTCAGGAAAAACATAAATTGGTACGAACGTTGAGAACTACCCTTAATGACAAATTCGGGAAAGGATGGGCACGCTTGGGAGGCTACCCGGTTTTCGCGGAACGCTATGTTTTCTACATGATGCATGAGAACGCTGTTTTTTTCGCACTCTCGATTACTCTTGCCCTCTTTGTATCAATCCTCATGTTCAGATCTTTTTGGCTGACTATATCGGTATCGCTCGCGGTGGTTTTTCCGGTTATCTGGACTCACGGTCTTTTCGCATTGATGGGATACAAAATCTCTCTATTCTCGACGCTTCTATCCCCCATCATACTTTTCGTTGCTCTTTCCCTATCCGTTCAATTCATAGCACGATTCAAAATCGTATTGGAAAGAAGCCGGTTGAAAAACGAAACAGAACACGACCGTATTCTCAAAGAAACTCTCGAAGAAAGCCTTCCTCCAAGTCTGATGTGTACTTTAACCGCTCTCGTAGGTTTTTCAAGTCAGATTTTTTCAACGCTGTCCGGGGTCCGAGCTTTCGGAATTTTCTCGACGCTGGGATCATTGCTTGCTTTTGTGTCGGTAATCATGATTTTACCGGGAATGATCTCACGATTTTGGTCGAAAGTCGTCGGCGATCAACCTACGGGTTCTTCGGTCCGGTTTGAAAGACGCATCGGTCGCGGTCTTGCACGACTCCTTCTACCCCCGGCGATCGTCTACATCGGAGCGATTTTTATAACGGCTGGAATCGGTTGGGGCATCTCCTACCTTCGCGTAGGCTCCGACCCACTCGATGCTCTTCCGCCTGACGACGTTGGGGTATCCGATTACAAGTTCATCGAATCCAATTTTTTTCTTGGAGCGCGACAGATTTCACTGGTTCTTCGCCCGAAGAATTCGACATTTGATTTTTTTCAACCATATGCCTGCATGGAAAATTTGAAGGAAAAACTGGCTTCCGATCCCGAAATAGTAACGATTCTCTCACCTACCACCATCCTTTTGGATACTTTGGGAAAGCTTTCCGGAAGCGCAGGAAAAAAGCTGAAATCCGATTCGGATGTAAATCAAGCCCTTAGGCTGGCATACAACAATGCTCCCCAACTTCTCTCCGCGTTCATCAACCACCCTTATTGCGACCGAGCAAGAATGGTGATCGGTCTCAGAGTCGCCGATGCACCAAGGGTCACCCGCGCCGCCGAGCGCATTGAAGCGATAGCCTGCAAAGTCGCGAAAGATGAACTCATCGCTTCCGCCACTGGAAGAATGCTTCTTTCCGCGTTGATCGAAAGCGAAGCCCTCGGCATGGAAATCCAATCCTTTTCAACAGCTCTCATCGGAATTCTTCTGATAATCGGAATCGGCTTCGGATCATTCCGAATGCTCTTCGTCGGTTTCGTGGCGAACTTCCTTCCCCTGGTGATGGCGCTGGGAACGATGGGCTGGCTTGGAAGATCTCTTGATCCGGTAACCGGAATGGTGCCGTGCCTTTGTCTTGGAATCATAGTGGACGACACGATACATATCTTCCATGAGATGGAATCCGAGGAAGCGAAAGGTCACGGTCCGACGCGAAGCCGCGCGGTATTGATGTTTAAAATCGGGTGGGCGATCATTTCCGCGTCATTGATTCCTATTTTGGGTTTGGGAATCCTATGCTTGTCCAACTTCGGCCCGATACGCAGCTTTGGAGGATACGCCGTCTTGGCGATGTTTTACGGAATATTCTTCGATCTTTTCCTGACACCGGCGCTCTTGGCTCTCACTAGGAAAAATGCTCGGAAGTCAAAGAAAGAAACATGAGAAAGAACCGATAATTTGATACTGGAAAGTTACTGAAAACCTTTTTTACCAGAACACAAAGAAAAGTAAAAAATTCATTAACCCTGTGTTCCTTCCTTTGTAAGCTTTGTGTTTCATATAATGCTTTCCGTTCGTGTAATAAAATGCCGATGATGAATCGTAATTCACTTAAATTTTGAGGTAACGAAAATGCAAACACTAAGAATGATTTGTCTTTCCGTAATAATTACTTTTTCTTTTTGCATGGCGGCTTCGGCGGGAGAAATTCATCAAGCCGTCGAAAGCAACAATCTTCCCAAGGTTAAAGCGATTATCGCGGCAGATCCATCGGCGATCAACGAAAAAGATTCCGACGGGTGGACGCCCTTGGCTTATGCCGCGAGATTCGGCCGCAAAGAAATCGCGCAATTTCTCATCCAGAAAAAAGCCGCCGTCAACATCGCCGATAACAACGGATACACACCCCTTCATCAAGCGGCCGCATACGATCAACGGCAACTTATCGAACTTTTACTTAACAACGGCGCCGATGTCAACGCCCGAACTTCAGGCGGTGTAACACCGCGGCGCCTGGCCGTATCTAACGGTCACAAGCGCGCCGTCGATCTTTTGGGAAGTCGCGGCGGCAAGTGAAGAATTCCTTGCTTGTACGACGCATTTATTGAGTTCTGACTTTCAAAAACTCATCAAGCCCGGCGGATTACGACGCCGGCACCTAAATCCGCCCTATATCGTCCACGGATGGCGTAGATACCCGAAATACGCCTGGATGGCATGCTTTTTCGGGTAGTGTCCCAAATTAACTGAAAAATTCAACGCAGAGCCGCAGAGAAATCTCATGAAATTCATAATGATTTTCTTCAGTGTCTGCCGTAAAAAAAGTTAAAATATGACACCACCCTTTTTCGGATATCCGAAAATCGGCTTTCATTTTGCAGCTATCAATACCTGAAAATCGGAAAGCCTCCTCGAAAAGATTTTTTTACGGTTTATTAAGGGCTTATAAGTCTTGCGGGTATTCGTGTCGATAATGATGTCGGGTAAGGAAAAAGCTCAGGAGGCATTATTATGCGGTTCCGCTTGTTTGCGATCGCCCTGGCAGTGTTGTGGCTCCATTCTCCGGCTTGGGCGAAGGATGTTTACGATATGGGCAAGGTTCAAGTCACGGGAAAAGACGCTCAATCCGAAAACTCATCTCCGGATTCCAATGAAATTTCCCTCGAAATGGGTGAGAAATCCAACCCGATGCCGGAGATTATGCCTGATCCGATACTTCCTGAAAAAAAGCCCTTGGATGAAAAGGAGTTCGACGTTCATCCGAAAATAATTCGTAGAGATGAAGTCTATGGAGGTTATGGTCGCGGCTCACGAAATTCTTCGGAAGCCTATTTCGGCGGGAAAGGTACCTATAACGGTTACGTGGGACAAATTCACCTTTCACGTGAAGCTCGCGACGGCTATAAATCATATGTGAACGATCTGAAAACCCAAGCCGATGCGGAATTAACGTCCATCGGAGAGGGCAGCTATGAACTTACTGTTTCCGGGAAGCTGGGTTCCGACAATTTCGCTCAAAGAGGAACTCGCGACATTCCCACGCCGGATGCCGGAATCGAAGACACCTATCGAAGTTTGGCGGCGAAGGGACATTCAACCTTGGCTGACGGCGCATTTTTCAGCGCTTACGGCAAACTCGATACGATCAGTCGAAACATCGCCAACACGGCCGTTAGTTTTATTGAAGATTCCTCAGGTTTTTCAGGTAAATTCGGCGGTGAATATAAAAAGAAAATCAAACCGCAATTTGACGGTAAAGCGGCGATCGATATCAAAAGAGACACATATTCTCTTACCGACGGTCCCGATCAGGAATTGACAAAACGAAGGCTTACGCTTTCGGGCGAATACGATTTTAAAGGTCGCTCGTTTTTGGAATTCGGATTTAGAGATCTGACTCTTATGGAACGATCGCGGACTGCGCCGTTCATAAACTTCGACTATCGCTGGGCGAAGCCGTGGCAACTCTATCTGTCTTACGACGAAGATTTGGGAAATGACGATATCCAAACGATTTACATGCCGCATCGTTACGTGGGCTTCTCGTCCCTGAAAGCATCCCATATAAAAAGAACGGCGGGCAAAATCAATTATCACAATGCCGAAGGCGACACTTTCGGAATCGAACTTTTCAGCGAGCGGGAAACGGGCGCAATGGAGTACTTCGACAATTACGACCCCGGAAAGGCCATGCTGGTTTCTCAATTTCGATTCATTCCAAAAGTAAAGAGAACGGGAACCCGTATCCATGGGGGCGTTAAACTCGAAGAGCATTTTACTTTGCGGGCATCTACGACTTTCCAGGATCCGCGTGAGGAAGATTCAAACCGTAGGCTTTCTTACGAACCGAAACGGACGCTTGACATTTCTCTCGACTATCGCGGCGGTCCTATTGATCTCGGTTTTTCCCGCAAAGCGTTGTTCGATCGGACAGCTTATGTTCCAAAAGCCGTGGACGCCGAAGATTACAGCCGTTCGGATCTTACCGTGAAGTATTCCATCAACAAGAATTTCAAAGCTTATCTTAAGATTAAAGATCTCTACGACGAAGCCAAAAAATTGCGGTACAACGTTCAGGAAGAGGGTCGAATCTCTCTTGCCGGCGTTGAGGCCGATTACTAGGAGGCAGAAATGTTACAAAACCTATTCATCGTTGAAGTTTTCGTCAAAGGCGGCCCGGTTATGATTCCCATTCTGCTTTGTTCGATTATCGCGCTCGCGGTGATAATTGAAAGAGCCCGATTCTTCAGGCGCTACAATTATCCGCCCGAAAATTTCATGCGGCTGGTAAGAGTAGCCCTTGCCAACAAAGATTACCTGGAAGCACTAAAACACTGTAAACGCGAGCCGCATCCGATAGCACGTGTCGTCGCGGCCGGAATCGACCGTCTTGATCTTCCCCGTGAGGGAATTTTGGATGTAATGCGCCAGGAAGCTCTTCGCCAGATGAAACGCATGGAAAAAAATCACGGCAAGCTGTCTACAATCGCAAGCATCTCTCCCCTTTTAGGGCTTACCGGAACGGTCACCGGAATGATCTCCACGTTCAGCATCATTACGACAATCGGCATCGGCGATCCTACCGCTTTGGCGGGCGGAATATCGGAAGCCTTGTATACGACCGCCGCGGGACTTTTCGTCGGGATACCCGCCGTCGTGGCTTACAATTGGTGTGAAAGCAAGATATCGGAATTTTCCGATCAAGTGGAATACTATTCCCTCGACTTGGTCAATTCAATGGCAACCATGGAGGCGGTTTGTGAAAAAGCTGCTGCCTGAGCGCAAGCGCGAAAAGCCGCAAATCATTCTGACAAATCTCATTGACGTCATTCTTCTTCTTGTTTTCTTTTTCATGATCACCAGCTCGTTCGCGAAGGATTCAAAAAAAGTGCCGATCGATCTGCCCCACGCATCTTCCGCGGTTGCCATTGATGGTGAAACCTTGAAATTCCAGGCCGACAAGGATGGAAACGTAATCATTTCCGGACAAATAATCGATCTGGAAAACATTTCATCCAAGGTCGCCGATTACCTTGCGGAAGATCGTTCCAGATCAATACTTGTTGAAGCAGATAAAGAGTTGAATTATGGTCGCGTCATACAGATTCTCGATTTGATACGCACCGCCGGAGGAATCAACATTGGACTATCAACCCGACCGGGAAGCGAAAAATAATCTCTTGGTTCTACCGATTACAGACGGATCGGAAGAATTCAAGACATCATTGCTTATTCATACGGCGCTCTTGTTGTTTTTATCCGCGCTTTTCATATGGCGACATGCGGGTGCCGTAAAACTTCCGCAAGTATATTCCGTCAGACTTATAGGGCCGTCATTTGACGTCAAACCAGGCTCGGGAATCGCCGCGCTCCGGAATCCTGCGTCATCCCTCAAATCCGGTTCCGCCCGAGTCGTCTCAAAAGGCGGCCGGGATACGCGGAAGCGTTCGTCAAGCCCCCGAGGAAAACCCGTTAATAACCAAAAGCAAACTTCAAGTGATTCCAAAACTCATTCGACAAGCGAGAAATCAATATCACTCAAAAGAGTCGAGTCGAGAAATAATCCCCGTATCACAAACATCGCCCAAACGACGCCTTCACTTTCGGGGCCGGCGAATGTTCAACTTAATAAACCGACTTTTGATGAAATCAGCGCGTTTTCCAACGAACCATCAGATTCTCAGGCAATTACGCCCCCGATTTCCGCGGACGATCTTGGAGAACCGATTGATATGCCGATTCCCGCCGCCGATGAGCAATCAGCGCAGCAACGAGGAACGGGCGATCAAAATTCCGCTCCGTCAGGGCTGCCGGAAAGCGGCGCTGAACCGGGAGGAGGAGAAATCGACATAGAAGGAATCGAATCGATAGCAGGCGGAGCCGAACGCTTCGAACCCCCCAAAATCATCACCAAAGTTCTGCCCGATTATCCGGAGTGGGCCCGCAAAAAAGGAATCAGCGGGCAAGCCATCTACAAAGTTCTTGTACAACCCGCTGGAACCGTAGGAGATGTGCTGACGCTGGCTTCCACGATCGATCCGAAACTGGCCATCATCGGATCGCAAGCTCTCAGAAGATGGGTGTTTTCACCGGTTTTGGTTGGCGGGGAACCATGCGAAACATGGGTAAAAATATCCGTTCATTTCAATCTCAACTAAGGCCTTGTCGGCAAAGAACTGTAACGAATTTCTGGAATTTCCGACCTTAAGAGCCTGCAAGAAAACAAACAGCAATCCACTTATTTTCCAACAAACTCTAAATTCTTGCGGAAAAATTCCCTAAAAAAGTGGATAATCTCTTGGAAATTCGAACTCTCTGAGATAGAATTCACCTACTCAAAATTCATTCCCGGAGGTTCCTAATGTTAAAATTTCTGATTTGCATCGTATTGTTTTCATCATCCGTCGCTTTCGCTCAGACTCCCTCAGACATCAAGCTGGAAAAACCCGACCATCCTCTGGTGAAACTTACCACCGAGAGAGGCGACATCTATCTTGAGCTTTTTCCCGAAGATGCTCCCAAACATGTTGAAAGCTTTCTCACTCTCACAAAAAAGGGATTCTACAACGGTCTGACTTTTCATCGAGTAGTCCCCGGGTTCGTAATTCAAGGGGGAGATCCCAAGGGTGACGGGACGGGAGATGCAGGATACAAAATCAAAGCCGAATTCAATAAGCGCTCCCACGAAAAAGGAGCTCTAGCGGCCGCCAGATCGTCCGATCCGGATTCCGCGGGTTGTCAATTTTATATCACGCTCGACAAAACACCACATCTTGACGGAAATTATACGGTTTTCGGAAAGGTCGTTAAAGGGTTCGATATTCCCGAAAAGATTGGACAAGGTGATAAAATGAAACTGGAAGTCCTGCAGGATCTTCCCCAAAAAGAGAAATAAATTTATTCCACGGTCCGCCTCTGTCGATAATTAACTATGCCTAATCTCCCGACGAAGGCGGATCATGTCTATCCGGAGATCTGAATTGAAAAATCGAATCCAAAGCGGCGTTCTACTCCAAGGTTTGACGACTTTTCACATCGGCGGTCCGGCCGATTTTTTCCTTGAAGCTCGTACTGAACAAGAATTGATCGAAGCGGTTTCGCTGGCCCGTAGTGAAGGAATTCCGTATTTTCTTCTCGGCGGCGGATCTAATCTCGTGGTTTCAAGCAGGGGCATAGCCGGAATGGTGATCCATAATAGGAGCGCCGATCCGGATTCAATCGACGCCGGGAACTGCCTGATAAAAGTATCTTCAGGAAAACCGCTCAGTCACTTGGTAGGATTGGCTTATCAAAGCGGTTTCCACGGCTTGGAAAGCTTAACCGGCATACCCGGATCGGTAGGCGGAGCTATTTATGGAAACGCAGGCGCCTACGGAACATGCATCGGCGATGTTCTCGTCGCGGCTGATGTTCTCGACGCCGATGGACGAATTAGAACGGTAGATAATTCTTTTTTCCGATTCGCTTATCGTACAAGCTATTTGAAATCCGCATCCGGTATTATTCTCAATGCGACACTGAAAGGCACTCCGGGAAATCGCGAAGAAATTCTAATCAAAATGAACGACATTATCGCTCAGCGAAAAGCAAAGCATCCCCCCTATGAAGTAGGCTCGGCCGGATCATTTTTTCAAAATCTTCCTCCTAATCCAGGAGAAACTCGAAGACGGGCCGCCGGTGAGGTTCTCGAAAAAGCCGGCGCGAAGCAACTATCCGTCGGCGGAGCTTCCGTTTATCACAATCATGCCAATTTCATCGTCAATTACGGAAAAGCCACATCCGACGATGTCAAGCAATTAGCCGTGATTCTAAAAGAAAAAGTCATGCGGATGTTCGAAATAAATCTTCGCGAAGAAGTGCTCTACATCGGTAAATAAGCCGTAGCATTGCGCGACACGCCATGGAAATTTTGAGCCGTCGAGGTATTGATGGATAACTTATCTCACGCGCTTTTGGGCGCGGCGGTAACGCAAGCGGTTTTCACCGGAAAAATTCCCGGCAGGGTATGGTTGATCGGTTGTGTCGCCGGTCTTTTCGCCGATATTGACGCATTTTTCCTGTTTTCCACGGATAACTTGCGCAATCTCCTTTGGCATCGACATTTCACGCATTCACTGCTGATGATACCCATCGGCGGTCTCTTGACCGCGCTTCCCTTCATCTTCGTCGAACCTTATAAACGACATCGAATCCCTGTTGTCACAGCTACGCTAATGGGATTTACATCCCACAGTTTCCTGGACATTTTCACGAGTTACGGCACTCTCATATTTTGGCCGTTTTCCTACCGGCGCATAGCTCTCGATTATATCGCGATAGTCGACCCGGTATTCACGTTGATATTGCTGATCGGCGTGATTTGGGCCGCCGTTAAAACGGTGCGCACCCCGGCGTTGTTGGCGCTTTTTATAGCGGGTTTATACATGGTTTTCGGCTGGTGGCAACATGAACGGGCGAATTCGATTCAACTCCAATTGGCTCATAGGCGCGGTCATGAAATCACGCGCGGCAGACTTTTCCCCAGTTTCGGCAATCTTGTATTATGGAGATCGCTTTATCAATCCGGAAATTTTTTATACGCAGACGGAGTTGTCGTCCCCTTTTGGAAACCGGCTTACCCTCTTGAAGGCGCATCAACACCGATAATCATTTCCGAAAACGTCCCGGAAGCCCAACAAAATCCCGGATTCAAGCTTGCTTTGGAAAGACTGTCATGGTTCGCGGACGGCTACTTGGCTAGAGTTCCGACGCAACCGGAAATCATCGGAGACATGCGCTATTCGATAAGGGTTGCTGAATTTTCCCCTCTTTGGGGTATCCGCCCGGCTTCAGACACCGGATTCATTTACGAGCATCTGAAATGGAAATCCGTACATTTCTTCGATGAGATAAACAAACATCTTCGCGATGCGCTGTTTTGACCGATGATTTCACCGCGGGAACAGAGTCGCTGAGATGAAGAATAAATATTCTCTATTTGTTTGATAAAAGATTCTTCCATGACGATGGAAGGTTTTTTGATATCTCCAAGCCCGTGAAAGGTTTTCCCCGGCGTGCTCCCACTTTTTTCGCCCAGTCGGCCATTTCCCTTAAACCCGTGTTGAGAGAAATCGGTGATGATTGGATTTTGAAGATCCGGTGCGCCAGGTCGTGTGATGCATAAGCATGCAAGACCTCGTTGCGTAGGGGTAGAAATTTGATGGGGAGATCTTTTCCCATGGATTTCATGACTTCATGAGCCAGATCTTTAACCGTGACCGGAAGGTCGGCGCCGATATTGAAAGTCTTATTGAACGATTCGGGAATCTCGATGCATTTCGCGATCGAAGGAGCCACATCATCAATATGGGAAAAAGCCCTTGACTGGCTGCCGTCTCCGAAAATCGTCAACGGTTCGCCCTTCATTATTTGATTCATGAAAATACCGATCACATTTCGATAGGGATCTCCAAGATTTTGATTCGTACCATAAACATTGTGCGGGCGAAAAATTACATAATTCAAATTGAACATCTCGCGAGCAGCTTTCAAATCGAGCTCAACCGCAAGCTTGGAAATTCCATAGGGATCTTCGGGTAAAGGAGTCATCTCCTCAGTCATGGGAAGCTGATTCTTTCCGTATACAGCGATGGAACTCGTAAAAACGAATGCCTTGATCTCATGGCGAACTGCCGCATTTATGAGTGTAATACTGGACAACAGGTTGTTGCGATAATTGAACTCCCTGATAAAATGCGACAATCCTTCGGCTGCATATGCGGCGAGGTGAAATATATATTCAAAGCGGTGCTCGTAGAAAAGATTTTCAATGAGAGCACCGTCTCCCGCGTTTCCCTCGACGAAAAGAGCTCGTTCGGGAACATTATCGATGAATCCTCCGGAAAGATCGTCGACGATGACGACGTTATAGCCGAGATCGACA
>Ga0209749_1001531_pt1 | contig 19751 bp, 16 predicted proteins | sample EPASupsiteSAE347_FD_187267 | JGI IMG/M metagenome (GOLD analysis project Ga0209749, IMG submission 187267) | Bioremediated contaminated groundwater from EPA Superfund site, New Mexico - Sample SAE3-47 (SPAdes) (version 2) | ecosystem: Environmental > Aquatic > Deep subsurface > Groundwater >... | reverse complement strand
CCCTCCGTTGGAGGGGAGCTTAACAGACTGACGAGCAACATGTTACGATCCCCTCCTTGGAGGGGTACGCGAAGCGGGGGGTGGGTCAGAAACGGACTTTTGAAATTGGCTCGAAGATAAAACATTTGCCCAATGCTTCACGGGCGCGGATAGAGCGGGAAAAAATAGTCGACTATCTGCTTTGCGCTGAACATCCTGACGGAAGCAGTAAGGCTCGATTTTTTCAGCGTTTCGGGTTTTCGATCGAAAACTGGTTTTTATTGGCGGACGCTTTGCGGCAACATGGTTTGCAGAATAAAATTGTCGATGTTGTTGAATCGCATTACGGTTTGTGTTATATTGTTGAAGGGCAAATAGCGTCTCCGGATGGAAGGAATCCGCAGGTGCGGACGGTATGGATAATTGAAAAAGGAGAATTTACGCCGCGCTTGATTACGGCGCATCCTGCTGCTTGGAGGAGGACATGAGATGATAAAAGAACACGAAAGAGTGGTATTGAGCAAGGCTATTTCAAGTCTTGGATTGGAAGCCGGCGATGTGGGCACCGTAGTGCATATGCATAAGGGCGGAGCCGCCTTCGAGGTAGAATTTGTTTCGCTGGACGGCGAAACCAGTTTGGTGGCCACCGTTCTTGACGAAGACCTCAGGCCGGTTCATAAACGGGAAATTCCGCATGCGCGTCAACTTGCCTATGCCTGATTAATTTTTGCAGGGATAATAATTGTCGGAAAATCATCAATGACAAACATGATAGGCAAAGGCGGTCCGGAAAAAGTAATTACAACTCCTGAACTGGAGGAATTGCTGCGTGTTTTCACGGCAGCCATCCCGGCCAATGCAAGGAAAATCCTGCTGATTCCGCCGGATTTTTCGCGCTTTCACTCGGGCGCCGGCGAAATTTCAAGCATTCTTTACCGCCTGCTCTCAAAGGACGTCGCCATAGACCTCCTGCCCGCCCTGGGTACTCACCGGCCCATGACCAATGCCGAGATGGATCAGATGTTCAGGGGCATTCCCAGGGAAAAAATTCACGTTCATGACTGGTGCCACGGCGTGTGCTGCCTGGGCGAGATATCTGCCCGCAGGCTTAAAGAACTAAGCTCAGGCAAGGTTGATTATTCGGTGCGAATCGAATTGGACCGCAGGATCGTCGAGGGAAAATACGACGCCATCATTTCCATCAGCCAGGTCGTGCCGCACGAGGTGGTCGGCCTGGCCGGCGGCAATAAAAACCTGCTGGTCGGCTGCGCCGGGCCGGACACCATCAACAAGAGCCATTTTCTGGGCGCGGTCTGCAATATGGAGAAAATCATGGGGCAGATTGAAACTCCCGTCCGGCAACTGCTCAATGAGGCTGAAGACCAATATTTAAGCGAATTGCCGATCACTTATATTTTGACCGTAAGGTCCAGGGGCGACAACGGCGACCTGGTAACCAGGGGCCTTTACGCGGGTGCAGGCAGAGCCTGCTTTGACGAAGCCGCGCGGCTCAGCCAGAAGGTGAATATCACAGAAGTAAAACCGCTGAAAAAAGTGGTTGTTTATCTTGATCCGGGTGAATTCAAGAGCACCTGGCTGGGTAACAAGGCCATTTATCGCACGCGCATGGCCATTGCCGATGGGGGCGAATTGCTGATTCTGGCGCCGGGCCTGGTGGAATTCGGCGAGGCTGAAGTAAATGAGCGGTTGATCCGCAAGTACGGCTATCGCGGCACGCCGGCCACGCTCAAGGCCGTTGCCGAAAACGAGGACCTGCGCCAGAGCCTGGGCGCCGCCGCCCACTTGATCCATGGCTCCAGCGAAGGCCGGTTCAGGGTTGTTTATGCGTCCGGCGGATTAGGAAAAGAGGAGATTGAAAAAGTCGGCTTCCAGTATGCCGACTTGAAAGAATGCCTTGCGAAATACGATCCGCAGAAGCTTAAGGACGGTTATCAAAAGGTCGGCGGCGAGGATATTTTCTACATTTCCAATCCGGCCATCGGACTTTGGAAGGTATGAGCAAAGGAAAAATCGTCTTCCTGGCGGCCAACGCCTCCTATTCCCACACCAATTTGGCCGGCTGGTATTTAGGCAAATACGCTGAAACGGCCGGCTGGCAATGGCATGAAGTTGAAATTCTTAAGAGCGATTTTTTTTCTCAGGCGCTGCAGCGCGTTTTGGATTCAAAACCGGACATTCTGGCAACTTCATTTTATCTTTTTAACCGTCAATTTCTGCTTTCATTCATAAAAAGATTCAAGGCTTTAAGGACGGACTGCCCGGTCATAGCAGGCGGACCGGAATTCCTTGGCGATAATTTTAATTTTCTCGATCAACATCGCGAGATCAGCGCCGTTATCCGTGGCGAGGGCGAAAAAGCCTTTGCCGCATGGCTTGAGCGCTGGGATAAACCGGAAAAATGGGCCGGGATCAAAGGCCTCTGCGCGTTTGTCGGCGGTAAATACATTGATAATGGAAGGGCGGAAATAATAATAAATCTCGACGAGATTCCCTCGCCGTATGAGAATAATTTAGTGCATAAGGAGATCAACCCATCATCGCGATTGTCATTCCGAGCATCGCGAGGAATCTCCGTTGACAACATTGATACGGCGGAGATCCTTCACCCTTCTTCGCCAGGAAGCCCTGTGGCCCCGCCTGCAACGCTGGGCGTAGCACTGCGGGCAGGTTGCCACAGGGAGGAATGGCGTCCTTGGCTTCCGTCTTCGCCAAGGCTACGCCGGACAAGTCGCAGGGTTCCGCAAAGATGCCCCGCGGCTTGCCGCGGGGTGCTTCACTTCGTTCAGGATGACAAATCGCCACGCTCAGCACGGTTTAATCCCAACAATTTTCCCAAGCCCTTCTTGCTCCTCGAAACCTCCCGCGGCTGTTCAAACCAATGCGCCTTTTGCACCAGCGCGTGCGAGCGCGTGCGTTTTTTTTCGCTGGAACGGGTGCGCAAAGATCTTTCCATCATTGCCGCGGCCGGGGTGGGGGAAATACGGCTGACCGACCGGACGTTCAACGAAAATCCAAAGCGTTGCCTTGAATTATTAAGAATCATGCGCGTTGAATTTCCGGGCGTGAGATTTCATTTGGAAATTGATCCGGCGCGCCTTTCCGGGGAAATGCTGCAGGAAATTTCTTTAGCCGATCCGGGAACGCTCCATCTTGAAGTCGGGATTCAGACATTGCGGGAAAACACCCTGAAGGCGCTCGGCCGTTTCGGCTCGCCTGGACAATCATTGAAAATGCTTGCTGAATTATGCCGGATGAGGAACCTGGCGGTTCACGTGGACTTGATTGCCGGTTTGCCGGAGGCAAAACTTACAGATTTATACCATGACTTGAGTGAGCTTGTGAAAATGGGACCGGATGAAATCCAGCTTGAATTGCTGAAGATTCTGCCGGGCACGCGCTTAAGCGCAGATCGCGGGAAATGGGACATCATTTCCGCGCCAGAGCCGCCCTATGAAGTTCTTCAGACCGCTGCCATGAGCGTGGCCGATCTTATGAAGGCAAAAAAACTCTCCAATATCGTGGACTGGTTTTACAACGCTCCTGAGTTGAAACAGCCTCTGGCTGCTGCCAACGCGCAGATTTCCCATTTCTTCGGGAAATTTCTTGATTTTTGCGGTGATTTTGCCGGATCGGAAAACGCGTCGGCGCTTGAAAACCGTTTTCGTACATTCGAAAAATTCTTGCGCCGGCATAAACCCGACTTGCTCCCCAAGCTGGGATACGAATGGCTTAAATGGGGTCTGAGCGCCCAGCACGGGATTTTTCCGGCAAGTCCCTGGAAGGAAAATATCCCGGCGGAAGCCGTGCTGATTGAAGGCGACGAAGAATCGGCCAGGCAGAAATGTCGCGTCTATCTGGCGGAGTTGGACACAAAATATCTTTTTGTGTACGGGCAAAATGCCCGGCGCCGGGCTTGCGCGATTTATGCGTTCCCCAAAATAATTCGGCCGGCGGTTTCTCTCCCTCATTGACATTCTCCGGCATTGTGTTAATCTGGCCGGGTTTTTTTTACATCAAATCATCATGGAAGGAGTCAAGCACATGGCAACCAGCAAGAAATCAAGCGGCGGAAAAGCGAAAAAATACGTCTATTTGTTTGGAGCCCAAAGAAGCACCGAAGGCGATGCCGGCATGAAAAATCTCCTGGGCGGCAAGGGCGCGAACCTCGCGGAAATGTGCCGTCTCGCTCTGCCGGTTCCGGCCGGCTTTACCATCAGCACCGAGTGCTGCGTGGATTATTTCAAAAACAAGATGAAATTTCCGGCCGTGCTCAAGGCCCAGGTCGAATCAGCGTTGGCCAAAACCGAGCAGCAAATGGGCGTGAAATTCGGCGATCCCAAAAACGCGCTGCTGGTTTCCTGCCGTTCCGGAGCCAGAAAATCAATGCCCGGCATGATGGAAACGGTACTGAACGTGGGTCTTTGCACGCGTACCATCCCCGGTCTGGTCGCCAAAACCAAAAACGAAAGATTCGTCTATGACTCCTACCGGCGCCTGATCATGATGTATTCCGACGTGGTCATGGAAAAGGCCGAAGGCATTGAGCCGGCGGAAGGCAAGGGCATCCGCGTCCAGCTCGACGGCATGCTGCAGGAGATGAAAAAATCCAAGGGATATCAGAAGGACACTGACCTTACAACCGATGATCTCAAAAAACTTTGCGAGGACTTCAAAACGCGGGTCCGCGTTGTGCTCGGCAAGGAATTTCCGGACGAACCCATGGCGCAGTTGTGGGGCGGCATTTCTGCAGTCTTTAAGAGTTGGAATGGCAGAAGGGCGATTGCATATCGCAAGATCGAGGGCATCCCGGATGAATGGGGAACGGCCGTCAATGTCCAGTCCATGGTATTCGGCAATATGGGCGAAAGCTCCGCCACGGGCGTGGCTTTCAGCCGCAATCCGGCGACCGGCGAGCATAAATTTTATGGCGAGTGGCTGGTAAACGCCCAGGGCGAAGACGTTGTCGCCGGCATTCGCACGCCCAGTCCGCTGAACGAGGCCACCAAGTCGGAACATAATGCCGCGCTCGCATCTCTCGAGAAAGCCATGCCCAAAGTCTACGTCGAGCTCGACAATATTCAGAAAAAACTCGAGAAGCACTACAAAGACATGCAGGACATCGAATTCACGATTCAGGAAGGCAAGCTTTACATGCTCCAGTGCCGTGTGGGCAAGCGCACGGGCACGGCCGCGCTTAACATGGCCATGGACATGGTCGCCGAAAAACTCATCAATGAGGCCGAGGCGGTCATGCGTATCGCTCCGGCGCAACTTGACGAGCTTCTGCATCCAATTGTCGATCCCAATGCCGAAAAGTCCGTGAAAATACTTGCCAAGGGGTTGCCGGCCGGTCCGGGCGGCGCTTGCGGCCAGATTGTTTTCACGGCCGCAACTGCGGTCGAGTGGGCCAAGAGCGGCAAGCGCGTGATCCTGGTGCGCGAGGAAACCAATCCTGAAGACATTGAAGGCATGCGCGCCGCTGAAGGCATCCTGACAGCGCGCGGCGGCATGACCAGCCACGCCGCGCTCGTGGCGCGCGGATGGGGCAAGTGCTGTATTGTCGGCGCCGGTTCGCTTCATGTGGATGCCGTATGCAAAAAAATGACCATCGGCGACCTGGTTCTTACGGAAGGTGCCTTTGTAACCCTCAACGGGACCAAAGGCTATGCCTACAACGGCCAGTTGGCCATGATCAGCGCCAGCGAAAATCCGCGTTTCAAAAAATTCATGGCAATCGTGGATAAATTCCGCAAGCTGGGCGTGCGCGCCAATGCGGATACTCCGTCGGATGCCAAGAAAGCGCGCGAGTTCGGCGCCGAAGGCATTGGTCTCTTCCGCACGGAGCACATGTTCTATGGCAAGGGCAGCGACCAGCCGCTCTTTATCCTGCGCAAGATGATTCTGAGCCGCACGCCGGACGAACGGCGCAAGGCGCTGGATGAATTGTTCCCATTCGTAAAATCTTCCATCAAGGCCACCCTGGAGGCCATGGAAGGCCTGCCGGTCACGATCCGGCTTCTGGATCCGCCGCTGCATGAATTTGTGCCGGAAAGCCCGGAGAAACAGGAGGAACTGGCGCGCAGTCTCGGCATTTCAGCCGCAGATATCCGCGCTCGCGGCGAGCAGTTGCACGAGTCCAATCCCATGATGGGCCATCGCGGAGTTCGGCTGGGCATAACCTATCCGGAAGTCACCGAGATGCAGTTGCGCGCCATTCTGGAGGCCGCGGGCGAATTGCTGAAGGCCGGCAAGAAATGCCATCCGGAAGTCATGATCCCCGTTACCTGCGACGTGCGCGAACTGAAAGACCAGAAGGTCATTGCCTGCCGGGTTTACGACGAGGTTCTGGGCAAACTGAATCTGCGGGCCATTCCGCATATGTACGGCACCATGATCGAAATCCCGCGCGCCTGTCTGCTGGCGGACAAGATGGCGATGGAGGCTGAGTTCTTTTCCTTCGGAACCAATGACCTGTCCCAGATGGGTTTTGGGTTCAGCCGCGATGACATCGGCGGGTTCATGCCCGATTACCTGAGCAAGAAAATTATTTCCGCCGATCCTTTCCAGACCATTGACCAGGAAGGCATCGGCCAGTTGATCGAGATGGCGGTCAAAAAGGGACGCTCCACGCGCAAGGACCTCAAAATCGGCATATGCGGCGAACAGGGCGGCGATCCGGCTTCGGTCGAGTTCTGCTTCAAAACCGGCTTGAATTACGTGAGCTGCAGTCCGTTCCGCGTGCCCATTGCCAGATTGGCGGCGGCCCAGGCGTCCATCAGCGCCGGGAGAAATAAAAAAGGGAAGTAATTTTCCGCTAAACGCTAAATTACGCTAAAAGAATCTTTCCCGCAATTTATCCTGCGCAAAGCGCAGAAAAAATTGCGGGAAAAATATTCGATTATTTTATTCTTCCTTTCGCGTATTTTCGCGTGATTCGCGGGCTACCTCTTTGTTCCATATTGCGGGCACGTAACCGTGGCCAGAAAATACAAAATCATAGCCTGTCACGTCCTTTGGCGGGAATTGTGCTACTACGCCTCCCTGTCCGGAAACGTATTCGATTTCCAATTCCTGCAGCAGGGGCTGCACAATACGCCGGATGTGCTGAGGAAAGAGCTGCAGGCGGCGATTGACGCATCGGACGAGGGATTTGACGCCATCCTTATCGGTTACGGTCTGTGCAGCAACGGCATCGAGGGCATTGTCGCCCGCAAGACAAGACTGGTTATCATCAAGGGGCATGATTGCATTACCTTCCTGCTGGGGTCCAGGGAACGCTACCGGAAATATTTCGACTCCCATCCCGGAACCTACTGGTACAGTCCGGGCTGGATCGACACGAACTCGCAGCCCAGCGAGGAACGTTACGAAAAAGTTTACCGGGAATATGTGGAAAAGTACGGTGAAGACAATGCAAAATACCTGATGGAAGCCGAACAGGGCTGGTTCAAAAATTATTCGAACGCCGCCTATGTGGACCTGGTTTTTGGCGATAACGAGCATTACCGGCAATATACCCGCGACTGTGCCAAATGGCTGAAATGGAATTACGACGAACTGTGCGGAGATCCGCAGTTGATGCGGAATTTCCTGGAAGGCAAATGGGACTCCGATGCTTTTCTGATCGTGGAACCGGGCCAGCGTGTTGTTGCCACGCATGACGAGGCAATCATCAAGGCTCTAAGGTGAGCTTTGCTTCCGAGTGAATATCCGGAAAGGCGCCGCGTCTTATTTCCCGAACAAACCCTTGATTTCTCCAAGACCTTTAGCCGCGGCATCGGCGGCCTCTTTGCCGGTGTCTTTTGCCGCTTCTCCTGCCGCTTGTGTCCCTTCGACCGCGCCTTTTCCAATTCCTTCAACCCCTTTGCCGATGACATCTCCCGAGGCAAGCACGGCCTTCGTTATCACGTCAAAGATGGCGGAGAAAACCTGGTTTATCACATCTTCGACCGACGCGCCGCCTTGATCCTTGCCGATATCCGTCAACTGGACTGGCGGCAAAGGAATGGGCACGGCAGAAGAAGCCATGCCCGGCATGGTCACGTGAATCATTCCGGTATTGATCAGTATTTTGTCGATTTCTATTTTTGTTTCCAGCGTCTGTCCGGACTTGGCGGTTTCTTTCGCCTGCTTGTTTGACTGTGCGCCTTTCAGGTTTTCCCCGATCTTGCCGAAATTGTTCCCGGAAAGCGTCTGCTCATACATGATATCGGGAGAGTCAATGGTGATGTTCCTGATTATGATCCGTTTGGATAACAAAGAACGTGGAACAAATTCAATCAAAAACCTGTCCAGTTTGAACGAATGATCTGTTTTAAATCCGGCTGGATTACCGATGGCGAGGTTTGAGAGAATAACCCGGCCTCGCAGAAGCGAGATTTGGACATTATCCAGTTTCACCGGCACGCCCATAATTTTCGGGCCAATGTTTGTCACTGCCGTTTTGACGATCCGTTGTGCTTGAAACGTTATCACAACCGTAACCGTGATCAACAGCACCGCCAGGATAACCAATGCTATTTTAAATATTTTCATGGGATTCCTTTCGTGATTTAGTCCGCATGACATGAATGTCATGCCAATTTGTTTGAACGGATGATAAGAATAATCGGCGAATTAATCAAGAGAAATCAGGCTCTCCATGTAATTCATCATCTCCTTTTTTCTTTCGCTTTGTGTTGTTCGCCAACATATTTATTGACTGACCGAATGGAATTCACAAGAATCTCTTCCGGATCATCAATTTATCACGCTGCGGGCATGATTGACTTAACAAAAGGCATCCAGTGTTTATGGCAATGTCAAGGAGCCAAACGGGTTTTAGCCGGCTGATCGTCGCTATCTGCCTTGTCGCGGTAATTCTGGGTATTTATTACACCAACTTGGCGGACGACTACGATTTATGGTTTCATCTCCGCTACGGCGAGCAAGTGCTGTGCGATCTGACCTGGAAACCTGATCATACGCTCTATTCGTGGACGCCAACGGATGCCGGCTGGGTCTATGTCAGTTGGCTGGGCAGTGCCGCGCTTTACGCGGTTCATGCGGTTGCCGGCGTGCCGGGTTTGTATGGCTTGCAGTGGTGTGTCTTGATCGCGACCGGCGGATTGATATGGCGTTTGGTGCGTGCGCTTGGGCGCCCCCTGACCCTCTGGCACGTCCTGGCAATGCTGGCTGCAGGCATCGCGATCAATCCGCTGGCGGCATACATCAAGCCGGAACTGTTCAGCTATCTATGTTTCGCCGGCGCCGTTTTTCTGTATTTTTCGGCCAAGGCGACCGGCAACAGTCGCCGATTATGGGCGTTACCGGCGCTGTTTCTGCTCTGGGTGAACACGCACGGCGGCTTCGTGTTTGGATTGATTTTTATCTCGCTCGCGCTGGCCGGAGAATTTCTGGAGGCATTTCGGGCAAACGGGTGGCGCTTTCCATTGTGGATGGGCGCCGCAGCGGATGTTTCCGCAAAGTCATGGCCGGCGCTGCCGCTCCATTTAACCGGCGCGGTGGCGCTATCATGGCTGATCACGACAGTAAATCCATACGGCACGGCCTACCACACGGCCATATTGCGGCAGTTCCTGGCCGGGTCAGGCGATCTAAATCTGGTGCGTGCTTATAATTCGCTCTGGCAATACATGGGGGCAAATGCCTTCATGTTCCGTTTACTGGATACCGCGTGGTTAAGCGTCATCATGACCGGCCTGCTTGTCTGGTTGCTGATCCGCGCGCGCCGGACACCCGGATTGGCGTTTCCGCTCGGTATGCCCGCCCTATTCTTCATGGCGGCCGGATTTGCTGTTCTCCGCGTCTCGGTATTCGCCTGCCTGCTTTGGCTGTTCACGGTCGTGTTTCTGGCGGCGCGGGCCGCCGTCCGCGGTAATCACCCGCGCAACGGCGCGTTTGCCTGGGTGGGAATCATCGGGCTCGGTATCATTGTGGGTGCGCAGATGGCGGTGTGGAGTACGTACAACTCATGGCTGGGACTGCAATATCGCGATTTTGTTCCGGAACGGGAATGCGAGTTTGTCATCCGTCAAAAGTTGCCGGGACCGATTTTCAACGACTACCTGTCCGGCGGTTATCTGATGTGGGCACTGTACCCCGCCCAGCGGGTATTCATTGACCCACGTTATGGTCCTTACACGACGACCGGCGTTTGGGACGATTACACGGTTTTGCGGCGGATGCCGGATGACGCAACCCTGTCGCGTCTTGAAGCGAAATACCCTTTCCGCGCCGCGCTGTTGCATTTTGGCGCGGCGGGCCCCTTGGTGGAACTGTTCCTGCGGTCGCCCCGCTGGCAGATCGTGTTCTTTGACCGCGTCGCCGCCGTATTTGTCCGGCGCGACTGCATGCGGCCGGACATCGCGCAGGCAACGCGCGCGGCGTTACCGGCAGAGCGTTTCGCCGGTGTGACGAATCCGCAGGCGCTGGCATGGATAGCAGTGTTGTACAGTCAAATTGCGCCGCAAGAGCTTCCGGTTGTGCGCAACATTTATGCGCACAACGTCCGGCCTTGGTATGCGCACCGCGAACGCCACCTGCGTTTGCTGGAGCGGATGATCGCCAAAACATCGGAGTCCGTCACGCCACCATCCGCCGCCTTAAACCAAGACAGCAAGCGGATCAATACAAAGAGAAATACGCAATGAACATGATTGTGCCTCCTGTCGAGCCATATATCATATAGGCATACCGTGCGCCAAGCTTTGAATATCCGTCGCCTTGTATATATCGTCCAACCGTGCCATCGTAGACATCCACATCAATAATTGTGCGAACGCCATAATCATCGGATTTTAACATGTTGCCGGCTCGCACTGTATTTGCAACCCAATGCGCCGCCGTTGAGTAACCATGGTCGATTATTAGAACTCTGATTGTGTCCAGCAAGGCACTGTTGACAAATTGTCTCAAGCCCGTGCCCAGGGGAATGTAGCCGATCCCGCCCCAAGGCCCGGCATTGATGCAAATGGCGTGCCCCGCCATAGAGTAGATGGACCAATAACCATCGCAATACACGGCCGCATCAGATTTGCCGTCGCCGTCATAGTCCCCAGGCACCGGAATCCAGCCTTCCCCGCCCCAAACACCCGCTTCATAGCAAATGATGCCGTTCGCCAGCGAATAGATGGACCAATAGCCATCTTTGTATACGGCCAGATCAGACTTGCCATCGCCGTCATAATCGCCCGGCACCGGGATCCATCCCGCCCCGCCCCAAGGCCCGGCGTTATTGCAGATGACGCCGCTTGTCTTGGAATAAATAGACCAGTAGCCATCACTATACACGGCAAAATCAAACTTGCCGTCGCCGTCATAATCACCGGAAACCGGGACACCGTAACCAGGCCAATTGACATTATTTTGATCTTTAACTTGCCAGATAGAGCCGCTGAACACGGCCAATTCAGATATGCCGTCGCCATCATAATCGTCAGGAACAAAGTCGCTCGTATCCAAATAAGAGAGATTGTATGTATAGTTAGAAAGAATGACCCCCGCTGTCAGCGAGAAGACAGACCAGTCGGAGCCATTATAGCCTATGGCGGCGTCAGCATTGCCGTCACCGTCATAGTCGCCTGGCAGCGGGACAGAACCCGCCCCGCCCCAAACCCCCGCGTTATAGCAAAAGACGCCGTTTGACAGCGAGTAAATGGACCAATATCCGTCTCGATATACCACCACATCACTGCATCCATCGCCGTCAAAGTCATTAACAGCCGACAAAAATCTTATCTTTCCGGTAGCGGGGGCGCTGAAACCGCATTCTTCACCTACAGCGATGGGGTGCACCCAGTAATAATAGTCAACGCCATGCACCAGGTCGTGACTGTTGGTCAAGCAATAGTTATACGTAATCCCATTGCCGCCCCCGCCATCGCTTCCAATCAGCTCGGACGCAGATAAGGAGTTATTCGTGCCGCGCCACACGTCGAAATTAGTGACTATAGTGGAATACCCTGCTGGATATTCCCACGTGACAACCACATTTTTAGTGCCGCTTCCGGTCGCCCGCACGTTCGTAGGCACTGGCAGCGCATTGGCATAGCCTGTATCCGGCGCGCTGAAATCGCTCATATCACCATGGACCAATCGCACCCAGTAATAATAGACCACGCCGCGCGCTACATTGGTGTCGGTGAGGGATATGGAATTTTGCGAATATGCCATTGCGGCTCTGATCTGCGTGGCCGTGGATGTGTCAGCGCTGGTGTTGCGCCATACGCTGTAGTATTCCGAACTGTAAAAATCTTCATTGATATCCCAGGACACAATTACCTGGCGATAAACATTTGTTCCGTCGCTTGCCTGCACGCCGGTGGGCACGGGGAGCGTGAGTATAGAGCCGGTATCCGGCGCGCTGAAGTCGCTCACTTCGCCGTTAACGATGGCTTTCGCCCAGTAATAATAGACCACGCCGCCCGCCACATTGGTGTCGGTAAAATCGTCAGCGTAGACGGTTGTCCCGATTTGCTTGGCCGTGGCTGTGTCGTTAATGGTGTTGCGCCACACACTATTGGAGGCGCCGACGTAATCCCATGTTATATCCACGTGCCGGTCAAAAATAGTCGTTGCGTCGCTCGCCTGAACGTTTGTGGGCGCGGGCACCAAGCCGGCATAACCGGTATCCGGCGCACTGAAGGCGCTTACTTCATCGTAATAAATGGTTTTCATCCAGTAATAATAGACGACTCCGCGCACCACATTAGTGTCGGTAAATCTATTTGAGTAGGGTGTGTAGGCGGTTGTTCCGACTTGCGTGGCCGCGGCTGTGTCATTAATGGTGTTGCGCCATATACTGTGGTCGTACCCGTCGCTATCACACGTCACCAGTACTTCTTTATAAATATTCGTTGCATCACTGGCTTGGACGCCCGTGGGCACGGAGAGCGGCGTTGCCAGGCATTCGGCCCCAAGCAGGAAGCACATCGATCCCGCGCAGATTATTAACACTCTATTTGTATTTTTCATTGTTCCTTTATGTCTTAGCACGCATTATGGCGCATTAATGTCCGAAGTCTATCTGATTCATTGAAAAACACGCATTATTCGTTGTCGTAGACGGTCAAATTTTCTTTTATAGAAGGGCTCCATGTCCCGCTGCTCCCATCAGGGGACGGCGTTTTCGCAACCGATTGAGAAGCTTCCGGCGCTTTTTCCTTTTCAGGCGTTATTGCAGAGGCGGATGTTTTTACCGCTTTGTTAACGACCGAAATATTAGTGGTCGATGCGCTCGTCGTATTTGTCGCCATAACCTTCGGAGAAGATTCAGGACTAACACGCACGGCCGGCACATACTGTTGCCATGTCGGCGGTTGATAAGTTGGAGTATAAGGCGGCGGTATTTTGATGGTTTTCATAATCCGCACTGTTTCGCGGTTGGCCGCGCTGACCTTCGGCTGGGCATGGGCGGCATCAAGCAACATGGTGACCGATGCCAGACATGCCAGGAGACCATATTGAATCGTTTTGTTTTTCATCTCCGCCATTTCCTGACGCGCTACTAATCAGACTCAGCACGGAACCAGGATTACGTTGGGCATTGTTTCAGTATTTGTTCCAATCATCGCCACGTCAATTCTTTGATGGTGTGTAGAACCCCGCCTTGTCCTTTCCGAAGATTCCTGCGGGGGTCTCGACGATCACATAGTACTGTTGCTCGACGATATTCCGACCGCTGAGAAAAACTTTTGCATCTTCGGCCATATCTGCTTGGTAAACCTCATAAGTATCGTGTCCAAACAGTTGCCCCGGCAATTGCTTTTTCTCGACTAGACGCACTCGGTCTGATTCCGTCTTTTGTTGACTTATGGTTTTAGCGGCTTCGTAGATATCGCGTTTGGCGCATTCCTCTACGATGTACGTTGTTTTTCACGTTTGATAAGCTGTCCTACCCTTGCCCTGGATATGCCGAAGTGTTTGGCAATCTGGGATTGTGTCCACCCGGCAACCAGTATGTTCATGATTCCAAGGATGATGTCAGGAGATTTTGAGGGCATGTTTTTTGAGGCAAAGGTTATTTGACTGAAATTGTCTCTTTTACAGACTTGTCTTATCAAACCAGATTGAATATCATATTTCCATGAAAAAATTACGGATATACGTGGATTCGTCAGTTATCGGGGGCTGCTTTGACCCTGAGTTTGAAAAATGGTCAAACGGGCTGTTCAGGGATTTCCATGTCGGAACGCTTTCGCCGGTGCTGTCTGAAATAGTGGACGTGGAGATGGACGATGCCCCTGAGGAAGTAAAAAGAAAATATGCCGAGTTGCTCGCGCTTGAGCCGGAGTTTATTTATTTGACCAAGGAGGCAGATGATTTGGCGGAATGTTATTTGAAGGAGAAAATCCTAAGTCAGAATTATGCCGATGACGCTTTGCACATCGCCCTTGCAACGGTTGCACAGGTGGATATTCTTGTCAGTTGGAATTTTAAGCATATCGTCAACTTCGGCAAAATCCGACAGTTTAACAGCATCAACTTGAGACAAGGTTATAATACGATTCAGATTTATTCCCCCAGGGAGGTGACGAATTATGGCGATTAAAACAGTAGAAGTTTTCAGAAAAATCAGGGACGAGCATTATCGGATTTTGAAGGGCAAATCTTACGAGGAACGTTTAAAATTCTATCGCAGGAAAGCCCATTCTTTTCGTGCCAAGGTCGGCCGGTTATTGAAAAAACAAGTTGCTTCTTTATAAATATGCTGAAATATAAAAATTGCCGTGGAAAGAATAAGGCTTGATTATTTCTTAGCCATTCTCGCTGCCAGTGTTGAACTTTTCCCTTGATGGAACTTGATTTTGCCGTGAAGCGTCCTGGTATCTTTCAATTCAAGACAGCCTAAACCGAAAGCTTCGTCACATTCGTTCATGACGAGGAAGTATCGGTGGAACGCGAACTTGAGAGATTGTCTCATTGAGGCGAACTGGCTTATACTGACTTGCGATCAAAGTAACATTTACATATAACCATTGTCATTCCGAGCAAAGCGAGGAATCTCTGCTAAAGTTATCAAATTTGCAGAGATCCTTCGCTCCGCTCAGGATGACATCGTGTTATATTGATTGCAATTCGGTATAAGCCAGTATTCCTTGTTCGGAAAGTTAATCCATTTGGCAGGGAGCAGAAATGTAAGACGGGGGAAAAGACGATAGAACAAAAAATAATCAGATGAACGCTGGTCATCAGAATGGCGTTTACGTAATTTGGCGCCCATCCGTTTGCCAAACCACCGGAGCCGAATAACGATTATGACGACCTTGGGATGGAATTCGGTCCTTGATCCGCATCCCTTTTCAGGCTCTCTTTAAGAGCAAATGGAAACGGCGGACATCCCCTGATGCGGACGTCAAAAGCCCGGTCATCCGGACAGCAATTGCCGAAAGCGATCCTCATGTTGCCGGAAGTTTCACTCTCATCTAAGATTGAGCCCAGATAGACATCCGCAGAACGCGCCGGTTCGCCATCAAGAAAACTGCAGGACAGCAGAAAGGCGTTCATACAGGAACTGCATGCATTCTTGTCGCGGATTTTGAACTTTACCGGGACAATACTGCTCATTGTCACCTTTTTAAAGGAATGCCTTACGTCCTCGATCCTTTCGCCGACCACATTGATCTTGCCAATATCGATGTCGTTGGCTTCGATAAAATATTTGAGATGCCGCACCTCGTCGATGTCATATCCCATCACAGCGCAACCAATGCAATCGACCTCTGCGACATCCTCGCCAGCCATAATAAGGTCCAAATTAATTATGTCCCCGCCACGGGGGCCCATCCTTTCCATGCACGAGATGGCATCGACGACGTTTAGGTGGGGTCGTATCGTATTGTTCAGATCGACAATCGCCTTGTCCAGCCCAACCTCGTGAAAGTGCCTCTTCTCATTACCAACCAGAAGGCCTTTCAGATTCTTCATAGCCAGCGTTATGCCTGTTGCATAATGAACCTTCATGTTGGGCAGATTGATTATTCTGTCAGCCTCGTAGACTTCTTTCGCAATCCACAGTTTCTCAAGCACGAGCGGTTTTGCCACCTTGACTTCAACGGTTTCGGACTCGTTCAGGTTGAATAACTCGATACCGTATTTTCGCGCCAGCTCGGAATAGCCGGTCTTGTGGAAGAACATGTTGGTCGCATTCTTATCCCCGAACGTTGACTCGGCAATGAAAACCTTCCTGACACTGAAATCGGACAACAGTTGGATCAGCGACTCGACTAACTGCCTGTTAGTGCAGCCTTCTATTCCATTCAAATTAGGCTTGAGCATGACCCGGTCGCCATGCGTTACATAGCAATCCAATCCCCCGATCAGGTCAAGCGCGTCACTCAGGCACTCCTTGATCCCATGATGTTTCTTAACCAGGCTTACTTTTCCCATTGGTAATCTCTAAATTGCTGCCGGAGCTGTATGCTTTATTTTTTATCAGTGAATTCCATAAGCTCTACCGGCGCGCCATTGTCTTTGATAAATGCCACCCTGACGCCTTCGCTTGGAGAATTCGGTTCTATAATGATTTCTTTTCCTCGTATTGCCTCATCAAGGTTTTCAACTTCAAAAGCTACGTGCGCCACCTCCTGGACAAGTTTAGGCAAAGGACACTTTTCCCCATATCGCATCCACTGAATTCCAGACTGATTTGATTCATGGTCGGTACAATGAATATCATACTGCTGTAAATATGTCTCGCCGTCTTTGGGAGATTTGGTTGGAATTCCAAGATGATGATATTTCATTTTCCCTGCCTGTTTGCATGACGGCTGATCTCGTCGGTTGATTTGCTGTAATCCCGGAATTTCTTGTGCATACAATCATATGCCGCCACTTCGTCGGCCCGGGAAAAATCAACACCACAGAATTTCATTTCGTTGTATTGCCATTTTGGAGCCGGAACCATCTTTTATCCTTTCATTTGCTTCATTGCCGATTTCACGAAACGCCCGAATGCTCTGTCCTTCTTTCGCTTCTCGGCATAGGAGAGATCATGGTATTCCGTTTCCTTCTTGAGTTTGAGGTAGTTCTGATATCGATCCTCGCTCAAGTCGCCGCTCTCCACGGCCATCAAGACCGCGCAACCAGGCTCCTGAGTGTGCGTGCAATTGGAGAAGCGACAGTTCATCGAGAAATCGCCAATCTCCGCGAAGGTCGCGTTCATCCCGTCGCTTGTTCCAAGAAGGCCTAACTCGCGCATTCCCGGCGTGTCGATCAGCATGGCCCCGCAGTCAAGGATGAGCAAATGGCGGCGGGCGGTGGTATGCACTCCTTCGCCTGTTCCACTGACGGCCTTTGTGTTGAACGCATCTCGTCCGATCAGCCGGTTGATGAGCGTGGTCTTTCCGACGCCCGACGAGCCAAGCAGGCAATACGTCTTGCCTGGGACAAGGAAAGTTTGGAACTCATCCAGTCCGTAACCCGTCGTATTGCTGAGCGGGAGGATCCGGGCAGAAATGCCGGCGCGCCTGATCTGTTCAATCGTCTGCTTCAGTTCTTCGGGGGAGATCAAGTCCGTCTTGCTCAGGACGATCCATGGCTCAATGTGACCTTCGTTGACCATTACCAGGTATCGGTCGAGCCGTGGTATGTTGAAATCATACTGACAGGCTTGGACGATAAAGGCAACGTCAATATTCGCCGCGATCATCTGGAAGTCTACGGTCTTGCCGGGGCATTTGCGCCGCAGGAATGTTTTTCTCGGCAGGATTGCATGAATGATGGCTGGGCCGCCTGACGCCTGGCGCTGCGCACACACCCAGTCGCCGACGCACGGCAAGTCGGCGGTTGACTGAACAGAGAAGCGAAACTTGCCTGCGAGTTCAGCGATAGTCTCCTCGCGCTGGGTTCTTATAAGGAATGCGCCCCGATCAACTGCGGTGACGCGCGCAATGCTGTGTCCCGGTTGTAGGAGGTTGCCGGTATGGTCCTCAAACCATTTGTCAAACCCCAGATCGCCTAAGTCCATATTTTCTTCTCACACCGAACGACGGGCATCACCTGAGGTGTAAGCCGTCCGAAGAATGCCTTTGGGCATTTAATTATAATTTGCAATGGCCTTGTAGACCAACCCCTTGTCGTTGGAAAAGAAAGTCTCAATGGCCCTCTTTCCCAAAACGGCGTTGTAGCAAATGCTGGCCGAACCAACCCCGCTTGTTACTTCTATTATTGAGAACTTCAGCTCCGGGATCTTTTTGAGGGCGGTCCGCCAGTAGTCACCAATGGCCGTCTTGCCCTTCAAAGTACCCGATTCGATCCCCAGAACACGTTGGATCATAGGTGTCGTCATTTCAAAGTCGTCAGTATAATGCGACAGCACGGCGTTTATATCGTGACGGTTCCAAGCCGAAATCCAATTCTCGGCAAAATGTTTAGCTTCTTCAAGAGTCATTTGCTTCTCCTTTTGATGCCCAACTTATATTAGTTTGAGTTTTGCTGTTGCAATACCCGCTCCAGTAGAAGTCAACGCTGAAAAACTATTGGTGAATGGTAGCGGATTTCTCGCAGTCTGACTTCGTCTGTGAGAAATCCGGGCTAAACCTGATGTATATTCTGGCGATGATAATCACGCTAAAGGCGTGACAAGCCTGAACGGCATTGCCGTTTATTCCGTCACCGGCATATATGCCGGGCCGCCGAAATGGAGCTGACTTAATTGGTAGTCTTGGCTTGAGAGGAATAATTCCCACAAGCCCGTCTGCTCTGAGCCCGCCTGCGGTGAGCTTGCCGAATCCGCCGAAGGGGTGTCCTGATGACCCGCCTGCTGCATCGGCTGAGCCGAAGGCACTGCCTGCCCGCAGTCGCTACCTGCCCGAAATGCTGCGCATAACGCTGCAGGCGGGCGCGACAGCGTTGCGGGCGTGGCGGGCAGGTATACGGCCAAATCTGCTTTCCCGTCACCGTCGTAATCCGCCGGAACAGGTATGCCATTTATATTTCCGGCCATACCGCCCCACCAGGTATAATAACCCAACGTCTCCAGCGAGCTCGACAGCAGCACCTGCCAATAAGCCGCGGACGGCGCATACACCGCCGGATCAACTAATCCATCCCCGTCATAATCTGCCGGAGCAGGTAAATTGCCAACCCCGCCAAATTCTCCGACCGTAACTCGATATCCAGTTCCTGATAAGGCCATGCCCCAAATACCTGTTTTTTCATTATACACTGCCGGATCCGCCAATCCATCGCCATCGTAATCCGCCATCACCGGCTGATAGCCTGTTTCCCCAAGATAGGCATAACGAGAAACATATCCTCTTGATGACGCCGCCCCCATCCAGTATCCATCCGTTTCGCGATAAACGACAGGATCGGTTTTTGCGTCACCGTCAATGTCGCTTTGTGTTGCCGTGAATTCCGGTCCGCCATACTCGCAGACAGCCACCCGGAAGTCGGAAGAGAATCTTGCCAGCCACTGGCCGTTCGCGCTGTTATAGAGCGCCACATCCGCGAGTCCATCGCCATCGTAATCGCCTTGTGCCGGCGTCAAACCGGTCAAGCCGGTTTCCACAACCAGCCCATTTTGATAATTATATCCTGAGAGCGCCACCAACCACAGACCGTCAGAAGCGCCATAGATGGCGGGATCCGCCTTGCCGTCCCCGTCATAGTCCCCGGGAACGGGAGCAGGGCAGCCTGCATTCCTGAGTATGGATGCGGAAACATCCGCCAGCGAATTGATGATGTGGTTGTTGAGGTAAACAAGGCGGGTGGGATGGGAGACCCCGTCCGGGTCCGTATAGGGACAG
>Ga0209749_1001529_pt1 | contig 19767 bp, 15 predicted proteins | sample EPASupsiteSAE347_FD_187267 | JGI IMG/M metagenome (GOLD analysis project Ga0209749, IMG submission 187267) | Bioremediated contaminated groundwater from EPA Superfund site, New Mexico - Sample SAE3-47 (SPAdes) (version 2) | ecosystem: Environmental > Aquatic > Deep subsurface > Groundwater >... | reverse complement strand
GATACTCCAATATATAAAGTGAAGTGATTAATATTTATTTTAAAAAAGTGCTTGACATTGAGCGATATTTGCCCTATTTTTGTGGGTGAATATGGTTGAGTTTCCCATAGAATCCCAAAAATTGAGAGAAGATTGAGAACCCGATGATTACTGCTTTTGCCGGTGAAACCCATCACCCGCTCGATGAAAAAAATCGCTTGAGTATCCCAGCCAAATATCGTCGCTGGCTCGACGGAGAAGAGGCCGAATATACCTTTGTTGTCACAAAGGGTTCCGATCCATGTTTAGTCGCCTATCCGTCCACCGAATGGGATATTTTATCCGAGAAACTTTTAAAATTATCTTACTTCAAAAAGAAAAACCGGGCATTTATCCGGGCACTGGCTCGTAGTTCCAGCCGTTTAAAATGCGACGGGCAAGGTCGCATTCTGATTCCGCCGGCATTACTTGAATATGCTCAGATCAAGAAAGATGTTACAATAATCGGAGCCTTAAACCGGTTGGAATTCTGGGATCCGGAAACTCTCGAAAAACATGAAGAATCCTCTATTCCTCTCGATGATGAATATTTTGAGGACCTTGGTGATATACTTTAAGGTTTACAACAGGAACCGCATGGCATGACTACCCTCCATATTCCCGTTCTGGTTGAGCAAGCGATCCATTTTTTGGTCAATAAGCCAGCGGGAGTGTTTGTCGACTGTACGCTGGGTACGGGTGGGCATTTTCAGGAACTCTCTAAACATTTAGAATCAAATGCAAATCTGCTCGGAATTGACGCTGATCCGGAAGCGGTCCAATATTGTATGGAAAATCTAATCATTCCCCAATCGCATCAGTTCGTATCAGCAAATTTCTCCGATCTGAAACGGGTTTGCTATCGGGCTGGTTTCCAGAAAGTTGACGGTATTTTAATGGACCTTGGTCTTTCGTCGTTTGCACTGGATAATCCCTCTCATGGTCTGACTTTCAGTCAGGACGGACCGTTAGATATGCGTTTTTCACCATCGATCAGGCAAACCGCGGCGGATTTTATTAATAGGGCTCCTCTGAAGGAATTAGTGAAAGTTTTCAAGGAATATGGTGAAGAACGGCATAGTTCAAGAATAGCCCGGGCAATTATAGATGAGCGAACCAGAAACGAAATCCGCACGACCGCCCAATTAGTCACAATAATCAAAGATTCTGTTCCGGGCAATTTCCTGATAAAAACACTGAGCCGCACATTTCAGGCTATCCGGATGCAGATCAATGATGAAGTTGCAGTTCTGCAAAAAGGTCTGGATGAAGCGGTTTCACTTCTGACCACCGGCGGGAGAATAGTAGTTATTTCTTATCATTCCATTGAAGATCGAATGGTCAAACAGTGTTTTAAAAATGAAGCCCGTGATTGCATCTGTCCGCCGCAATTTCCGATCTGCCAGTGCAATCACACCGCCCGGCTTAAAATTCTAACTACCCGACCGATATTACCGGATGTAGTAGAAACCAAACGAAATTCCCGGGCTCGGAGCGCCAAACTCCGGGCGGCCGAAAAATTAGCAGGATAAAATATGTCCAGATTAGTTCGCAAATCGCATCATAAGCACAAGAAAAGCCTGATCTGGGTTTCTGCATTTGTCGTGCTGGTCGGCTCGATGGTTTTCTATCTGTGGCTTTATAATCACACTAACGCCCTTTACAGAGAGATCGACCAGTTACGGCGCAAGGAAGCCAGTCTGATCGCCCGGAATCGCATCATTGTAGTCGAAATCGAAGGACTGAGCCGGGCCGACCGGATAAAAAATATCGCTTCAACCGAAATCGAGATGGTAACGCCGGCGCCGGAGACACTTGCCGTCGTAATAGATTCAAATGTACTGGCAAACAAATAATGGCTAACGCGTTCAAATCTATCCGGACTAAGACAGTTATAATCAGCAGTCTGCTGATTATTGCCTGGTGTGTCCTGATCGGACGCCTGTTCTTCATTCAGGTACTGAACTCAAACAAATATCAGGCCGCATGCAATAATCAGGCTAATCAGCGAAAAGAGGTTCTACCGCTTAGAGGCATGCTATTCGATCGCAATGGCAAAGCCCTGACGGCCGATTTAATCAGTTTTTCAATCGCGGCGCATCCGTACTTGATTCGGGATAAAATTGGAATGGCGCGCAGTCTGGGCGTCGATCTTGGCGAAAATCATGAGAAATATGCAAAATTGCTCGAATCCGATAAAACATTCATTTGGCTCGAGCGGGATGTGGCTCAGGAGCGCTTTCCGAATTATGAACAATACGAGAAAAAGCCCGGATTGGTTATCGAAAAACAAGTAAAACGCTATTATCCGCTTGGCGAAATAACCGGCCAGTTACTCGGTTTTACCAATATCGATAATCGCGGAGTCTGCGGTCTGGAAAGCGGTTTTGAAGGCTTGCTCGGCGGAACGCCCGGCTGGATTACAGTTCAGAAAGACGGTTGGGGACGACTTCATCAGCGTCCGGATTTACCGTCACAAAAAAGTATCGACGGCAATGACATCGTTCTGACGATTGACCAGGAATATCAGACCATTTTATACGAAGAAATCCTTAAGGCTTACACCGAAACCAATGCCGAAAAAGCCCTGGGAGTCATTATCGATCCTAAAGACGGAAGTATTCTGGCAATGGCAAATGTTCCGCCGTTTAACTCGAACAATCCTTCCGACTATCCCATTTCCGCCCAACGCAATGCCGTCGTATCAGATATTTTCGAACCGGGTTCGATTTTCAAAGTCGTGACCGCCACGGCCGCTCTTGAAAATAAAATTCTGCAACCAAGTCGAAAAATCGACTGCAATCCCGGTTACATTCAGGTCGGCAATCGGATTATCCGCGACCATGAAAAGTACAACGTTTTAACGTTCGCAGAAGTAATAAAAAACAGCAGTAATGTCGGGACGATCAAGGTGGCGCAAATGACCGGCAAAGACTGCATCTTTAATTATGTCCGCAAATTCGGCTTTGGCGCAAAGACCGACGTCCAATTTCCCGGAGAAGAGAATGGTATCCTGCATCCATTCAAAAAATGGACAGACCTGGTTTTAGCACAGGCCGCGATCGGTCAGGGCATCAGTATAACCGCTCTGCAGGTTGGAATGGCCTATTCAGCCATCGCCAACGGCGGTCTGCTTCTCAAACCGCAAATCGTTAAAACGATAAAGACCAAAACCGGAATCGAAATATTTAATGCCCAGCCGATCTATATACGCCGCGTTGCCAGCCCGGAAACGATGGCGCAAATTCGCGAACTCCTGCGCTTGACGGTCAGTAGCGGCACCGGCATGAGAGCCGATATTAATGGTCTGGCGATCGCCGGAAAAACCGGTACCGCTCAAAAAGTCGTCGGTAAAACTTACAGCCAGACGGCCTACATGGCTTCTTTCGTAGGCTTTTTCCCGGCGAATAATCCCAAATTACTCTGCGTAGTCGTTATCGATAATCCGCGTGGCAGGCACACCGGTGGAGCCGTCTCCGCTCCGGTCGTCCGCGAAGTATTCAAACGCATTGTCAATCAGTCCGATGATTTATTCTTTGACGAACAAGCCCCATTACCAACCCCACCGGCCAATTTTACTTATGGAACTCAACCGGCAGTCGCCACAATATCTCAACCGGCTGATGTTGAGGAAGCCGTTTACAGACCGATGCTTTCGACCGTAGTTTATACCAACAAAATGCCGAATCTTTGCGGTAAAACTCTGAGACAGGCAATGGGCATTCTGCACGGTCTCGGAATTGACGATATCAGCATCGAAGGCGCCGGAGTGGTTGTGTCTCAGAAACCGGCCGCCAATTCTCCACTGAACCCCAACGATCATTGTATATTAAACCTCCAACCAATCCGGACGCCACTTGAATAACTCTCTTGTTGCTATACTAAATGGAATTGATTACCGTGCGATGGGAAACCTGCCGCAGACGGTTTCGGCTCTGAGTCTCAACTCGCAGGAAATACCGCCGGCAGCTTTATTCTTTGCCATACGCGGCGTCAAGGACGATGGTCATAAGTATGTGCAAACCGCCTTGCAGAACGGAGCGGCAGCCGTTGTCGTCGAAGAATCTGTCGCTCCCGATTCGATTCCGCAGATTATTGTACCGGATACAAAAATCGCGCTCTCCAAAGCCGCGGCGAATTTCTATGAAAATCCGACCGATCGCATGCGGGTCATCGGCGTGACCGGCACAAACGGAAAAACCACAACGGTTTTCTTGTTGAACGAATTTTTCAAAGCAGCCGGCCTCCGGAGAGGCACAATCGGCACACTCGGTTATTCGATCGGTGATCAACGGTACGCCTCGAATCTGACTACACCGGACAGTATTCGGCTCCACCAAATTTTCCGCATGATGGCCGACGACGGAGTGACTGTAGCCGCGATGGAAGTCTCCTCTCATTCACTGGCTTTACATCGCGTGGATGATGTCAGTTTTCATGCCGGGATTTTTACCAATATCTCGCAGGATCATCTCGATTTTCACGAAACGATCGACGTCTACGCCATCGCCAAGACCAAACTTTTCAGCATCACGAATGTCGATGGATTCGTCGTCAATAATCTGGACGATGATTATGCCGGCCTGTTTGGGCAGGCCGCCCGCGCCCGTCAGGTCACTTACGCTCTTCAGCACAAAGCGGATTTCAGCTGGGCGCCGGGAGTTACTTTTTCAAACGGAATTTCCGGTGAAATTATAGCGCCTACCGGCAATATTCCGGTCAGGTGTCGCTTATCCGGTGAATTTAATCTGAAAAATATCCTCGCCGCTACGGCAGTCGCCATCAATCTGGAAATTGACAGCAAAGTGATTACATCCGCCCTTTCAAAAATACATTCCGTACCCGGTCGCTTACAGGAAATATTTCATGCCGGCGCACCGCGTGTTTTTATCGATTACGCCCATACACCCGACGCAATCATCAATGTCCTGCAAACCTTGCGCACCATGTTGCCGAAAAACGGCCGACTGATCGTGATCTTTGGATGTGGCGGCAATCGCGATCGCAACAAACGGCCCAAAATGGCGCACGCTGTCGAGACCTATGCCGATCTGGCAGTCGTCACGACTGACAATCCGCGTTTTGAAGAACCGGAAGACATCATTGCCGATGCAGTCAAAGGCTTTTCCGGTAATTATCAATTTAAGGCGATCACCGACCGGAAAGAGGCCATCATGACAACTTTAAAAACCGGTCATGAAGGCGACATCATCGCCATTCTCGGCAAAGGCCACGAGACTTATCAGGAAATCCGGGGCGTTCGGTATCCGTTTTACGACAGAGAAATCGTTGAAAACTATTTCGGTGGACAAAATGCTTAAGGCAGATTTCATCCGGAAAACCGGACTCGGTCGGCTGGTCAATTTCGACGGTGTCATCACCGGTGCGGAAATCGATAGCCGTAAACTTCAGCCCGGCGCAGCTTTTTTTGCCCTGAAAAGTGAGCAATCCGATGGACATGTCTATGTTCAGGACGCCCTGAAAAAAGGTGCGGTACTATGCGTTGTCTCCTCCGCCTGGGCGAATCTGAATCCAATCTCCGCCCCGCTCTGGATCGTAGACAATCCCGAAACCGCACTGCAAAAATTAGCCGAACAATGGCGTCTCTCCTTTTCGATTCCCATGCTGGCGATCACCGGCACAAACGGCAAGACCACCACGCGTTCGATGTGTGCCGCTGTCCTGCAATCTCGTTATAATTTGCATACCACTACCGGCAACCTGAATAATCAACTCGGTTTGCCGATGACTCTCATTAATCTGAATTCCACGCACAATTTCAGTCTGCTGGAAATGGGTACCAACCATTTCGGTGAGATCGAGTTTTTGTGCCGGATTGCCCATCCAAACGCCGGATTGATTACGAATGTCGGCTGGGGGCATACCGAATATTTTGGTGATATAAATGGTGTCGCCCGTGCTAAATCCGAATTGTTCGCCGCACTGCCGCCGGACGGTATTGCATTCGTCAATGGCGACGATCCGCTGATCGTCGGGATGACACTTCCATGCCGCAAAATTACCTATGGCTTCGATTGCACCGGAGCCGATTCCCGCGGAAAAATAGTCAACTTTTCCGAAAGCGGTTGCGCTCAACTGCAAATCAATTCCAAAATCGACATCCGCCTGGCATTACCCGGTAAAGTGGCAGCTATGAATGCCTTAGCCGCCGCCGCAATCGGTCTTTATTATAAAGTTGACGAGCAGGCGGTTGTTTCGGCACTCGAGCAATTTCAGCCGGTCAACCAGCGCTTTGTCATTTCACGCATCGGCCCGTACCAGGTTATTAACGACGCTTATAATGCCAATCCCAATTCGACGATGGCGGCGATCGAAACTTTTCGGTTAATGAAAGTTACCGGACGGCGGATTTTCGTCATGGGCGACATGCTTGAACTGGGGCAATTTGCGGCCAATGGTCACGCCGCAGTTGGTCAGGCCGTCGCTTCTGCCGGTATCGATCGTTTTTACGGAGTCGGCCACCTGACTGATAATGCTACAACCGCCGCAGCCAAGGCAGGACTGAAAGATGTTTTTCACTTCGAGTCCAAGCCGGAACTACTGGCCGCACTGAAAGCGGATTTGAAAACAGGAGACACCGTTCTCGTCAAAGGTTCACGCGGCAGTCGCATGGAAGAAATCATTGAAGGATTGAAAGGCTGAAATGTTTTATCATCTATTATATCCACTGAAGAAATATTTTTCCGGATTCAACCTGTTTCAGTACATCACTTTCCGGGCGGTCATGGCGGCTATCACGGCTCTGCTGATCAGTTTTATCATCGGGCCGTACATTCTGAAAATGCTGAAAAAATACCAGATCGGGGAATTGATCCGCGACGATGGCCCTCAGACGCATTTGTCCAAAAAAGGCACACCGACTATGGGCGGCATTATCATCCTTTTTTCGGTGATCGCACCGGTTTTATTGTGGGCTAATTTAAACAACACTTACATCAACTTAATTTTACTCAGCACGGTCTGGATGGGAATATTCGGTTTTCTGGATGATTATCTGAAGGTCGTAAAAAAAATGAAAAAGGGATTGATCGCCCGTTACAAACTTCTGGGACAGATCGGACTCGGAACTTTAGTCGGCTGTTATCTTTTTTTCTCACCGGAATTCGCCAATATTAATTCGGTCACTTCAGTACCGTTCCTGAAAAGTACGGTTCTAAACCTGGGCTGGTTATACATACCGTTTGTCATCGTTTTTATTACCGGTATCTCCAACGCGGTCAATCTGACTGACGGGTTGGACGGTCTGGCAGCCGGTTTGATGGGCATCGTTGCCCTGGCTTTTGCAGTAATCGCATACATTACCGGCCGCGTCGATTTCAGTAGTTACCTGAATACGATCTACCTGCCAGGTTCCGGAGAACTGACGATCTATTGCATGGCATTTGCCGGTGCGAGCCTGGGTTTTCTGTGGTTCAATGCCAAACCGGCACAGGTTTTCATGGGTGACACCGGTTCGCTTTCAATGGGCAGTGCCATCGCCACGCTAGCTGTTTTATTAAAAAAAGAAATATTATTCATAATTCTCGGAGCTCTCTTTATTTCGGAAGCAATCACGGTCATGCTGCAGGTTGGCTATTTTAAGTGGACCAAAAAGCGTACCGGTACCGGACAGCGTTTATTCCGAATGGCGCCGCTTCACCATCATTTTGAAATGATGGGCTTATCCGAGAGTAAAATTGTCATCCGGTTCTGGATTATCGGAATATTATTGGCATTATTCAGTCTCAGTACATTTAAAATCTTATGATCGATCTTAATACCAAACCAGTCAGTCTGGCGGATCTGAAAGTCGCCGTGTTAGGCGCGAAACGCAGTGGCATCGCCGCGGCGTTCCTCGCTGCCCGCAAAGGCGCCGCAGTCCTGCTATCCGATGCCGGAAATGTTGAAATCGCCGAAGATCAACGCCAGGAATTGCATAAAAATAACATCCTTCTCGAAACCGGCAGTCACAGCGCCAAAGTGCTGGAGTCCGACCTGGTTGTCCTCAGCCCGGGAATACCTAACGACGCTCCGATCGTTCGCGAAATCGAAAAACACGGCATTCCGATTGTGGCCGAAGTGGAAATGGCCTACTGGTTTTGCCAGACAAATAATATCATCGCAGTAACCGGTTCGAACGGCAAAACGACGACTACTACCCTGCTCGCCGAAATATTCAAAGGCACGCAATATGAACCGTATTGCGGCGGTAACATCGGGGTGGCATTCAGCAAATTGATCGTCGACGCGGAGGCATCCGCTCACCCACAGAAGGTTTTCATCCTGGAACTGAGCAGTTTTCAGCTTGAAAAGATCGTCCATTTTCGCCCACGCATCGCGATTGTCTTGAACATTACCCCCGATCACATGGATCGCTACGAACACAGCATGGCGCTTTATCTGGCGGCCAAACTGCGCGTGACGATGAATCAAACCAAAGACGATTTTTACATATATAATGACGATGACCGGCTATTGAACGAAAACCTACCCGGCAATACCCAGCTGGTCCCGGCCGGGCTACATTCCGCTTCGCAGAAAATGATCACCTCTGATAAAAACGCCATTTATTTAAATGGAAAAACACAGATCATTGAGCGCGCCCGTCTGGCCTTGCTCGGCGAGCACAATCTTTACAATATCAGTGCGGCGCTGACCGCCGCCGTACTCAGTGATGTCGCGGTTTCTCATCTGCAAACCGTACTGGCCGGTTTTAAAAGCATCGAACACCGGCTTGAATATATCAAAACTATTGATAACGTCAACTATTATAACGATTCCAAGGCGACTAACGTCGATTCGGTCAATTACGCCCTGAAGAGTTTCCAGCGCCCGGTGATCGTTATTCTGGGCGGCAAAGATAAAGACTCCGACTTCACACTATTGATTCCGCAAATCCGCGAGCACGTCAAAGCAGTCGTATTAGTCGGAAAAGCCGCTGATAAAATCAGACAGTCGCTATCCGGGATTGTCGCTATGCACGACGCCGGGTATTCAATGCCGGACGCCGTCAACATCGCGCGAAACATAGCCAGACCGGGCGATGTTGTTCTGCTTTCGCCGGCTTGCGCCAGCTTTGACATGTTTAACGATTATGAACATCGTGGACGGGTGTTCAAGGAAATCGTACAGGCTCTGAAATAAGGTTAATGACGATGAACGTAGCCTTTAAGAAAAATAAAATCGACCAGAAATTTCTGGTAGCTTTTTTTATCCTGATCGGATTCGGAATTGTTTTGCAGTACAGCGCCAGTTCATCGCTCGGTCAGGCCCGCTTTGATGATTCGACTTTTTATGTTCGGGGACAGCTGATCCGCATAGTTATGGGACTGTTCATCGGCACGTTTTTCGCCTTCTGCAACTATCAATATCTTAAAAAATGGGCATTCTGGATCGCCATTGCCGGGATTATTTCGCTGATCGCGACCTTGGTTTATCACCAGTTTCACCCGAATCAAGCGACTGCCCGCTGGTTCCCGATTGGCGGTTTTAATTTTCAGCCGTCGGAGTTTGCCAAATTAGCCCTGATTATCTACCTATCGTCTTTTTTGGAACGTCACCAAAAACATCTCGGCGAATTTAAAAAGGGCTTTATTCCACCGACCGTTATGATCGTCATCATGGTTGCATTAATCATTGTCGAGCCGAACTACAGTACCGGCGCCGTTTTCACATTTTTCGGCCTGTTAGTGCTTTTCACTGGCGGTATAAAGTTACTGCATTTTTCACCTTTTATTGGCGTATTTGCAGTTGCATCCGTGTTCACCATTCTTCATTCGCCTTATAAGCTCCGGCGCGTTCTGACTTTTCTGGAACCGGAAAAGGATTTGCAGGGCGCCGGATACCAGATTCATCAATCGATCATTACGCTCGGCAATGGCGGCTTTTTCGGACGCGGGCTGGGCGGTAGTATCGAGAAGAACCTGTTTCTGCCGGATCCGCATACCGATTTCATCTTTTCGGTAGTGGGCGAAGAATTCGGTTTCATCGGTGCGGTGTTGTTATTGTCGCTTTACCTGTACATTTTCCTGCGCGGGATCAATATTGCTCTGCGGGCGCCGGATATTTTTGGCAATTTATTGGGCGTCGGCCTGACGAGCTGTTTATTTATCTATGTGATAGTCAATGTCGGAGTCACCTGCGGTCTTCTGCCGGTGACCGGATTACCATTGCCCTTTATCAGCTACGGTGGTTCGTCGATGTTATTCAATTTTGCCTGCGTTGGAATTATCCTGAACATTTCGCGTTACGCGATCCCGAAAGAAAAAACTTTTTCCCTGGTGACTTTCAATGAGTAAAAAAGCAGAGTCCAAACGCCTGAAAGTACTGATTACCGGTGGTGGAACCGGCGGTCACCTTTTTCCGGCGATTGCATTGGTTGAAGAATTGCTGAGCCGTTCGACACTGGTCGACGAAGCTGATATTTTGTTCATCGGAACCCGGCGCGGATTGGAATCACGGGTCGTTCCGAATATGGGATATAATTTTCGCAAGATCTGGATTCGCGGCTGGCAACGCGGCTGGACACTGCGTGACATTTTCATCAATCTTCTGTTTCCGGCCAGGTTGATCGTCAGTTTGATCCAATCATATTTCATCATCAGGAATTTCGATCCGGATATAGCCATCGGTACCGGAGGTTATACGGCCGGGCCGCCTCTGCGGATCGCAGCCATGCTGAAAATTCCAATCTTCCTGCATGAACAGAACGTCTTCCCGGGTGCCACGACGAAAATGCTGGCCGATCGCGCCAGACGGGTATACACTTCTTTCGAAGAATCGAAAACCTACCTGGAAAATGCGACTTATTTCGGCACCCCGTTACGACGATCACTGCAAAAAGTTGCACACGATCAGGCGCTCTATTTCTTTGAGTTGGAATCCGGCCGCAAGACCGTTCTGATTTTCGGTGGCAGTCAGGGTTCGCAAGCCATTAATAATTACTGGGCTGAGAATATTTACAAAGTCCTGGAAAATACCAACTGCCAGTTTATCTGGCAAACCGGTCAGCGAGATTACGAATTGCTGGATAATATTTTCAGTAATAATCCCTGGATTCACCTGACGCCTTTCATTCACGAGATGGGTATCGCCTATTGCGCCGCCGATGTGGTTATCAGCCGGGCCGGAGCGCTGTCGCTGGCCGAACTCTGTTTGTATGGAAAGCCTTCGATTCTTATCCCACTGCCGACCGCAGCCGGTAATCACCAGGAGGCGAATGCCCGTAATCTCGCCCAAAATGGCGCATCGATTATGGTGCTCCAGAAAGAATTAACGACCAATCGCCTTACTCAGGAATTAATCGACTTGTTGAAAGACGAAGTGCGCATGCAGGTAATGGCCGATAAAGCGTTCGCATTGGCAAGACCCGACTCGGCGCGATTAATCGTTGATGATATTATCAATTTTGTTGAGGAAAATGTCTTCTGATCTGAAAAAATATCACTTCGTCGGAATCGGCGGCATCGGTATGTGCGGTCTGGCCGAATACCTTCTGCATTGCGGTCATTCCGTGACCGGTTCCGATCTGAATCCATCGGAAAATACCGATCGGCTTGAAAAGCTCGGCGCTGTAATTAAATTCGGACACCGTCGCGAAAATGTCGGTGATTGTGATATCCTGGTCTACTCTTCGGCTGTCAGGCCGGAAAATCCAGAGAGAACCATCGCTGTTGAACGCGGCATTCCGACCATTCGCCGCGCGGAAATGCTTGGCCAGATTTTCGCATTGAAACCGGTCCGGATCGCGATCAGCGGGACCCATGGCAAAACGACCACGACATCCATGATCGGTCAGGTCATGACCACTGCCGGAATGGATCCACTCATTATCGGTGGTGGTGTCCTGAAGACCAGCGGCAGTTCGGTGCGAATCGGCGACGGTGACATCGTGATTGCAGAGGCGGACGAGTTCGATAAAAGTTTCCTGCAACTCTCACCGACGCACGCAATAATTACCACGATCGAAGACGAGCATCTGGACTGTTATGGTAATTTAGAAAACATCCTTTCCGCTTTTTATCAATTTACTGCCAAAGTACCGGACAGCGGCCGGGTGGTTGCCTGCTCGGATGAAAAAGAAATCCCCGGGTTCCTGCGTGGACTTGACCGACCGTTTGTCACCTACGGTCTGAATGCTGAAAGTGATTTCCAGGCTCGCGATGTACGTTTAGATGGTAATGGCTCGACTTTTGACGCTTTCCATAATGATCGACTACTTGGTACAATAAAACTTAGTGTGCCCGGCTTGCATAACGTTAAAAATGCAATGGCGACAGTAGCGACCGCCATGCTTCTGGAAGTTCCTTTTGCCGTGATCCGGGACGGTTTATCTGAATTTCGCGGCGTTAAAAGACGCTTTGAGATTATCAAGGCAACCAACGAGCTGATGCTGGTCGACGATTATGCTCATCATCCAACCGAAATCGAGGCCACGCTCAATGCGGCCCGTAAAGGTTGGCAGAGAAGAATCGTGGCCGTCTTTCAGCCGCATTTATATTCGCGCACGTTACACTTTTACAAGGCCTTCGCCCGTGTTCTGCAGATTGCCGATGTCATCATCTTGCTGGAAATTTATGCGGCCCGCGAAGCTCCCTTAGATGGCGTGACCGGACAGATGATCTTCGATGAAATTCGCAAAACCAGACAGTCGGACGTCTTTTTCGCCGGTAATAAAGAAAATGCTTTGGCTTTAATAAAAGATATTAAAAAAACCGGCGACATGATTATCACGCTCGGGGCTGGAGACGTGAATAAAGTTCTGAATGGATTGATGACTTGAAACGAAAATTAGAATAATGACTAAGGTTAAAATTAGAACAAACGAATTACAGGGTTCCCGCAGATTTGGGGGGCAAATAATAACGCCGGCTCTTCAAGATCGAAATTTTACCACGATCGGTTATCCCTCGATAAAAGATTTCGATATGAAGAAAATAGCAACGCCTGGCAAATTTGCTGATAATCCCGGGAACCCTGAATCTTTCCGGAAGACCTGAAAAATAATCAATAAATCGACAATAAGATGACAAACGAAAACGAAAAACAAGATAATTTAAAGACACAAGACGGCAAACCGGGACGCCTGAAACGCCTGGTCATTTGGTCTTTAGGCATCCTGTTGTTTGCCGGATTTGCCGCGGTAGTTCGTTTCAGTGTTAATTGGTGCGAGTATACTAATTTCCTGAGTCTCGACCGGGTCGAGATCAGCGGTACATCGATTCTATCTGCGCAGGATATAAAATCGATAGCCAAAATCAAAACCGGCATCAGCCTGCTCGATATCGACCTGCATCAGATACAGGTTCGGCTCGAAAAAGAACCTTACATTCAGGCCGCGATCGTCAGCCGCGATTTTCCCAATTGCCTGAAAATTATGATCAAGGAGCGCATTCCGGTCTGTTACCTGAACTCCGGCACACTCTGGCTGATCGACCAGAACGGTATCATTCTGCCATTGCCGAAAGAGAGACTGAAAACCAATTTGCCGGTCATCACCGGTTTCGAGAATGATTCTGCGCGATGCCGGGCAGGTCTGCCAGCCCCGAATCGCGACATGTTTACGGCCCTGAACCTGATCAAGACGGCCGCCCTGAAAACCAGCTCTCTTTATGCGGAAATATCTGAAATCTATGCCTGGAATCATGGCGAATTCATTATTTACACGGTCAATGGCGGAACGCCGATCTATCTCGGTCGCGGCGATCTGACCAAGCAACTTTACATTCTGGCGACCTTTCAATCGATTATTCGGTCAAAACGCAATTTTGCCGATTATCAGTATTTGGATCTGCGCTGGGATAAACAAATCATAGCGAAAGAACGCAATTCATAAATGAAAATGATCAAACTTAAAAATCAAGTTGTCACCGGACTCGACATCGGCTCTTCCAAAATCTGTGCGGTAATTGCCGAAGTCGATCCCGAGTCACAGGAACCCATCGTTAAAGGTTACGGGGTCGTACCATCAAAAGGCATTAAAAAAGGTCTGGTCGTTGACATCGAGAATGCGACCGGGGCGATCTTCAATGCAATCAGCGAAGCCGAAAAAATGGCCGGTACTTCGGTTGACAGTTGTGTGGTCAGCATCTCCGGCGATCATATCCGCAGTATGAACACACGCGGCCAGGTGGCGATTTCGCGCGATTCGCGTACCGGATTGGGTGAAGCCCGGGAAATCGAAAATGAAGACATCGAAAAAGTCATCGAGCACACAAAAGCCGTTCCTTTCCCGATCGATAGGCAGATATTGCATGTTCTTCCTCAGGAATTCATCATAGACGATCAGGCCGGTGTCAAGAATCCGCTTAATCTGAGCGGCCGGCGTATCGAAGCCAAAGTTCACCTGACCACTTACAACACGACCGCGGTTGCCAACCTGAGCAAATGTATCAAGAACGCCGATCTGGAGATCGATGGTTTTGTGCTGAGTTCGATGGCGGCCGCCTCTGCCTGCCTCGAAGATAGTGAAAAAACGATGGGCAGTGTCCTGCTTGACATTGGAAGCGGTACGATTGATGTGATCGTCTATTATGACGACGGTGTGCATCATACCGGTGTAATTAATCTGGGAGCCGGCAGTGTCACGAATGACATTGCCTACATGCTTCGCGTTCCGCTCGAGCGGGCTGAGGCAATCAAACGCGATCACGGCTTTGCCAAAGTCTCTTTGACAGACAAAGAAGCGTTTTTTAAATTAGACGGGTTGGGTGGCCGTTCAATCCGGGAAATTTCTCTTTTTAATCTGGCGGAATGGATCGAACCGCGCATGGAAGAAATCCTACGTGAGTCGTATCTCGAAGCCAAGAAAGCCGACATTTCACTGACCAATACTTTGTCGATCGTGCTGACCGGCGGCGGCGCATTGTTAAAAGGTACCGACGAACTGGCGGAAACGATGTTCAATACACCGGCTAAAGTAGTCGCGCCGAAAGGTTTTCAGGGTTACGTCACGGAGTTGAGCAATCCGGCTTATTCCGTCGCAATCGGTTTAATAAAATATGCAATCGCCGAACAACATAACGGTTCGGCCTTTAATAAAACTACCGGCGGTCCTCTGCGTAAGATCAGGAGCTGGGTAAAACATGTCACAGAAAATGTTATGTAAGGATTTAACAACGGGGAGGTATGATGTTATTTGAATTTGATGATGTAGCCAATCAGCAAGCCAGAATGAAAGTTGTAGGCGTCGGTGGCGGCGGCGGCAATGCCATTACCCGCATGATCGAATATGGTCTGACCGGAGTCGATTTTATCGGCCTGAATACGGATGTCCAGGCCTTAGAAAGATGTCTGGCACCGACTAAATATCAGATCGGTCGCGCCTTAACGCGCGGTCTGGGAGCCGGCGCAATTGCGGATGTCGGCCGTCAGGCAGTCGAAGCCGATCGTCAGTCTGTAGCCGCTATGCTTGATAATACCGATATGGTTTTCGTAACGGCCGGAATGGGCGGCGGAACCGGTACAGGCGCCGCACCGGTAGTTGCCCAGATTGCCCGCGAGCAGGGTTCACTGACAGTCGCAATCGTGACCAAGCCTTTTCATTTTGAAGGACCCAAAAGAATGGCACGCGCCGAGCAGGGCATTGCGGAATTAAAGAAATGCGTCGATACGTTGATCGTCATTCCGAATCAGAAATTGCTTGGAATTGTCGAACGTAAAACATCCATGATGGACGCTTTTAAAACCGCCGACAGTATTCTTTATCAGGCGACCCGTGGAATCTCCGACCTGATCAACCAGCAAGGCGTTATAAATTTGGACTTCGCCGACGTGAAAACCATTATGAAAAACATGGGCGAAGCAATCATGGGCACCGGTCTGGCCACTGGTGAAGAACGCGCCGTTATGGCCGCCCAGCAAGCCATTTCCAGCCCTCTGCTTGATGAAATGAATATTAAAGGCGCCAAAGGTCTGCTGATCAACATTACCGGCGGTCCGGATATGAATCTGCACGAAGTTGACGAGGCTTGCCAGATAATTACAGAAGAAGCCGGTAAAGATGCTGAAATTATCTTCGGCGCAATTATCGACCCAAATTTCACCGATGAAATCATGATTACCGTGATCGCCACCGGCTTTGGCGAAGCTCCCTGCGCCATCTTCCAACTACCAAAAAGCGAAACCTTCTCCTTCCCCATTAAAAATACGACTGAGAAAGCCGAGACCAATAGCTGGGACTCGCCCAATGAAAATCAACCGATCGCCAATCTTTTCAACGATGATTTGACTAAGGATAATCCCGAATCGGCAGAACCGGAACTGGCGGAATGTGATGCCCCGAAGATCAACCGTGTTTCCGACATCCCGGCCTTCCTGCGGAAAAAAGTGCGATAGAGTTCCTCTCTCTTCTTAATAAAAACGAAAAGCCCCTGAAATTCAGGGGCTTTTCAATTTTAATCCACGCAGTATTTTCAGACTGGTTTCTGAATCGTCCCGCTCTTAAGACATGACAGACAAACTTTTATAGTTTTAATGGAACCAGTGCTATCGACCGATCTGACTTTCCGTAGATTGGGTTCCCATCTCCGCCGGGTTTTATTATTTGCATGGCTGACCGCGTTACCATAGAGCGGTTTTTTTCCGCATAGATCGCATATTTTTGACATTTTATTACTCCTTAAAAAAGCGGGTGAAATTTGTCGAATAATATCGGAAATGTCAAACTATTTCTTACGTTACTGCACTAATTTGACCCATATCGGACTACTCCAGGCCATTTCGCCGTCTTCCTGCAGAATCCGCAGATAATAAAAATGTTGACCATTGACGAGTCCGTCATCAGTAAAAGTCCGGTTGACACCGAGGCCGAAATTCGTATCCTTTCCCAGTATCAGGATCGGCTCTCCATCGCGTATAAGAGTAACCGAATGTAGCAGAGCGCTGCCTTTAATTTTAAACACGATTTCCGGTTTTCTGGTAGAGGTCAGATCGGAACCCATCCACTCGCCGTTTATCCGGAAGTCAATATAAATCCGACTGCCGCTCGTGGCGTAAACCCGCCGGTTACGGAGTGCCTCCATGATTGCCGGTAATGTGTTTTCACGAGCAATCACAACGGTCAGCCCTGAGTTGAACTCCGATTCTTTATAACCGACTCCGTGATGCCACTTCAGACCATGGCCGTCCGATCCGCCGACCAAACCAAACTTCAAACCCTGTTTTAAACCGTCCTGTATGAAATAACCGGGCTGACCTCCCCGATGCATGATTGGTTCGTTGCCCATATATTCAAAAACACCGTGGGTCGAGACGATTTCGGTCACCGGTTGAAATCCGGAGTCGAAACTCGCCCAATCCGTTCCGGTCCAGCCGACATGATGGGGTACGGCGATTGCCCCGAACGGTTTTAGTAATTTGAACAAATCCGCCGACGTATGCGCCTCGAAATTGCAACTGAAAACCGGCGCATCGAACGACGAGAAATAAATATTTTTATGACCAAAGCCGCCGGGTAACCGGGCAGTCGTCCATTCATAAGCCGGAATGGCCGTGAACTCACCTGGCCGGGTTACCTGCTGGCAAATTATTTTGATCCACTCCCATTCGGAAGGCAGAAGAAAATTCCCGGTAAACCATTCATGGTCAGTAAGCGCCGCAAAATCCTCATGGAAAACAGCGGCCGAACGGGTAAAACATTCATCGACTGTCCCCATTCCGTCTGAAAGCGCTGAATGTTGGTGAATATCGCCGAAATAAAAATGATAATCCTCCGGCAATAACGGCGCAAGTTTATCGGTTTTTTCTGAAACCGGCTCGAACCGTGCCTCATTTTTCCGAACCGGATATTCTGAAACAGCCTGCCAGTCATTCTCATAAGTCAGATTGGAGTTCCCCGGATCGAACCAATTAAGGTAAATATATTTCAGGTCACGTCGAACCGAGTAGATTTTTCCATCGGTGCCTGCGATCGCCCGGATATTCACTCCACGACCGCCCCAGCCGACAATGTCAAAGTGATAAAGCGGGCTTTTCCGGCCTTTCCAGAGGCATTGTACATAAAAATCCTGAGAAGCTCTACTAAAAAGCCAGAGGCGATCGGCGTGGTCATAAACCATTGTCGGAAATTCCAATCCCTGGTCCTCCCCTGTTTTCTGACGATCTTCAGGTTCTTCGATGATAATAAATTGACCCGGTTTACCTTGTTTGAATTGTCTCAATAGGAGCCAGTGATTGTAGTCAGGCAGACCGTCAGGCTTTAACTTCGTTTGCCAGGCAACTGAAAGATTGCCTTTATGATCGCTTGCCACCGACGGCGCAAAATTAAAACTTTCCGGGGAGCTGACAGATATTTCTCCCGACCAACCCTGTTTTGTCAGGCAATTCATCATTACCCGATAACCGTCGTCAATCTGCCTGTCCCAGACTACTATTAAATCCATCGTCCCGGAAGAAACGACCGCCGGCCTTAAATCCGCCTCTGGGGCTTTCGACAGTAGCACTGGTTTCATGGGACGATTCTCAACAATCCGAACCGCGTTGATATCAAAATTGCCATTACGCAGGCATTCCCAGACAATCCAAATGTCACCGCCCTGACTTGTGGCGATTACCGGGTGCATATCAACCGCCAGATCCTTAGTAACCTGAATTTCGCCGGAAAATTTTCCCGCAGAAATATTGCGCGCATAAATATCCCAGTTGCCATCTCTCTTTGCGCACCAGGTAATCCAGACCCGGTTCTGCGAATCACAGGAAATCCGCGGAAATGCTTCAAATCCATCGCTCTGATTGACGATAAAACTATCAACAACAGCAAAATTCGTGATTTTCTTCAGGACGATGCGTTCCAATTGTTCATTCAATTCGGAATAAGCGATCCACAGGTTACCGTTAGAATCCTGGCAGACATCCGGATATTCTGCTAACATATTAAACGATATTTGTAGTTCTTTCGCACCTAATTCAGAAATCGACCGGATCGAAGTCATTTTTTGCGGGAAAGCTATAGCCGCAAATCCGCACAAGAGTATTCCACCGATCGTCATTTTACCTTTTATGTAAAATCTCTCTTTAAATATTTTGTTAGACACGCTTGAATATTAAGCCAACAGACTTTATATCCCAATAAAAAAGAAAAGGCTGTCCGGAGACAGCCTTTTCCACTTATTATTCCAAATAACCGTTTACTTCAAAATGGTCATCTTCTGGGTTTTATGGAAATCGCCAGCCTGCATTACACAAATGTAGAAACCGGAACTGATCTGATTTCCCTGATTATTCACAGCATTCCACTGAACTGTTTGATAACCGGCAGGTTGTTTGGCATTGATCAGGGTTCTGACTTCCCGACCCATAATATCATAGATAACGATTTTAACATACGATTCCTTTGGCAAATCGTACTTGATCGTAGTGGTCGGATTGAAGGGATTCGGATAGTTCTGATGCAATGCGAAGACTTTTGGTAACATCGCTTCATCATCGACGCCCACGAGTACCTGGTCATTATACCAGTAATTAACGACATTGTCTGTAGAATCACCAACCGCATAAACCCGATTCGGTCCGCCTGACGGGAATTCACAGGTTGCATCATTCCAGCTGCGATTGATCCGGAATTTGAAATTATGCGTAGAATACGGCATGAGTGGTATCACTACGGAATAGATACCATCGGAATTGTCGTCAGACATCAACGTTCCGTTCCAGCTGTTAAATGTACCCGCGACATCCAGAGAATCACTTGCAAGTGTGAATTTTCCGTCAGCCACATATTTATTCATATTAACGTTAAATGTAACGTTGACC
>Ga0209749_1001527_pt1 | contig 19774 bp, 21 predicted proteins | sample EPASupsiteSAE347_FD_187267 | JGI IMG/M metagenome (GOLD analysis project Ga0209749, IMG submission 187267) | Bioremediated contaminated groundwater from EPA Superfund site, New Mexico - Sample SAE3-47 (SPAdes) (version 2) | ecosystem: Environmental > Aquatic > Deep subsurface > Groundwater >... | reverse complement strand
GTTTGATCTATCCAGATATATGCCAAACATATTATTACTAATATTATTGTCTATTATAATATTGCTGCTTGATATATCCATGCTAATGCCATCAAGGTTTCTGTATGCCGTGTTCCCGGAGAGTGTATTATTGAATGAAGCATCCAGGACAAATCCAAATATTTGGCCATTGCTTGCATTATTTTCTTTTATCTGGTTGCATCGGGAATTAAGGAGCCAAATGCCGACGTTTGCATTTCCTGTGGCAGTATTTTCTTCGATCGAACTATTTTCGGTATCGTTAAATAAGAAACCCACCCAGGCATTTGTCTGACCTGTATTATTTCTAATGGTATTATTTCTGGAATTGCCAAAAAAGAATCCTGCAAAAGAGTTATTTGCAGCAAAATTATTTAGTATCATATTATCATTGGAGGATTGGAGTGCAATACCCACATCATTTCCTTTTGCCGTGTTGGATTCTATTCTATTATTGGCAGCATCCCTCAAATATATCCCGTATGAATTATTATTCAAAACATTTCTGCGAAGTAGATTATTATCTGAGAAGACTTTGATACCTGAATCCTGCCAAGAGCTGCCTGAATTTGCAATAGAGAAGCCTTCCAGCCAAATGCCATCCACGAATAAAGTTATAGCACTCCTCTTCTCACTTGCATCTACTACCGGCAATCCTTCTCCAGTATCAACGCCTATAATAATCAATTTTTTTGTGATATTCAATCTTTCCGGATAAGTTCCACTTTTTACTATAATCCTGTCTCCTTCTCTTGCCTTATTGATGGCGCTTTGAATGGAATAATCATCTGAATTTTCTGAAACAATATAGGTTGATGCGGTTATGGTGTTTGATACAAGCAATAGTGCTAAGCAGGCCAGGATGCAAAAAAATCGGATACCACTCAATGGTATTCGTTTCTCCTTTCGGATTGTTCCTTTAAAATTTATTTCATATATGAATACCATGAGCTATCACTTATGAATTGTCTGATCACAAATCTTTTAAGTATTGCGGTTGATTAAATTGAATTAATGGCTGATCCTGCTGTAAAGAATCCTGCAATTTCTACTCAATTAATCGGACAGAGCCCTGCATCTGATACAACATCCATCTCGCAGTATTTTTCAATAAATTATATAGAAAGGGCTCTGGGAACAAATATCTGGGATTTTATCTCTACAGCTGTTTCCATATTGGTTATACTTCTTGCAACTATTCTCATCGCCAGAATAGTAGATGAATTGCTCCAAAAGCACATCCCGCGAATCTTTGAATCCGGTAAGATGGCCAAAGAGTTCGACCAAACATCCCATGCTCTTACTCGCAGGTTGATAGTTGCTGCAATATACGCAATTGGAATTCTAATGGTCATATTGCAGATACCGTTCTTAAATCGAGTGGCCATAGCCATGCTGGCAGGAGCGGGTGTAGCAGGTCTTGCCATAGGTTTTGCTGCTCAAGACTCATTATCAAATGTAATATCGGGAATATTGTTGGTGATTTTTAAGCCAATTCGCATTGGTGACTATGTCGACTTCAAAGGGGAATATGGCCATATTGAAGATCTAACTTTGAGGCATACGGTTATTTGCACGTGGGATCTAAGGAGAATAATAGTCCCAAACAGCTTGATGAGCAGCGACTATATTGTCAACTGGAGCCTTAGCGATCCGGAAACGATATGGCCGGTCAATTTCGGAATCGGCTACTCATCCGATATCGACAAAGCCAGAGGCATCATAGTTGAAGAGGCTAATAAGCATCCCCATGTATTGAAAGATAAGGAAATCATAGTCCGCCTCACAGAGCTGGGAGATTCTGCCGTAAATCTCAGGCTGACCTTTCATGTGCCCAATAGGGGATTGGCCTTCGACACCGGATGCGACATTAGGGAATCGATTAAGAAGAGATTCGATGCGGAGGGCATAGAAATACCCTACCCTTACAGAAATGTATTTCTTCTAAGATCTCCAGGGAAGATGGCTTCCCCCCAATTATCTGAAAAAGCTAATTAAATTAAATCTCCTGCTTAAATACCTCCACCAACGAGTCTTTGGCCTTCTTCATCACTTCTGTGGGGCAGGTCCTGTAGGCCCGCTGCAGCGGCTCTATCGCCCTAATATCTGCAATTTCTCCCAGGCTCCAGGCCGCCCAGGCTCTTATCTCCTCGTCCCCCCCTCCGAACATGACCTCGACCAGGGCATCCAGTGCTTTGTTATGGCCGATCTCACCGAGGGTTGTAACGGCTGTGTAGCGAACCTGCCATTCAGGGTCCTGCAGGGCTTGCAAAGTCAGATCACAGGCTTCTTCCGCCTTTATCTTGCCCAGGGATTTTAGTGCCTCGCATCGAACGGCACTCTCTTTATCCTGCAAAGCCTCTGCCAGCCAGACCAAGGCCTCATTGCAGGCTTCCTTACTGGCTACCTCTCCCATGAAGCCTGCCGCTCGTCGTCTAACCTCCAGGTCCTCATCCTGAAGTAGCCTTGCCACATCCTGTAAAGATTCCTTGTTACCGATCTTGGCAAGACCAGTCACGGCCATTCCCTTGATCTCGGGATCGCTGAAGCTGAGGAGATCATGCAGAGCATCTTTAGCCCCCAATTTACGCAACGCTACCGCCGCTCGCAGACGAACATCTTTGGAGCTATCCAGTTTCATGGCCAAAACCAATGCAGGGATCGCCTCCTGGCTCTTGACCGCTTCCAGGGCGGCAGCGCACCATTCGCGAACCACGTGATCGGGATCATTCAGCATGGCACGGCAGAGCGGCTCTACTCCGCTGGGGCTGCCGATCTTGCCCAAGATCCAGGCTGACTTGTATCTCAGATCGGAGAACTCGCCGCACTCCAGAGCTTTGGCGGTCTGTTCCACTGAGGCCTCCCCCAGATTCACCAGGGCCCATGCCGCCTTCTGGCGTTCGAAGTAGTCATCGCTCTTGCCGAGTAATTCGATCAGTTCACGAGCCTTGTCCATGCTGATTGTTCAGGCCCGCCGTCATTTAAGCTTTATCGATAAATAAGGTTAAATCTAGGTGCTGGTTAGTCACCCTGTAGAAAAGATAATCGGGAACGAATTATGGGATATCTCTTTGGGCCGGTGCTATCTCGTCGCCTGGGCCTGTCCATGGGTGTGGACCTGCTCAAGTATAAGACCTGCAACCTGGATTGCGTCTACTGTGAGTTGGGTCGTACTCCCTGCTTAACCTCCTGCCGGGATCGTTTCGTGCCCAGGCAAAAGGTCATAAAAGAGATCGAACTCAAACGGTCCGAGCCTTTCGACCATCTCACATTCGCCGGATCGGGAGAGCCGACGTTGAGCCTTGATCTGGGGGAGATCGTAACCCAGGCCAAGAAGATCGTCGACGCTCCTGTGGCAGTGATCACCAATAGCACGCTTCTTTCCAGTCCATCCGTTCGAAAAGAGGTCGCTGCTGCTGATGTAGTCCTCCCCTCTTTGGATGCGGTCAGCCAGACGGCTTTTCAGGCCATCAACAGGCCGGCGTCCGGCCTTTTAGCTGAAGAGATGATCGCGGGCTTAAAGGACTTCAGAAAGGAATTTTCCGGTGAAATCTGGCTGGAGGTGATGCTGGTTAAGGGCATAAACGATGCTGAAGCGGAAGCGATCGCCAGGGCGGCAGAGTCTACAGAGCCGGACCGAATTCAGCTTAACACCGTGGTTCGCACGCCTGCGGAACCGGTTGAAGCTCTCAGCGAAGAGGAGATGCAAAGGATGCTGGAGATATTCCCAGGCGCTGAGTTGATACCGGATTGGGACTGGAATGTTCCCGCTCGGCTGCGAGACCAGCTGATTGATCTTCTCTCCGACAAGCCCTGCACCCTCGAGGAGATAAGCCGACAAATGGAAATTGAGGGAAGCGATGCCATCAAGTACTGTAAGATCCTGGAGAAGGACGGCTTGATATCCAGAAGGCTGCACTGCGGGAAGCTCTTTTTTCATGCAGTCGATGAATTACTGTAACTATTGTTATACAAATCATATTAACCCATTGCATACAAACCAAGCGGAATGACTTCCATGACAAAACAGAACGACAATTGTGATTCATGTGCCCAGAAGGGCTCCTGCAAAGATCAAAGTGATGGCCAAGAGTGTACATGCAAAGTAGATCGCATGGCTAAAATCAAGCATAAGATCATCATTGCCAGCGGCAAGGGTGGTGTTGGCAAGAGCACCGTCTCCGTCAACTTAGGCCGTGCTCTGCAGATGAAGGGCCTCCAGGTCGGCATACTGGATGGCGATATCACCGGCCCGGATATTCCCAAGCTTCTGGGAATCGAGGATGCAAGATTAAAGCAAGGGCCGGAGGGAATAGAGCCTGCCCAGGCGGAGGGCATCAAGGCCGCATCCATGGCTCTGATTCTCACCAGCCGCGATACGCCGGTGGTCTGGCGCGGGCCCATGAAGATGGCTGCCATCAAACAGTTCATCCAGGATGTGAACTGGGGCGATCTCGATTTCTTGCTGGTCGACATGCCGCCGGGCACCAGCGATGAGCCGCTATCAGTTGTGCAGCTTATCCCTGAGCTGGCCGGGGCGATAATAGTAACCACACCGCAGGATGTCGCTCTCCTGGACAGCCGAAAAGCGGTGAACATGGTCAAGGCCATGAAGCTGCCGGTGCTGGGCATCGTGGAGAACATGTCCGGCCTGGTCTGCCCGCATTGCGGCGAGAGCATAAGCATCTTTGGTTCCGGCGGCGGTGAGAAGATGGCAGAGGAGATGGATGTGCCCTTCCTGGGAGCAATTCCCATGGACCCAACGGTCTGTGCTCTGGGCGATCGCGGAGAGACGTTCGTGCAGAGCGGGACAGTGGCGAGCGGCAGCTTCAACAAGATCGTGGAAAGACTGCTGGAGATGTTCAATTAGCTGCCTTTTAATATCTGAGGCACATTAAGAGAGGGCGATGCATCGCATACTGGTCAGCAACGATGACGGCGTTTATGCCTCCGGCTTGCAGGCTGCCGCCAAAGCCGTGCAGGGCTTAGGTCAGGTAATAGTAGCTGCACCTTCCGGGCAGAAGAGCGGCGTGGGAAGATCGGTATCCGTCTTTGAGCCGCTGCGCTATGCCCAGGTGAACTTCAACGGTTTTCAGGCCTATGCCGTCACCGGAACGCCGGTAGATTCGGTAATCATCGGCATCTTCGCCATCATGAAAGGCGAGCTTCCCGACCTCGTAGTATCAGGAATTAATGTGGGTGAGAACATCAGCACCGACACAGTCACCACCAGCGGGACTATCGGCGCTGCCCTGGAGGCGGCCAGCTACGGCATTCCCTCTATTGCCGCATCCATTCAGGTCGTTGACCAGGGCGATAAATTCGATATGCACCATGGAGCTAAGCACAACTTTGAGGTAGCAACCATTGTGCTGCGCCGCGTGGCCGGCAAGGTGCTGCAGCACGGCCTTCCCCCAGGCGTCGATGTCTTGAATCTGAATATTCCGGCTGATGCCACTGAAGATACGGAGATTGTGGTCACCCGCCTGGCTCGCAAGATCTTCAAGACCACTGTGCAGGAGCGCTTTGATCCGAGGGGCAGGCCCTACTACTGGATAGACGGCGACCTGATTTGCTGCGATGCGGAAGGCACCGATGTGCAAACAGTCTACCAGGACCGCAAGATCTCTCTGACGCCTCTCACGCTGGACTCTACTGCCAGGATTGATTTCAAGCAGATTGATTGCTTGTTGTGAACTACTATTGTAGTCTTTGAGGGCTTTATAATTATTCGATCCCTTCACCGCTCCGGCTAGCTTTCTTTGCAGCAAACCCTAATTTTGCGAAGTAAAGGTTATGTAAAAAACTGTGACGGCGATTAGTTAACTCATGCGGGGGACGGGATTCGAACCCGCGAACGCCTGCGCGACAGGGCCCTCAACCCTGCTCCTTTGACCTGGCTTGGAAACCCCCGCTCGAAATGGGTGTGTAGATCGGACTCCTGCTGAGCCGATCCTTATGATTCTAAGCTAACTCTGCCAGCTTTGCGTCTAAGTCCTCTGCCCTCTTCTTGATCTCAAGAGCGGCCTTCGCCACCAGATCCTTGACCGGCATAGAACCGCAGCACTCAATGGAGACCACGAATGAGTCCAGAACGGGCGAGAGCTTAATGGCCCCCGGCTCGCACGCCTCAATACAGAGCTTGCACAGGGAGCATTCCAGTATATTTGTAGTTTTCGCTCTGCCGTTTTCTACCGTCAGGATGTTACTGGGGCAGACCTCAGCGCATTTCCCGCATCCGTCACAAGAATCCAACACCTCAAAGCAAGGCAGATTCTTGTAGCCGCACAGCGTGCCGGCCTGCCACTTGCTGTGCTCCTTGCCCACATGTTTTGTGGCGTAGCCTTCAATGACCAGCTTCTCGCCCTCGCCCAGAATAACTATGGGGATCTTATCGAAAGCAGGCTTGACACCAGGATCGGTGAACTGAATGTCGCTGGAGTAGACTGTGCCCGGCCCTTCTGAGGAGAGCATGAACTCCACGCGGCAGCCTGGACAACCGGTCCCGCCGCACTGGCACTCCTCCGGCTGGGTGAAGATATTGAGATCCTCAGCCTGCAAGGGCACCTCTCCTAAGCGCAGTCCAATCTGTTCATCGAAGAGCACTGATGTGTTGTCATAGATGCCAATCTCATCTATGGCCAGCACAGGCACTTCACTCATGCAGGCGCGGCGAATGCCGTTGGCAAAAGCGGCTGTGACGCCACTGAGGAGGTACCGGATGCGGTCCTCCTCGAGCTGCAGCAATTCAAACTTCAAACTTTACACCCTTCGACCCCTCTTTCCGCCGGCAGGCTTGGTGCCGTCGTGGGGTATGGGGGTCGCATCCTCTATTCTGCCAATGCGCAGGCCTGCGCGAGCGAGAGCGCGTATGGCTGCCTGAGCTCCAGGGCCCGGAGACCTCTGCTTGTTGCCGCCGGGAGCGCGCACTTTGACGTGAACCCCGACAATCCCCTTATCTTTCACAGCATCAGCGACCTGCATGGCCATCTGCATGGCTGTGTAGGGACTACTCTCGTCTCTTGCCGCCTTTACAACCATGCCGCCAGAGATCTTCGCCAATGTCTCGGATCCGGTTATATCTGTGATGGTGATAAGCGTGTTGTTAAAGGACGAGTAGATATGGGCAATGCCCCATTTTCCTTCTGCCATTTAAGCACCCACCTTGGATGTTCGGGATGCCCTCTCAGGATGGCCTTCTTTGGCCATTGGGGAACCCATGTAATAATCAATGCTCATTTCCTCACCCCGCTTTACCAGAAATCCCGGAACATCAACTCTGCGCCCGGAGACCTGAATATGGCCGTGGACTATGAACTGCCGAGACTGCTTCAAGGAATTGGCGAGTCCCTGGCGGTAGACCTGGGTTTGCAGTCTCCTCTCCAAGACATCGGCGACCTGCATGGAAAGCACGGCGTCGAGATCTCCTTCCTCTTTGAGCATTCCCAGCCTCTTCAAGCGAGCGAGAATGGCTCCTGCCTCGGGTGGTGCCTGACCGATAGAGACGGCTGCCAGCATCTTTCTGCTGATCTGCCTGTACTTGCGAAGAAATGCCTGAGCCTTCCAAAGCTCTCTCTTGTTTCTAAGTCCAAAGGCCTTGACGACCTCTACTTCCCCAGCGATGCGCTCCGCCTGCCAGGGAGTGCGGGGTCGCTCGTACATCTTGCGACTCTTGCCTGGATATCCCATTGTTTACCACCTACTCCTTGGTTGCAGCTGGTGCTGCGGCTGGTGCTCCTTCCTTCTTGCGGCTGACACCGACGATGGCGCCAGTGCGTCCGGTAGATCTGGTCCTCTGGCCTCTGACACGCAGTCCCCTCTCGTGCCTGATGCCCTTGTAGCTCCTCATCTTCTTCATGAGGTCCAGGTCTTCGCGCAGTGTCATATTGAGATCCATGGCCATAACGTGGATATCAGTGCCGGTTTCGATATCACCGCGCCGGTTGACCATCCAGACCGGCAGGATCTTGGTGGCGTCCTCCTCGATGACTTTCTTGAGTTTGTCGATCTCGGCATCGGGAAGCAGGCCCAGTGTGGCGTAGGGATCCACGCCTGCTTTATCGGTAAAGACCTTGGCGCATCTGCGGCCCACACCTTTGATGCCCGTCAGGGCCATGTGAACCTGCTGCTTTCCCACAAGGTCTGTATTTAGAATGCGAACTATGTACCTTAGATTTTCATCTACGGCAGCCTTCTTAGGCTTCTCGTCAGCCTTTTTAGGCTTTTCTTTTCCAGTAGTTGGTTTAGCCAAGTTTGTCCTCCAGGGAGTTAATCCACTGGATCAGCCCCGGGTCAGAGCCCGACGCCGCCCGCTCACCGTTGTTATGGGGCGAAATAATCCATTGAACCAAATTGAAGCTACGCTTCTAATATAAAAAGCTTATGCGGATGTCAGCTCGATCTTGTTCTCCCTGCACCACTCCCGCAGGGCCTCTTCCTCACGAAGGCTTTCGAAATCGTACCAGTCCTCCAATAGTCCCCTGTGATCCAGAAGGTCTTTGAACCTGCGGTAGGCGCCGCTGTGGCTGAAGATCCCCTGGACTCGGCCAAAGTCGTTTTGCATCTGCTGCTCTACAAATTCGAAGACAAGGCTCTGGCCCAGATTAAGTTCATTCTTGTGGGGGATCACCAGAAAATTGTCGCAGTCAAATTCGTCTTCATCCAGCTCATCGAAGACTCCATCTTCAGAGTGGTAATATATTTCGCCGTTGTCCAGGCAGAGGACTGCTCTATTCATCCCGTAGCCATCTGAACTGACAAACAGGAATGCACTATGAATCTCATCGAAGGTGGCCATTTTTCCCTCTTTGTTCAATTTCGACAATCTCTTTCTTGATTTTTGGCAGCTCAATACTCTTCAAGTTGGCGTCTTAGAACTTTGATAAAAGGGTTTCCCCAAACGCAAGCGTAGCGGCATTCAAGTTTGCCGGTCTCAATGCCTTTGATGATCAAATCCTGATCTACTCTGTACTCCTTTCGTGCCGTTTTGTCGCTGAGCGTGGTGCCCTTTCGATTCCACTCACCGTATTCGGCCATGTATCCTCAATCAATAAGCCTAATTGAATTCGCGATCAAGCTGTTATCGTGCCCTCCAGATAGAGAGCTGCTCTGCCTGATATTTTTACGCGGTCGCCTGCATTGGTGCAGAATAACTCGCCGCCTCTCTTCGAGAGCTGAAATGCATGGAGAAGTTCCTTGCCAAGCACTCCTGCCCAATAGGGGGCCAGAACACAGTGGCTGGAGCCGGTCACCGGGTCCTCGGGCACTCCAATGCGGGGCGCAAAAAAACGTGATACGAAGTCAGATTGATCTCCACTGGCTGTAACAATGATGCCGCGACAAGCTATCTTGGCCAGGGCGGGAAAATCGGGCTGCGCATCTCTTACGGCCTTCTCGCTGTCCAGCAAAACAAGCAAATCCTCTAGCGAAGAGAGCGTCTCTTTGGGGGTGACTCCCAAGGCTTCCTTGAGCCCGGCAGGAGGGCTTATGGCATGAGGAGCTCTTGCCGGAAAGTTCATTTCCAGGAGATTTCCATTCCTTGTCACCTCCAGCTCTCCGCTCCAGCGTGTTTGAAATCTGATGCTTTCCTCCGGCCAATTCCGGCAATTGAAGAGAACAAAAGCGCTCGCCAATGTGGCATGACCGCAAAGCTCGACCTCTGTGAGAGGAGTGAACCATCGGATGTCAAATCCTCTGGCATTGCGGACTAAAAAAGCCGTTTCAGAGAGGTTGTTCTCAGCAGCCATGGCCTGGAGGGGCCGGTCATCAAGCCGGCAATCCAGGAGGCATACTGCAGCGGGGTTGCCGGAAAAGACCTGGGAGGTGAAGGCATCGACGTGGTATAGCGGTATTCTCATAGACTCATATCCAGGACGATCAAACTCTCGACCCCGCATTCTCTCTTATCTTTTTGGAATCTGCCTCAAGCTTATCCAGCAATGGACTGTCCTTGAGGGCTCCGAAGTACTCGGATAGGTAGATTTTCTCCTTCTTGAGCAGCCTTTCAATGACATTGGTCTCGGATGCCATGTATTTGCCTATGTATGCACAGATATATAGCCCACATTTCGCAGTAAAGCTGTGCCTAATTTAATATTTTTGAATTGCTTATATGAGTGATATTTCTATTCATTATATCACATTTAAGTAAGATTAATTTAGATAGGATTTGTAAATTCGATGCGGGCGTTTATATGTTTTATAAAATTATATTTAGATACTGGGTTGTCCATCGTGGCATGAGTCTTTTCTGAACTCGAAATACACATACAGCAGCATTTAAGCACATCGAATCATGAGAAAACGATAGCAAGAAAATTAATGAGCGTTCAAACCGTTAATGCGAAATGTGGGATATAGGATTTTCATCTTTGAATTTACTCCTTCGTGCCCTTTGCGGCTTCGCACAGGGTTCCTGCTCACGCGAAGGCGCGAAGCCGCGAAGTATCGATGAGAGAAGGACAATTTTGGCAGAAACAAATTCCTGCCCATAATTGATCCACTACCTGGCTCTCGCCAACCGCTGATTACAAAAATGCACACCTACCGATTTCTTTGGCCAAGCCCCTTGCGCACCGCCCACAGCGTGAATGTGCCCGGAAAGCCTTTCATGGCCACGCCATCGTGCCGCTGCCATACCATCCGCTTGTGCTGCCCGGCACCAAGCCGATCGATGTCTTCTTTGGCCCGATCGCTCAGCCAGATCTCTGCGCCTTTGACGGCCCCCACCACGCGAGAGGCGAAGTTCACAGTGCCGCCAAACACATCGCCTTCCTCCACATGCATTGGTCCAATGTGAATGCCGGCACGAATTTGGATCTGGGGATGGCCCGTCTTTCTTTGTAATTGGAGTCCGTTATGGTGCAGTAAATCTTCCACTAGCCCTTAGCGGCCTTTTCCTTCTTAATACGCACCCTCTGAATGACGGGGAGCAGATCTTTCCTCACTTGCTCCCACGCTTTAGACCTCGGCGATGTTTCGACGATGCTCTTAAACCTAGGGGCCAAACGCTGCAACTTTCCGAGAAAAGGATCGTCATCACAAGCGCACGGCTCAAGCTTCACTGATACGATCTCTACCTCGCCTACTTCATGCCGTTCTTTAGCTCGGCGGAGTTCTGGTTCCTTGATGTAAGGCCGAACAAGTGATGTTTGGCTGGCTATGAAAAGAAAAATATCCATTTCCTCCAGCCGATGAAGGATTTCCTCATTCCATTCGTCGCCAGCTATGAGGCGTTTATCTATCCACGAAGCGAGACCATGTTGTTGTTCGAGCACATCAAGAATCGCATCTAGGCGCTTGAGCAGTCGTTCATCGTCGTGCGCATAACTCACAAAAACTCGCACAGGAACCGGTGCGGTTGTCGGATCACGGTCAATCGCCCTTGCCTTCGCCGGCATAAGCTTGTCAAGTTCAAGAGGCACATCTACTTCTGCAGTTCCATCCGGTTGAATCGGCAACTTCTGCGTAGGTTTTTCAGGCAGCTCCACTTCACGCAGGGCCCTGACACCGATCCATTGCTCGCTCTCGCCTGTTAGTTCTAGTTCCTCGACAGGCTGTATCTTCATATCTGAGTGGAGTGTTTCCAACTCCCGGCGCACCATTGCTACCAACACACCTCGCGTCTCATCGTCACCATCCAGCACAAAGACATGAAGTTCCTGTCTGTCTGATTCCGCTCGAATCAACGCTTTTGCTTCCGCGTGACGCAGGACAACGCCATGACGCCAATGTGGCGCTCCATCACTTAAGGCGTGAGTACGAACAATGAAGCGCGGGAGTAGCCCCGGCAACAGAACATCATAACGGTATCGAAGATGCACTGGTGCCCTCTCCCACGCTTCTTTCATCTCTGGCTCAAATTCAGGCAGCAATTCTGGCACCAGATAACGAATCGGCTTCTTTTCTTCTTCATTGCTGGCCCGAATAATCTGCTTATCATTCTCCTCTTCGCTTGCGTAGCACAACTGGAAGGCGCGCATCAGCTCAAGGATGAAACGGTGTGTTTCTGCAGGATAGTCGCTCGCTTTGATCACCTTCTGTTCTTCTGCTTCCTGCAAAACTAGAGGCATATCTCTTACCGCTAGCTGACCATCCTTTGCAGCCACAGATGGCGCTCGTATTACTGCATATACCCCCCCAGTAACCCATCTTGGATTAAGCACACGCGTATCGTGTAAGCGCGGATCTTTACCAAAGTAAAGCGCCAAGCCCAGCGCATGAAGAATTCCTGCCAAGTCGGCTTGCGCCACCGGATCGTTCTCTCCAAACTTCTCGCACAATTCGGTGTATTGCTTGTTGGTTAGGAAATTGTCGTGCATTCCCGAGATGACATCCTTTATCGCTCGCCATCGCTCCGGGAATGGGAGCCACACGTCTTGCATTCGCTCATCGACTGTCTTAAGGATAGTGCGATGCAATTCCTCAATGCCTTCGCCATGGAGTGCGTCAGTTGGCATGAAATCCACAATGAATGGAAACTTCCGCTGCAGTCTCACTTTATCAACCTGCCAATGGCGCCCGTGACTCCAGTTTAATACAACAATTATCGGCGACTTACCCCCTTGCGTCTCAACAAGTTTGAGCCAGTATTCCGCATCACGTTGCGCTAGACCTGAGCGCGGTTCCAATACGAGCAAGTAAAGACTTCGCTCTGTCAGAAAGAATTGATGCGTTGAATGGAGAATCTCTTGTCCTCCGAAATCCCATGCCCGTGTTCTCACTTGCTCGCGCGGGCATTTAAGTGTAAGTTCACGAATGGCGATAGAATGAGTCTCCATTTCATTCTCATCCGGCATCTCGCCTGCAAGTTGCTTTACGAGGGTTGTTTTTCCGGATTTCCCTCCGACCAACTAATAGAAGTTTTAGTTCGAGCAACGGTTTACCTTTATCATCGCGCGACTCGAAATAATAACGAAGAATTTCTTCCGGCTGGCCTCCGAGAATGCTTTTAGGGATTCGTAGTTCCGGATTATCATCTAATTTTAAGAATTCTAGCGGCAGTTGACAGAGAGCTTCTGGAAGCGTGCGAAGGCGATTACTATCCAAAGACAGGTAAAATAGTTGGCGCAGAGATCCGATTTCAGCAGGTAGTGTTTCGAGCTTATTACCAGCGAGGCCAAGTATCTGAAGTGATGAGAGTTCCTCGATCCATGGAGGTACCTCCTTTATCTCATTGAAAAAAAGATATACTATTTCAACATTTTGCTGCAGGGAGCGCAAGCTTTCTGGAAATGCTTTAAGTCCGAGATTGCTCAAATCAAGCGGGTCATCATTTTCTGTTCTTTGTTTCCAGGCCTCAATCCGTTCAACTACTGCATCTATCTCCCTTTGATGATCACCTGCCGAAAACTGCGTTAACTTTTGATAAGTATCTGCCGTGATCGCCGTAAAACCTCGATGCAAGCGGCCCAAAATCCCCTTATGTTCTCCTCCTTTTCCATCTACGCGCGGCAATTTCCTCATTTATACTATCACATCCGAAGGCATATTAACTGAAATCGAATTATGTAGCATCGTATATTATGATTTTGGGTTTGAGATCTTTGCGAGAGAGTATTAGCTACACTTCAGCTGCAACCTCACCCTCAGCTTTCCCACCTCTTGAAAGAATCCCAGATAAGACGCATCCACCGCCTCAACCTTATTGATCCATATCCCTCATGCAGCCAATATTGCAGAATTCTGCACCATGCCCGCCGCCCCCGTGCAGCTTTCCGCGCGCGCTCGCACGGGCCCGTCCGGCCGCTCCCGGCCCCCGCCCATGTGGGCCAGCTCTTCGATTACGGTATGATCTTCGACCTTATCGAAAGGCTACCCATGCTTGCCCCTCACTCAGAAGCTATCCAGATCTGCTGGATCTTTTCTAAGATTCTCAGTCGATACCGCAAAAACCATTGCATGTAAAAGTTTATTGCCGAAGATCCGCCACTCATACTATCATGAAACAAAATGCGTTATTATTGATCCTGGCGCTATGCTTCGTCATCTCGCCAGCACTCGGCCTACAAGAAGCAGGCAAGCCGCTTGCATCCGGCAATGAATCTGCAAATGCTTCCGAACTGGTAAATTCGAGCATCCCCTCCGGCGAGCAGTTTACCATGACGAACATCTTCCAGATTGCAGAAGAAAATCCCATCGATCCCAAACTCGGTTATCTGAGAAAAGAAGTCCTTCTCGGAAAGAACGCCAGCGTCAACATGACCCTGTATATGCCGGGCATCTCTTCCGGAGCGCATTACCACAGTGCCACGGATGAGATCGATTACGTAGTCATGGGCCAGGCGAATTTGACTATGAACGGCGAGTATTATCCTGTCAAAGCCGGGGATTTGATCTATATTCCACCGTTCAATGTGCATGATTATACGGCTGCGGAAAATGATACCTTCCAGATCATGGTTTTCTTCATGCCTCCATTAACCGGGAACGATAGAGTCTACGTTTGAAGCCGGATGGCAAACTGCCCTGATAAAACCATTTTTTTTTAACAATCTTTCTCCTCAAATCGGTGCCGTAGGCAATTCAGCACTCTTGGCTATGATCGCAGGCCCCGTGCAGCTTTTCGCGCTCGTTTTTCCAGATCCTGCGGACCTTCACAAATGCCTATTACGCTGGATAGGGCATCTGTTTTGTGTTTCCTGGTATCCGGTCTCTCTTCCAGAGAACTCATCGCTTTCTACCCGTCGCTTTGAAAAATGTGTAGCAAAATACCCCATCCTCTCTTGCCGTCCTGTAGAGGTCTCTCACCCCTTCCTCAAAAACCCTCGGCTCAATAATCCCCGCTCCCAGCGCCGCCTCACGAACGCCCTCAATCATGGCCGTAAATGTCCTCCTGGTGAAGCCCTCCACAAGCTTTGGCTTGCTGGAATCGACATAAACCATACGAGGAGAGACAGAGACCTCTGAGAAGCCAGCCTGGCAGAGCAGCGGATAAAGCTGCCTGCCGATCATGGCATTGCCGCCGGCTCTCCTCTGCAGCTCGACCTGGCAGGAAATGGCTTTGTGAGCCGCGGCGCTGTCAGGATAGAAGTATGCGGAACCATGATCCCCCTCTATTGCAGTGATCGTGCCGCCCGGCTTGACGAAATTCATGAGTATGCGCAGCGCCTCGACTGGGTGAGAGAGATGCTCAAGAACAAAACAGATGAAAAGATGGTCGAAGGATTCCGGCCGGAAAGGCAGATTGTTGATATCACCTTGCAGAACCTGCACATTTGCAAGGCCCTGTGCAGCCACTCTCCTCCTGGCCTCACCGGCAGAGGATTCTGAGATATCGACAGCAGTGATCATTGCCTGCGGGCTGTTTATGGCCAGAGGGACGGTCTGTGCCCCCACCCCACAGCCTGCTTCAAGAATGCGAGATCCCGGCGGAAAATGAGTGTCAGAGTGCAAGAGTTCTTCCAGCGTGGAGGCCTGGTCCTGCAAGCGCGTGTTTTCTCTAGGATGGTAGCCGTGAACATACGCATACTCATTAACCATGATGATCCTTTCGCTGCTGGTTATTTCAGCTTTTCCGCCATGATGACCTGGCGGCAATCATCCGTTCGAGCTTCTTTTAGATTCTCACTTCATTAGCCGGTAACCACCTCGACAGAGACCGGATAATGATCCGAGGCATGCTTGTACTTCGTCCCTATGCTTGTGCCGCTGGGCAAATTACGGTTGACTGATGCACTTCGCACCCAATTTGAAAGAGGAGACTTGGAATACAGTATATGGTCAATCCAATCCTTCTGATAGACATTATTGAAGATCGGATCTTTGTAGCTGGTGGTATAGATGGATGAGAAGTCGAGTGCTTTCTGCGCTTTGGGTTTCAAGGCATCGAATAGCGCATTTCCCAGGCACTGGCCCGGCTGCCAGATAGTGCCCATCAAACGCTCTATGCCGCTGCCATGCAATCTTTTCTCACTGGCATCAAGCCCCGGTCCGTCGTTAATGTCACCGCATACAATGAGGGGGATATTTTTTGTTTCCTTGTCGGTCAGATACGGCACGATAAACGTATCATGAATGTGCGTTGCCTGGCCGAGAATCTTCTTGCGGTTGGCCTCCGCCGCCTCCCACCATTTGCTCCATTCGTAGGCATCAAAGATTCCCTTGCTCTTCAGATGAAGGCCAAGCACACGGAAAGCCGCTCCCTGCGCAGGAATGATCTCTGCATAGAGCGGCCGTCTTTCAAAGCGATGCTGCTCCTTTATCTCGTCATTATCCGTATCGACAAGGAACGGATTGAAGCGGGAATCATCAATGGTCTCCATGCGCCGCAGCGCAGGGTCCTTGAATTTGTTCGTATCAATTCTGACGGCGATTCCAATATTCTGTGTTTGACCCGGCGAAACCTGCAAATCGGTTATCCAGGTGCCTTCTCCAATATTATCAAAGAAGAGCTGCAACTCCTTTGGTCGGCTTGGTCCTTCGACAATGACTACTACATCCGGATTCAGTTCCCGAAGAACGCCGGATAGATCATCACGGCGCTGCTTTACAGTCGCGGAAGAATGCGTCGTCTTCTCGCCATCAGGCAGGAACTGGACCGCCTGATCATCCTTTGTAAACAGATCATTCATCCACTCCATATTCCACAGGACGAACTTTAGATTGGACATAATTAGCCTCCTTAAGACACGAAATATTAGCTCACCGTCAGGTTAGCTCCCAGCCCCGTCATCTGCTGGAAGAATCCCGGATAGCTCACATCCACCGCCTCAGCCGTATCGATCTTTGTCCCTCCGGCCACAAAGCCTGCCACCGTCAGGGCCATGACGATCCTGTGGTCGTGCCAGCCGTGCACCTTTGCGCCGTGCAGACTGCCGCCCATGATCTCCAGCCCGTCCGGCCTCTCCCGGATGTCGGCGCCCATTTTGGAGAGCTCCATTGCCATAGCGTGCAGACGGTCCGTCTCCTTGTGGCGCACATGCTCGGCATTGACCACGGTTGTCTTTCCCTGAGCCAGCGCGCCCAGCACAGCGATGGTAGGAACGAGGTCCGGCGTGCGGCCGGCGTCCACCTCCACGCCTTGCAGCTCGCCGCCCTTGATGTGAAGGTCTCCCTTTTCCTTATCCCAGGAGACCCTGGCACCCATGCGACTCAGGATATCGATGATTGCCGAATCACCTTGCCGAGAGGGGAGAATCCCTTTGACGGTGACCTCGCTGCCTGTGACCGCAGCTGCTGCCAGTGGATAGGAAGCTGAGGAGAAGTCTCCGGGAATGGTATAGCTCCTCAGGCCATAGCTTTGCCCTCCTGGCACAAAGAATTCTTGGGGCTGCACCTCAATGCGCACACCCGCGTCGGCCAGCATGTCCAGGGTGATCTCGGCGTAGGGACGGCTCTTGAGGTCGCCCTCTATTACTATTCTCGTGTCCGCATGCGCCAGAGGAGCAGCGATGAGCAGCGCCGAGAGGAACTGGGAGCTGACGCCACCGTTGAGATGAGCAATGCCGCCTTGCATCTTTCCTTTGATCACCAGAGGGGCCTTGCCGTTATTGCGAATGGAAAAAGCCTGTGCGCCCAGCTCCGAGAGCGTGCTCAATAGCGGGCCGTTGGGCCGGGTGCGAATAGAGGCATCGCCGGTGAGCACGGCTCCCTCGGTGAGTGCCGCCACTGCTGAGCAGAAGCGCAGCGTGGTGCCGGAATTTAAAACGTTGATGACATCCTCCGGGGTTTGGGGCCGGTCTGAGACACCCGTGATGGACACATCATCACCCAGTGAGATTTTAGCGCCAAAAGCTTCGCTGGCGGCTACAGTTGCCCTGGTGTCTGCAGAGAGGAGGGGCCGCTTTACGGTTCCGCCAGGTCCCAGAGAAGTTATGAGGATGGCACGGTGGGTGTAGCTCTTGGAGGGAGGAGCATAGACCTCGCCGGAGAGAGAAGAGCGCTCGACTGACGCAATCATGATCGAGGCAATGGCATCGCAAGTATAAGAAATGTATGCCATGACATATCTTGGCACTAGCAATTGACGGAAAAATGGCGGCCCGAGGATGAGCCGCCGGTCTTCCATCAGGTTGGTGACCAGAGAGAGAAGCCCCCACTCCTCTACCTCTTTTGCCGGTGGTCTTACGGCAATTACCGTAGTACGACACAAGTCGAATATATATTTTGTGGTCCCTTCCTTGGAGATATGCAAAACGTCAAGCAGAAGATAGATCTATGAAGCATCCCGAATTCATTAAGAGAATGTAGTGAACCCCAGGCCTTCGGCCTGCCTGAGAGATTACTATGAATATAATTTGCGCTTATCCGGTAAACGTCGATGCCGTCTGCAATATACAGGAAGAGGAGATATCGCGCCTCATCTTATCCTGCTTGGCTCCAAATATGAAAATAGAGCTAAAAGAGTCCATTAACAGCCTCGAGGACCTTCTCTCATGTCTGCTGTTCTGCATGCAGCATGGATCAGGTGCAGAGATCTTGATTGAGGGTGAAGCTGTAGCCCGCCAAATCGAGGACGCTTTCTCCTGGAAATATCGCCTGGGGGGAAATGCGGGCATCATGGCCAATGTCCTTGCAGCACTGGGAGCAAAGCCGGTTCTCAATGCTCCCGCCATGGGACCGAGGCTGGCCGGCATGCTGCATGAAGGGGTGCGCGTTCCATCTGCTGAGACCGCAGAGCCTATCCGGGCTGCGGGAGAGATAATAGCAGATAAAAATGCTGAAATGGTGCATTTCGTCTTCCAGTTCAAGAAGGGAGACGCGATTCTTTGTGGGCTGAACAGGATAACTGCGCCCAGCGATAATCGTTTTATTGCCACTTACGATACGGTAAACACCAGGCTTCTCACTAATCGTCATTTCGACAATTATTGCCTGGAGAATATTCGGGATTTCGATGGCTCTCTGCTCTCCGGCTTTCACCTGGCACCTTTGAAAGGGTATCAGGATATCTTTTCTCAGAAAATCACTCAGATCAAATCATGGAAGGACAAAAATCCGCAGATCTTCATCCATGTGGAGATGGGCAGCTTCCAGAGTCCCCAGATCATGAAGTCTCTTCTAGAGCTTCTGTCGCGAATTCCCGTCGATAGCCTAGGCCTGAACGAGGATGAGTTGGCGGTGGCAGACGGATCGAATTCGGGCCGGTGGCAGGAGACCATGCAGGCGGCAGAACGACTTTTAGAGCGCCTGGGGCTTTTCAGAGTGGCGGTCCACACCAGGGACTACATATTGAGTGTCATGGAAAGAGGACTTATAAATCCTGAAAATGAACTCATGGCGTTGAAGCATGGAACCGAGGTAGCAGCGGCTCTTGCGGCATTCGGTTCAGTGACGATTCCGCCCCCCTCAGAAGTAAATCCTATCGGACAAAAAGCAAAAGAGGAATTCTGCAGAGAGGGAGCGATTGCAGGATATCGAGGAGGATTTATTGGGTCTAAAGGAACGATTATATCCTTAATGCCTTCTCTTTTGGTAAGGCAGCCTAAGTTTGCAGTTGGTTTGGGAGATACTGCAACAGCAGCGGTTTTTTATGAGGAACTCAAGTCAATTAAAAGAATATAGTTTTTAAGTTAGAGTTATTGCGAACCAAGAATTGAGCATATGATCGAAATAGAGTCTGAAATATAAAGTATGAAAGAAAAATTAAATTATTATAATAATTGGTTCATAGAGTAAAATCCATATACTAGTTTTACTTCTATTAATCAATATGGTTCTTGATAAAACAGATTTCCTCAAGTTAGAATATGAATCATTACGAATTGAAATAAAAGATACAAAGGATAGGATATTTAAATTTGCTGGAATAGGTCTA
>Ga0209749_1001524_pt1 | contig 19847 bp, 21 predicted proteins | sample EPASupsiteSAE347_FD_187267 | JGI IMG/M metagenome (GOLD analysis project Ga0209749, IMG submission 187267) | Bioremediated contaminated groundwater from EPA Superfund site, New Mexico - Sample SAE3-47 (SPAdes) (version 2) | ecosystem: Environmental > Aquatic > Deep subsurface > Groundwater >... | reverse complement strand
AGATTGGTAATCGAAAATTCTTCCATCAGGTGCAGGGCTTCGATGGCCAGATTGGTCGGCTTGATCCATTTGGGATCTTTGGACATTACACTTTGTGCATTTTGTTTCATAAAGTCGGTGCTCTTCTCGAGGCCGCGTCGCAAATCGCCATCCGTGACGACCCCAATCAGTTTTTCGGTTCCATCGAGGACACCGACAATTCCGAGGCGTTTTTTGGTCATTACGTACAGCACCCGCGGCATATTGTCATCTGCCCCGACCAATGGAATCGCTTCGCCGGTATGCATCAGATCTGCGACCGTCGTTAATAATTTGCGACCGAGTGAACCGGCCGGATGCAGGCCGGCGAAATCGCGTTCTTTGAAGTCACGCTTGGCGAGCAGACCGATTGCCAGGGCATCGCCCATTGCCAACGTCGCGATCGCGCTGGTGGTCGGCACAATCCGCAGAGGATCGGCTTCGCCGTTAATATGCGTACCGATGACATAATCGCACTTTTTTGCCAGGGTTGATTCATCTCGCCCGAGCAGTCCAATGATCGGCACCAGCATCTTCTTCAGAGGCGGGATCAGGTGAATGATCTCGTCCGTTTCGCCGCTGTTTGAAATTATCAGCAAAGTGTCTTGCGCCGAGATCACGCCCAGATCGCCGTGGCCGGCTTCGTAAGCGTGCATGAAAAAACTCGGCGTTCCGGTGCTGGCAAAAGTCGCCGCGATTTTACGGCCGATATGGCCTGATTTGCCGACACCCGTTACGATCACCTTGCCTTTGGTGTTGAACAGGATTTCGACCACCTGTTCAAAATTTGGATCGATTTGTTTTTCAAGCAGGGCAATCGCCGCGGATTCGGCGCGGAGCAGTTGTCGGGCTTTTTCTAGATAAGCTTTCGACATTATTTATTTGTCCTTGTAAGCATCTTTGGTTAATGATTCCGCCGCCATCTGCATCAGGTTTTGGGCTGTCAGAACCAACCCAATCACTTCCCGGACGGCGCCGTTACCACCGCTTAATTGCGTAACGTACAGCGCATATTCCTTGACCTGTGGCAGGGCGTTGGCAACGGCTATCGGCAGACCAGCCCGTTTCAATAGGGGAATGTCAATAATGTCATCGCCGATATAAGCAATCTCTGCGTCGCTGATATTAAATCTTTTTTTAATGGCTTCCCACGGTTCCAGTTTGGCTAAATTTCCCTGGTAAAGGACATCTTCCAATCCCAATTCCTGCATGCGGGCCGAGGTTGCCGACGAAATCCGTCCGGAAATGATCGCTATCGGAAAATCAACGGCTTTCAGTAAGGCGATTCCCGCGCCATCCAGAACATGAAAATGTTTGAATTCCAGTCCGTCCGCTCCGATGTAAAGCCCTCCGTCAGTGAACACACCATCCACATCCGCCACGATCAGGCGGATTTTTTGCAGACGCTCATTCAGCGATAAGGTCATTAAAATTTCCTCACCAATGCGCTCAATTCGAGCAGTTCCCCGATTAATTTCGGCAAATCGGCCAGCGGATACTGAGTTGCCCGGTCGCTTTTGGCCTGTGCGACATTATCATGCACTTCCATAAAAATGCCGTCGCATCCGGCGGCAACCATAGCCCTGGTGACGCACGGAATGTATTCGCGCGCTCCGCCGGTGATATTGCCACCCGGAATTTGGGCGCTGTGCGTGGCATCGAAAATTACCGGATAGCCGGTTTTTTGCATGATCGGCACAGTCCGAACGTCGGAGATCAGACCGCCATACCCGAACGATGTCCCGCGATCGGTTAAAAGGATCGCGTGATTGCCGACCGATTCGACTTTACGGACGATATGTTCAATGTCATGTGGCGCCACGAACTGGCCTTTTTTTATATTGATGACTTTGCCTGTGCGGGCGGCCGCGATTACTAAATCGGTCTGACGACACAGAAATGCCGGAATCTGCAGAACATCAGCCACTTCTGCGACGATTTCCGCCTGAAACGGTTCATGAATATCAGTTAATATCGGCAAATCGAATTGCTGCTTGACTTCGGCCAGGATCGCCAGCCCGGCTTCTAATCCCGGGCCGCGGTAACTGTCAATCGAACTGCGGTTGGCTTTGTCGAAAGAAGATTTGTAGATCAGTGGAAAACCGATTTGAACGGACAATGCCTTTAGTTGTTCGGCCATGAAAAGGGCATGGTCACGGCTCTCGATCACACACGGTCCGAGAATAAATGCCAGCGCCTGCCGATCTCCGATCGGAATATTCTTAACAGATACTGCCATGTTCTCCCCGGTTTTTCTTGTATTGTAAAGCCGCCCGGACAAAATCCCTGAACAGCGGGTGGGCTTTGCTAATACGCGATTTCAGTTCGGGATGGAACTGGCAGCCGAGAAACCAGGGATGTCCTTTCAATTCGATCATCTCGACGAGGTTGAGTTCTTTATTGACTGCCCCGATCACCAAACCGGCGCGGACCAGTTCATCCAGATAAATATTGTTGACTTCGTAACGATGACGGTGCCGCTCTGAAATTTCCGTGCTCTTGTAAATATCATGCGCCAGCGTACCCGCCTTGATCTCCGCCGGATAAGCGCCAAGCCGCATCGTGCCGCCCTTGTTGGACACGCGCTTCTGCTCTTCCATCAGGTCGATCACGGGGTAAGGGGTACTATCATTGAACTCGGTGCTGTGAGCATCGCGCCAGCCGCAAACGTTGCGGGCAAATTCGATGACGGCGCATTGTAAACCGAGACAGATGCCGAAGAAGGGAATGCCCTTTTCACGGGCGATCTGAATCGCGTTGATCTTGCCCTTGATGCCGCGTTCGCCGAATCCGCCGGGGATCAGCAAACCGTCCAGAGCTTCAATTCTTTGAACTGCGGATGGGTCTTTAACCAGGTCTTCGGCTTCCATCCAATCTATAATGACATGTGTGTTATTCTCAGCGCCGGCATGGATGAACGATTCAACGATCGATTTATAGGCGTCGTGTAATTGAGTATATTTACCGCAAATTGCGATCCGCACCTCATGCGCCGGGTTTTTAACGGCGTAGACGAACTTTTCGAGTTTCTTCAAATCCGGCTTGTGGCGCGGCAGGCTCAGCAGGTCGGTGATTAAATCGCCCAGCCCCTGCTCATCGAAAACGAGCGGAATCTCATAAATTGTCTCGGCATCGATGGCTTCGATCACCGCTTCCGGCATGACATTACAGAAAAGGGCGATCTTTTTGCGCACGGCCTCGTCAAGGTGCAGTTTGGATCGGCACAGCAGAATGTCCGGCTGAATGCCGATCTCGCGCAGGCGCATGACGCTATGCTGGGTTGGCTTGGTCTTGATCTCGCCGCTGGTTTCGATGAATGGCACGAGCGTCAGGTGAATGTCGATGCAATTGCCGCGACCTGAGTCGAAGTGAAACTGGCGGATGGCTTCCAGAAACGGCTGGCTTTCGATATCACCAACCGTTCCGCCGACTTCACAAATCACGACGTCATAATCGGCGTTGAGATTAACGGCGGCGATGCGGCGTTTGATTTCGTCGGTGATGTGCGGAATGACCTGCACGGTTGCGCCGAGGTAATCTCCGCGCCGTTCACGATTGATCACTTCGTAGTAGACTTTACCGGAAGTCGTGTTGTTGCGGGCATTCATATTCTCGTCGATAAAACGCTCGTAATGGCCCAGGTCGAGATCGGTTTCCGCGCCGTCTTCAAGCACAAAGACTTCGCCGTGCTGGTAAGGACTCATCGTACCGGGATCGATATTGATATAAGGATCGAATTTTTGAATGGTGACATTGAATCCGCGTGATTTCAGCAGGTATCCGATTGACGCGCTGGCAATGCCCTTGCCGAGGCCGGAGATGACTCCTCCGGTTACAAAAATATACTTGGTGATTTTTTCAGATTTCATGTTTTTCCAAATATTTGATTGCTTGGTCGAGATCGGTCTGAGTATCGATGCCCAGCGATTTTCGGGCTGTCCGCACGACCTTGATGCGGTAACCGTTTTCGAGAATGCGTAATTGTTCGAGTTTTTCCATCCGTTCCAGTACCGAAACCGGCAGGCGGGTAAATTTTTGCAGGAAATCCGCCCGGTAGACATACAGCCCGATATGTGCCAGTGCCGGATGAGTAGCAATTTGCTCGGACTGGTCGCGCAGGTACGGAATATTCAACCGGCTGAAATAGAGCGCCTCGTCCCGGATGTTCACCAGGACTTTCACCACATTGGGATCGTTCAGTTCCGTTTCGGTGATATCGATCCGGGCGGCAGTACCGACCGGTAATGCCGGATCGTCTTGCAAGCATTGCACGGTCTGGTCGATGATTTCGCTGGGCAGAAATGGTTCGTCGCCCTGAATATTGACGATGATTGCGGCGTCGCAGTCGCGCGCCACGAATGTGCAGCGGTCGGTTCCGGAAGGCAATCCGGCCGGCGTTAGGCGACATTCCCCGCCAAACGATTTTACATGATCATAAATCCGCTGATCGTCGGTCGCTACGATCAATTGTTCAATTGACTGACAATTCCGCGCATTCTCATAGACTCTCTGGATCAGGGTTTTTCCTTTCAGGAGAACAAGCGGTTTCCCGGGCAATCGGGTCGCAGCATAGCGCGCCGGGATGATCCCCAGAACTTTCACGAATGCGTGTCCTTAATTACTTTGGGCACAATGAAGTAACCGGCTTGTTCCTGCGGGGCATTAGCAAAAACCGCCTCTTTGGGAAGAGACGGTTTTACGACATCGTTACGGAAAACGTTTGTCATTTCATGCACATGCGATAACGGTGAGACTTCAGTCGTATCCAGACTCTGTAACTGTTCGATATATTTGAGAATTGTTTCCATCTGGCCGGCATATTTTTGAATTTCGTCGTCATTCAAAGTCAACCGGGCCAGGTCTGCTATTTTCGCGGCTGTTTTTACATCAATTCGCATATTCACGCTCCGTTTCTCAAATTTCGTCGAGCAATTTAAAGATTCTGCCTGCTTAAATCAAGCGCCGGTAATTTTTGGCCTGATTTTTGATCGGCGCTGACCGGTACATTTGCAGGCTACATTTTCTCCGGCGCCGATATCCCAAGCAGTGCCAGGCCATTTGCCAGCACGATCTGAACCGCCCTGACCAGCGCCAAACGCGCCCGCGACAATTCCACATCGTCAGTGATTACTCTGTATACCGTATAAAATTTATGAAAAGTCGTGGCGACCTTCTGTAAATAGGTGGTCATCTGCTGGGGTTCGAGTGTGTTGACACAAATCTCGCCGACCTCTTTGAATTCGCAAAGCGCATTGAGCAGATTTAGCGTTTCTTCCTCCTTCAGCAGGGTCACATCGTAATTCTGATCGGTTGCCACGCCTTTGATCGCCGCATTCCGCAGAATACTACAAATCCGGGCATAGGCATATTGCAGGTAAAAAACCGGATTCTCTTCACCTTCGGTTTTAGCCAGGTCGAGATCGAAATTCAGGTGACTTTTCATACCACGCATCAGGAAGAAATAGCGCGCCACATCCTTGCCGACTTCATCGATCAGTTCATCAAGCGTTACATAGGTCGCCTTACGGGTCGACATTTTCACCTTTTCACCGGCACGAATCAGCGTCACGAACTGATGGATCAGGATTTTAATACGGGAGGTGTCATAGCCGAGGGCTTTCAGTCCGGCCAGAACATCCGGATAGGTTGCATGATGGTCGGCGCCGAAAATGTCGATCACCTGATCGAAGCCGCGGGCGAATTTGGTCGCATGATAAGCGATGTCCGGCAATCGGTAGGTGGCCTCATCAATCACACTTTTCCAGAGAACGCGATCATCCGAACCGCCGTACAAACCGGCCCGGAACCAGATCGCCCCGTCCTTTTCGTAACTGGCACCCATCTCTTTCATCTTTTCCAGAACGGCATTTACCTGACCGCTTTCGTAAAGACTCTTTTCATTATAAAAACAATCAAACGCGATCCCGAGACGTTTTAAAGTATTTTTGATGTCGGTGAAAATCGCCTCCTCGGCCGAGGTCTTGAATATTTCGTTATCCGGATCTTCTTGCAAACTGTCGCCGCATTTGGCTACAACCTCACGGGCAATGTCTGCGATATAATCGCCCTGGTAATGATCTTCCGGGAATTCTCCAGTCCAGCCCAGCAGTTGCCGGTAACGCCAGTAAACCGAATGACCAAGCACACGCATCTGTCGTCCGGCGTCATTGTAATAATACTCGCGTTCAACGTCGTAACCGGCCCATTCCAGGATCCGCGCCACTGTATCGCCCAGAACGGCCTGACGGCCATGTCCGACTGTCAGTGGCCCGGTCGGATTGGCGCTGACGAATTCGACCTGAACCCGCTTTCCGTATCCCAAATCATTCTTCCCGTAATCCGCACGGGCAGCGATCACTTCCGTTACGATTCGTTGCAGAACGATCGGGTTGAGGAAAAAGTTAATGAAACCCGGCGCCTTGATTTCAGCCTGTGCGATATTCTCCGATTCCGGAAGTGAATTTACTAATTTCTCAGCAATTACGAGCGGCGGTTGCCGTAATATCTTGGCCAGTGTCAGGGCGATATTGGTCGTATAATGTCCGAACGACTCCTGCTTCGGCCGTTCGATCTGGATCGGATCGCCGTAATCAATGCCATTTTGGCGGAGCGCAGACATCAGCAATCCGCGTATATGTTCGATCATTTTGCTCCTTTAAAAAATCGCCCCAAATTTAACCGCCGGGCTATTCCCGTGCAAATGAGATTCATCGGGAAATACTGCTAAACGGCTATTTCATCAGCGCGTGGAGATTGCGGCGCCAGAGGTCATAGCCCAGACGTTTGACCGGATGATTCCGGAAGAGCGTCAGGAATTCGCTTTCAGTCAGTTTGAGCCAGTCGTTCAACGATCGCCCCAGACTCGTGAAACTCTCACCGTATTGCTGATCGCCCGGTCGTGTCCAGGTCTGATTATACGGACAGGCTTCCTGGCACAGATCGCAACCGTATAGCCAGCCGTGTAAAAGTTCTTTCTCGGCCGCCGAAAACTCGCCTTCTTTTTCGATCGTCAGATAAGCTGTACAGCGCCGGGCATCCAATTTATATCCGTCGGTCAGAGCCCCGTTCGGACAGGCCGCCAAGCAGCGCCGGCAACCTCCGCATCGCTCGGCCATCGGTTCGTTAAATTCCAGATCGATACTCAGAAAAACGATCCCGATGAAACAATACGATCCGATTTCGGGAACGATCAGCAGGTTATTTTTCCCGATCCATCCGAGACCGGCTTGCGCGGCGAAGGCTTTTTGCATGACCGGGCCGGCATCGACGTAGGTGCGGGTAATGGTCGCCGGCTCCATTTTCCGGATGATCCGGCAGATCCGTTTTAATTTGCGCTCGACGACCCGGTGATAATCCGCACCCCAGGCGTAGCGCGCAACTTTCGGAAATTCCACCGGCCAGTTTCCGGGCTGGAGATAATTATCGACGACGACCAGCACAGATTTAGCCCAACCGAAGCGGGCTTGCAGATAGGCTGGAAAATCGTAATACTTATACATCCAGTGCATCCCAGCCGAATGGCCGGCGTCCGTCCATTCCTTGAAGGCGGTTACATATTTCGACGCCATGGTCGGCTGAGAGACGCCCGCGCGAACAAATCCGGATTCGATTGCAAAACGGATCACCTGGGCCGTGTTAATCATTTAATGCTCGTTAATTGGTAAAAGGAGTTGACCCGTTTGTCAGGTCGCGGATTCATCGGTGATTTTTTCAGCAGGCGCATCCGCCCAGAGTTTTTCGAGATTGAAATACTCGCGGGCTTCCGGATTGAAAACATGCACGACCACATTGACATAATCCATCAGGACCCAGCTGAGATGTTGGTAGCCTTCGGTGTGCCAGGGCTTTTCATCCGGGCGCAATTGCATATCGATCTCATCCACGATCGCCTTGACGTGTGGCCCAACTTCGCCGGTACAGATCACGAAATAATCGGTGATCGAGGTTAATTGGCGCAAATCGAGTAAAAGGATGTCACGGGCTTTTTTATCGGCCGCAATCTCTGCGATCCGGCGAGCTAATGGGTACGATTGATTTTCTTCAGAGATTATCAGAGGAGATTCCAAGGGTTAAAACGACTCTCCAATGTCATTTATTTTAGTATAAACCGGCAAATGCTGGTAATCTTTTCCAATGATGATGGTCAGATCAACCTGAAGAGTCGAGTCGATTTTTTGAAATAATTTGTCCGCTTCCAGCAGCATGACAGTGTTAACATTATGCAATTTCTCAGCGCTCGTGGTGCGTGCGATCAAAATTGTATTATCATAATCGGAGCGGTCAGCGTTGCCGGTCGATATGACATCATAGCCGTTTTGTCGTAAGTAGTTGGTGAATTTTTGCCCCAGACCGGCTACTCCCGAACCGTTTAAAACCTCAACGACGATATAGGGAATCGGCCGCTCTTCGGGCGGCAGAGAATTGATTGCCGAAAGAGTCACTTTTTCACCCGAATTTGTCATCCGTTTGCCCATTGAAAAAATGAAACCAACGATAACGACCGAGATCGAAAAAATCGCCAGATTTAAAAACCACTTTTGCAGGTCAACCTGCTTGCGTTTCCGTCTGCGATATGTGGGGCGTTTTACTTTGCGTTTACTGGTACGTGGCACTCTTTCCACCAAACCCGATTAATATCCGAAATACGGATAGCGATAACCGTATGAGGAATAGTATGGCATCCGGTCAAAACGGATATTGAACACGACATTTTCTTTCGGACGGTAAGTCAGATCGGCGCCGTAGATCAGATTGTTGAAGAGATTGGTATTCATCATATTCATACCGCCCAATTTCAACGGATCATGGATAAAACCGAACCGTGTGTTGAGCAACCATTTTTCCGAAAGCAAAAAAGACATGGAGTTCTGATACATTCCAAGCGAAGCCGATTGCCCACCGGAAGTGGCCAGCGACAGCGAATAGGATTGACGCATGGAAAACCGGCTGGGATCGAACAGGCTTAAATTCGATAGCGACGGCGCAAGGCCGGGCATACGGATGACCTCTGCGATAGATGGCGACTCCTGAATCTGGCTTTTCAACTGAGCCCATCCGCTCGTCGCCCCAAGGCAAACCAACAGCACCATAACAACTAAATAATGTTTTTTCATCGCGGCACCATCATTGTCATAATTCACGTATCATTTTAAAGCATTTGAGCGAGTTTGTCAAGACCAAAAACTCACTATCGCGTAAAATTATCTTTCTTTCAAATAAATATTATCAATCAAACGCGTCTGGCCGTAATACACGGCAACGGCGACAAAAGTTCCCGGCTCCACGATCTCTACCGACGTGAGCGTCCGGTCGTCCACGATTTCGATGTAATCAATGCGGGCTAAGGACGCGGTCGCTATTGTCGACCGGATCAATTTATTAATTTCCGTGGCGGAATTCATGCCATCCCGAACCGCGGCACGGGCCTTTGTCAGTGCCGAATAAATCACCGGCGCCTGCCGTCTTTCCTCCGGAGAAAGATAAACATTACGGGAACTCAGCGCCAGTCCGTCGCTCTCCCGAACGGTTGGCGCCACAATAATCCTGATCGGAAAGTTCAGGTCGGCCACCATTTGCCGGATGATGATTGCCTGCTGGGCATCTTTCTGACCGAAAACCGCTACGTCCGGTTGAACGATATTGAACAGTTTAGCGACGATAGTCGTCACGCCCCGGAAATGGATCTGCCGGCTGACACCGCACAACACCTGCGCCATTTGTTCGTTGACGATATAAGTGAAAAACGGCTCGGGATACATCTCCGGAACTTCCGGGTAAAAGATAAAATCGACGCCGCATTCCCGCGCCAAGCGCTCATCCCGTGCAAAATCGCGCGGATAACGCGCCAGGTCTTCATTCGGACCAAACTGGGTGGGATTGACGAAAATACTCATCACGACGACATCCGCATTCTCTTTCGCCACATTCACCAGCGAAAGATGCCCGGCATGCAGGTAGCCCATGGTCGGCACCAGGCCGATTCTTTGGCCGTTGCGACGAAAGACACTCAGCTCTTTACGAAGGTCTTCGATCTTGGTCAGAATTTGCATTGTGTTTATTATCTCAGATTAATGCTGGTTTTCGATTAATAACTTTCCGAGTCGTCCGGGAAGCGGCCGTTGCGTACATCGGTGCAAAATTCGGTCGTCGCCCGGCGGATTTCCCCGGCCAGATCGGCGTACCGGCGCACGAACTTGTACCTGACCTGGTCGAATAAACCCAGCAAATCGTAGGTGACCAGCACCTGGCCGTCGCAACCAACACCGGCGCCGATGCCGATCGTCGGAATTTGCAACTGGGCGGAAATTTCAGTTGCGAGCTGTGCCGGTATTTTTTCCAGCACGATTGCAAAGGCTCCGGCCGCCTGTAAGGCCAGCGCCGATTTTCTGATCTGTTCCGCTTCCTGGATCTCTGCGCCCCGCAAACCGTAACCGCCGAATTCATGCACGCTTTGCGGAGTGAATCCGAGATGCCCCATGACCGGAATGCCGATTTCGACCATCTTTTTTACGACCGGGCAAATCGGTTCGCCGCCTTCCAATTTCACGGCTTCCGCTCCGCCCTCTTTCATAAACCGGCCGGCATTATGGAGCGCCTGTTCCAGGTTTTCCTGGTACGACATAAATGGCATATCCGCCACCAGCAGGGCGCGTCGAACACCGCGCCGCACGGACTTCACATGATAAAGCATTTCCTCCATCGTCACCGGCAGAGTAGTATCGTAACCGGCGCAGACATTGCCGCATGAATCGCCGACCAACACGATGTCAATACCCGATTCATCCAAAAGACTGGCCAGAGTATAATCATAGGCGGTCAGGGTCGTTATTTTCACGCCCTTTTTCTTTAATTCGAGGATAGTCGAAATCCGTACTTTATTTGTCATCTGCTCCCCAATTTCATGTGTGTAATTTAAACAAATTTTCCAATTCTGCCCGGATTATACCGGTCAGACCATTTCGGATAAGTTATTCCGCCCGGCGAATAATCCCGCCCAGCAGCAGGCAATCATCGCGATAAATCACGGCCGATTGTCCGGGACAGATTGCCCTTTGCGGCTTGGCAAATTCGATCTTAAAAATATTCTCACCAATCCGGCGTCCCCGACATTCCACACCGGTATGATTATAGCGCACCTTGACCCGGCCTGAAAAATTGTCCATTTCCGGTATGCTGACCCAATTGACATTGTCGATCGTCATCCCGGTAACGAGCAGAGCCGCATCCGATCCGATTACAACCCGGTTATTGGCAGCATCAATGGTCTTGACATAGCGGCGCTCTTTAAATCCGATCCGGAAGCCTTTGCGTTGGCCAATCGTAAAATTGTAAAATCCATCGTGGCGCCCCAGTATTTTACCGCTTTCGTCCACCAACTCGCCACTCCCGATGCGTGCTACTTCTTCCGGCACATATTCCGCCAGAAAGCGGCGGTAATCATTATCCGGGATAAAACAGACATCCTGACTTTCGGCGAGTTGACCGGTAACTAATTTCTGTTCGGCGGCGATCTTCTTCACGGCAACTTTAGTCAATTCCCCGAGCGGAAAAAGTGTTCGCGCCAGCGCCGTTTGCGAAATCTGCCAGAGGGCGTAAGACTGATCTTTGGAATTGTCCAGCCCTTTTAAAATCCGGTATCGTCCGGTAGCCGGATCGAAATCCGTTCGGACATAATGCCCGGTGGCGATTTTTTGGGCGCCGTGTTCATCGGCGAGTTTCAGTAGATTCCGCCATTTGATACAGCGATTGCAGCCGACGCACGGATTGGGCGTCAGCCCGGATAAATACTCATTTGCGAAGCGCCGCACTACCTGTTCTTCGAATTCATCCTGAATATCCGCGACTATGTGTGGAATTTCCAGCAATTCACAGACACGACGTGCCCGGTCGATCGAATCGGCCTGCGTCCGGTCAGATTTCAGCCGCCACATTTTAAAAGTGACTGCAACCGGCTCGTAACCGTTCTGCTTCAACAGCCAGGCTGCTACCGAACTATCAACTCCACCGCTGAGCGCGACTATTACTTTTATCCCGTCCGACATTACCTTATCCCGTTCCGGCGTCGCCTCTGCCATTGCATCAGCAATTCCTCATGAACCGGAAAAACCAGCGGCGGGTGATTGTCCGGTTTGAACCAGGCAGCTTCGGCGGCGTCATCGCCGGAGTGAATCTGGCTGTTTTCAATTTTCATCGAGTAACCAATCAGCAAAATGTCACCGTAAAAACCATTCAGGTGCGAGCCGATGCCGACCAATTCCGGATTTGTACCACTTAGCCCGGTCTCTTCGGCCAATTCGCGCTGTGCGGCCTCCCCGGCGGTCTCGCTGATCTCGATGAATCCGCCCGGTAAACTCCAGCCGCCCCGGCCCGGTTCGACTTTCCGACGGATGAAGGCGATCTCGTCATTGGCATTATAGGCGATAACAACCACCGTCGGTAAAGGATTTTCATACAAAATAAGGTGGCACTGCGGACAAAACGCGCGTTGTTGGCCTTCGGCTTTGATGGCCGTTGTTTCCGATCCGCAATGAAAACAATACCGGTATTTCACAGCGTTAAAAATAGGCAGTTTTCCACCGAATAACAACCAATTTTAACCAGATTGTATATTGGAGGAGATTGAGGATTGTAGGTTGGAGATTGCAAAAATTCACCAAATATATCTTTTTGACTTATTGCCCCATTGACCCAATGATTATAGATGACTATAACTGGCAAAAATTAACTGCTCAAATCTCTTGTCTTTCTTCCAAAAAGTGAATATAATTTTGATATGAAATTCAGCCGCTTTCTGATTCTACTGTGCCTGGTCGCTGAATTACTGGGAGTAAATCTTGTCTCGGTTAAATTTGCGGTCAAATCACCCAACCTTCTGCCGGCCACACAAGTTTTCATCACCGGAAATCACTCCAAACTGGGAGACTGGAATCCCGGAACCGTTCGCCTGGAATATAAAGATGGCGTCTGGAGCAAATCTCTGAGTTTCAATCACGGAACCTTACTCGAATATAAATTCACCCTGGGCAACTGGAGCAAAGAAGCCCTCGATGACAAAGGCCATGTTTTCACAAATTTTACTCTGGAGGTTACCAGTGATACGGTAATTGTCTACGCTTTCAGTGACTGGGGCGCCAATATTCAGCCTCCGGTAACGGAGCATATTACGGGACAAATCGAATACATCCGCAATCTTTCCGGAAAGGATTTGACGCCGCGTGACGTCGCAGTCTGGTTACCGCCGGATTATACTAAAAATCCCGGTCGGCGCTATGCGGTTCTTTACATGCACGACGGGCAAAATCTTTTTTCAGCCCGGACGGCGGGATATGGCGTGGAATGGCGGATCGACGAAATTGCCGACAGTCTGATTCACCTGCGGCTGATCGAGCCGCTGATCGTGGTCGGGATCTACAACACCGACGCCCGCAACCAGGAATATGCTACCGGAGACACAGGGCGCTGTTACCGCGATTTCGTTATCGAGCAGGTCAAACCGTTGATCGACCGGCGATATCGTACTTTACCGGATCGCGAACATACCGCCACCGGCGGTTCGTCGCTCGGCGGACTGGTGGCTTTCATTCTGCTGTGGGAAAATCCGCAGATCTTTTCCAAAGCAATTTGCATGTCGTCGGCTTTCCTGATCGACACTCTCGATTACGTCCGGGTTATCAAAAATCACCGCGGTGATCGTCCGTCCGTTAAAATTTATATCGATAACGGTGGGATCGATCTCGAGAACGAACTGCAACCGGGCATCGACGCCATGCTGGAAACCCTGGACAAGATTGGTTACCGGAAAAACTGTGATTATTTCTGGGTCAAAGACTCACTGGCTCAGCATAATGAAGCCGCCTGGAGCCGGCGCATCGCTTATCCACTGCAAATGTTTTTCAAACCGTAAGGCCGACTGATGCGAATCGCGATTATTGCAGACATTCATGGCAACCTTTCGGCCTTTCAGGCAGTGCTGGCAGACATCGAAAAACAAAAGATCGACCGGATCGTCAACCTGGGCGACTTCATCGGTTACGGGCCGGAGCCGGAAGCGGTCGCGCAGATTTTGCAGGAGCGACAAATTCCCTCCATACTTGGCAATCATGAAGTCGCTTTGACCGACGATGCTGTCCTGAACTCATTTACCGAAAACGCCTTCGATTCGCTGAAAATCACACGCGATCTGGTCTCCCACCAAACCATGGATTACATTCAAACCCTGCCGGCCTTTTTGACCTTCAACAATCTGCGCTTCGTGCACGGTGCGCCGCCGGAATCGACTAACGACTACATCACTTTTTATCGTTTGTTCGAACTACATGTGGCCTTCGCCGCGACACCGGAATGGCAGACCTTCGTCGGGCATACGCACATGCTTGGGATTTACGAATCGGATGGACGGGAAATCACCATCGGCGTCCTGAAAAAAGGAGCGCGGCGTTTAAAACGTCATTCAAAATACATCATTAATGTCGGAAGCGTCGGCCAGCCGCGCGACCGCGACAGGACTGCCAAATATGTCATTTTCGATGACGCCGCGAACGAAGTTGAAGTGCACTACGTCGCTTATGATATTCAGCGCACCATCCGTTTAATCCGGGAGATCGGTCTGCCGGAGCAAAACGCCCAGCGTCTGTTATAATCCGGCAATCGGTTATTGCAATCGCCCTAAAGTATTTGTACTTTTACACGCCATTTGAGATCTAATAAGAGGAAATTGCTTTGAAAAAGACTATACTGGCGGTCGGTTCGGTCGCCTTCGATGATGTCGAAACTCCCTTTGGAAAACGTCAGAACGCCCTGGGTGGTTCGGCGGTATTTTTCAGTCTGGCGGCTTCCCATTTCACTATTGTCAATCTGGTAGGCGTCGCGGGTAACGACTATCCGGCCGAGGCGATTAAAATGTTACATCAGCATCGTATCGATACGACCGGATTGGAGATTGCCGACGGACTGACCTTTCGCTGGGGCGGACGTTATCACCAGGACATTAATCAGCGGGACACGCTCTATACTCATCTGAACGTTTTTGCGGATTTCAGCCCGAAGATTCCGCCAGTCTACCGGCAGACACCGATAGTTTTTCTGGGCAATATTCAGCCCGGTCTGCAGTTGGATGTACTTGGCAAATTGCAGCGGCCGGAGTTTGTCGCGCTCGATACAATGAACCTCTGGATCAACACCACCCGCCCGGAATTGATGAAAGTAATCTCGCGGGTCGATCTGCTGGTCATCAATGACAGCGAACTGGCCGAATTGACCGGCGCGGTCAATTTGTTGAAAGGCCTGCAAATTCTGCACGAGCTCGGCTTGAAATACATCGTCATCAAACGAGGCGAATATGGTGCAATTCTCAGTTCAGCGTCCGGTTTGTTTTATACGCCGGCTTTTCCGGTCGAACAGGCAGTCGATCCGACCGGAGCCGGTGACAGTTTTGCCGGCGGCATGATCGGTTATCTCGGAGAATGCGAGCACATCGACTGCGACAGTTTGAAAAAAGCCGTCATTTACGGTACTGTCCTCGGATCCTTCTGCGTCGAAGATTTTAGTGTGGACGGCCTGTTGAATCTTAACCGCCGGAAAATTGGGGCGCGTTACCGTCAATTGCGTCAAATGGTAAAACTCTGAAACCCTGCGAGTAATCCGCCGATGATTCAACCTCTGTTCTGGGAAAACGGGCGCCTGCTGATCGTCGATCAGACGCTCCTGCCCTCCGAATATAAACTTATCGAAATCCACGACCATCTCGAAATGGCGGATGCGATCCGGCGCTTAGTGATTCGCGGTGCCCCGGCGATCGGCATCGCCGGAGCCTACGGCCTGGCGCTTGGCTTGGAGTCATTCATTCATGACGATCGTACTGAATTTTTCCGGCAGGTCGATGGAATTGCGCGAATTCTTTTCGCGACCAGACCGACCGCAGTCAATCTTGGTTGGGCGCTGGAACGTCTGAAGAAACTCGCTTCAGCCGAACGAACTCTGCCTTTGCCGGCAATCCAGGCCAACCTGCTGGCTGAAGCCCACCGGATTCATGCCGAAGACATCCGGATGTGCCGGCAGATCGCCGCTAATGGATACGATCTTCTGCCGGACGATGCCCGAGTCATCACGCATTGCAACGCCGGCGGACTCGCTACCGGCGGTCTGGGCACAGCCCTGGGCATCCTCATTAATGCTCATCAGAAAGGCAAAAAGATCCACGTTTTCGTTGATGAAACCCGCCCCTTGTTGCAGGGCGCCCGCCTGACTGCCTGGGAATTAACGCAGGAAAAAGTACCTTTCACATTGATCAGTGACAATATGGCCGCCTATGTCATGGCGACGAAAAATATTGACGCGGTCATTGTCGGCGCCGACCGCATCGCAGCCAACGGTGACTGCGCCAATAAAATCGGCACATTCATGCTATCCATCGCCGCTCAGTACCATCAGATTCCTTTTTACGTAGCCGCGCCTTCCTCGAGCATCGACCCCTCGATTTCCTCGGGAAAAACGATCCGGATAGAAGAACGCAGTGGCGTCGAAGTCAGAGAAGTTTTCGGTCGGCCGATCGCTCCGGCCGATTGCCCGGCGATATCACCGGCCTTTGATGTTACCCCGGCCGATTTAATTTCAGCCGTCATCACTGAGCAGAAAATTTTCCGGGCACCATTTAATTTTACCGAATAATCTATTGGATTTTCAGGACGGTTTTGTAAATTCGGCCGTTATTTAGCAATCCATTTGAATTGTTTAAGGAGTAGCCGATAATGAACCCGAAAAAAATCGCTGTCATTTTTGCCCTTGCCCTGATCGGAATGTTTTTTCTGGATGCGTGCGACCCACCGGAAATTACTTCAGCCAAAGTCTATTTTCAGCAAAACAATCCCGTTGCTGCCGAAGAACAATTACTGTTAGCCATAAAAAAATACCCGGAAAATTCCCAGGCGTATTTGCTGCTGGCTACGATGGTCTACCGCCCGGCGAAGAGATATGACGAAGCCAAACAAATGCTCGAATCAGTCAAACGGCTCGATCCGACCAAAGAAAAAGAGACCAACGATGTTATCAAAGGGATGTGGGCGGAAATTCACACCGATGGCGCAACAATGTTCAACAGTGCTCTGAAAGCCTTTTTACCGATGGAAAAAGATTCACTTTTGGGAGTAGCTGCACAGATTTTTGTACATGCCATTGATTTCAAATCCGATGAGACTCTGACGTACAATGGTCTTATTAAATGCTATTATATACTGAATGATTCGGCGAATGTCGAAAAGTACGGCAAAATGATGCTGGACAAAAACCTGTTCGATAAGGACGTCGTGAACTACTATTTCCAGGTAATCTGGAAACCGTCCCGTCAGGATGAAATATTTGCTCAACTGGATCAGTTGATCGCAGCGCATCCTGACGTTATTGACCTGCAGATCATAAAAATTCAATTCCTGGCACAGGTCAGCCGCAACGAAGAAGCCTTGAGCAGCACGAATATATTGCTCGAAAAAGACCCGTATAATCTCGATATCATCTACATCGCAGCCCAATTACTGACCAAACTCGGGAAGTTTGAAGATGCCAAGTATCAGTATCAAAAGGTCGTTGCCAGCGATCCGACAAACCTGGAATTGCTGACCCGCGTGACCGAAGCTGTCTTTAAAAACAAGGACTGGTTAGAGTCTGAAGATTATGCCCGGAAAATTATCGAACTGGATGCTAATTCCACCTTCGGCTACGAAGTTCTCTGGAAATCTTTGTATAATCAGGGTAAACTGGAAGAAGCCGAGAAATATCGCCAGATTCAGAAATCACTGGAATAACTTATCCGAAAATATCTTATGAAAAGCCGGATGCTGAGTCCGGCTTTTTTATTTGGATGAGGTATTAACCGATACGGGCACGTTTATTCAGGTATTCGGTCAATCCCACGTCCAGCGAGCGATCGGTGGTCAATAGAAAGAAATCGACATTCTGCGCCCGGCACTGGGTCTTGTATTCTTCAATAAACATGGCAAGCGTCTGTCGGTAAGCCTGCCGAATCTGCCAGGGTTCGGTCAATAGCGAATCCCGGTTTTCCATATCGACGAATTTGGTCTGGCGTTCAAATCCGAACCCGATCTCCTGTGGATCGAGTATCTGGAACACGATGACTTCATGGCGCTTGTGCCGGAAATGTTTCAGGGCATTGACAATGCTGGCCGGATTGTCGAGCAAATCTGAAATCAGGATTATCAGGCCACGTTTTTTGATTTTTTCTGCTAATTCATGCAAAAGCGGAGCAATCTCGGTTTCCGCGCCTGGGGTTGTCTTTTCCAGAGCATTCAAAACTAAGTTCAGGTGACTTTTCCGGGCGCTGGGCGGCAAATAGGTCGAGACGCCGGTATCGAACAAACTCAGACTGACTGCGTCCTGCTGCTTCAGCATCAGATAACCGAGCGCCGCCGCCAGATAACTGCCATATTCGAGTTTCGAGACGACTCCGGATTTATATCCCATTGAACCGCTTTTATCAAGCAGGATGTACGATTTGAGATTAGTTTCCTCCTCGAATTGCTTGATATAAAAGCGATCGGTTTTCCCGTACAGTTTCCAGTCGATATGCCTGATCTCGTCACCAGCCATATAAGGCCGATGCTCGGCGAATTCAATCGAAAAGCCGTGATAGGGACTACGGTGTAAACCGATGATGAAACCTTCGACCACCAGCCGGGCGCGCAGTGACATGTTATCCAGCCGCGCGATGATGGCCGGATCGAGATAACGGCGGCGATCCAATTTTCTTTCAGGCATTAAAAGGCATCCGGAATATTTTAACTGGTCAGAGCATCCAGTAGTTTTTGGGTAATCAGGTCGGTGTCAATCCCTTCCGCCTCGGCGTTGAAGTTCGGAATGATGCGATGGCGCAGAACCGGCTTGGCCATTTTAACGACATCGTCAATGGAAGGTGTCGGGCGACCGTCCAGGATTGCGTTGGTTTTGGCGCCGAGGATCAGATATTGGCTGGCGCGCGGACCGGCGCCCCATTCCACCCATTTGCGGATAAAATCGGGAGCGCCGGTATCGATTGGCCGCGAAGCCGTGACCAATTTAACGGCGAACTCGATAACGTTCTGAGCCACCGGTACCCGTCTTACTAAATGTTGAAAACTCCGGATTTCCGCGCGGCTGATCACGACTTTCAACGTTGATTCGATATCAGCCGTCGTGGATTTGACGATTTCCAGCTCTTCTTCGTAACTCGGATAAGCGACCTTCAAACTGAACATAAAGCGATCCAGCTGCGCCTCAGGCAACGGATAAGTGCCCTCCTGTTCGATCGGATTCTGAGTCGCCAGCACAAAAAACGGTTCTTCGAGCAGATAGGATTCGCCGGCGGCGGTTACGCGATGCTCCTGCATGGCTTCCAGCAAGGCCGCCTGGGTCTTGGGCGGAGTGCGGTTAATTTCATCCGCCAGGATGATATTCCCGAAAATCGGCCCCTTGAAAAATTTAAAGGCTCGCGCGCCGGTCATTTTGTCTTCTTCGATCACCTCGGTACCGGTAATATCCGAAGGCATCAGATCGGGCGTGAACTGGATGCGTTTAAATTGCAGATCGAGCGCCTGCGCCAGGGTCTTTATCATGAGTGTCTTGGCCAATCCCGGCACTCCGATCAGCAGACAGTGACCCTGAGAGAGCAGGGAAATTAAAATCTGGTCGATTATCTCTCTCTGGCCGATAATAACCTGCCCGATTTCGGCAAAAAGCTTCAGACGGGCTTCGGTCAATTTTTCCAGCAGCGTGATGTCGTTGTAATCTTCCATATATTCTTTTCCTGATTTTGACTTTAAAACGCCAGGAATCTAAGACTTTCA
>Ga0209749_1001523_pt1 | contig 19865 bp, 16 predicted proteins | sample EPASupsiteSAE347_FD_187267 | JGI IMG/M metagenome (GOLD analysis project Ga0209749, IMG submission 187267) | Bioremediated contaminated groundwater from EPA Superfund site, New Mexico - Sample SAE3-47 (SPAdes) (version 2) | ecosystem: Environmental > Aquatic > Deep subsurface > Groundwater >... | reverse complement strand
AATTGATATCTGAGACCGTGTAGTAGCGGCGCACTTCAACTCTCCCGTGGCCACCGTCGGTAACCTCATAGAAACCATGATGGATATCCTTAAATTGCTGATCTTGAGCATATTCAAAGAATCTTTCTGTCAGCACAAGGGAAACAACATGGTCCAAAGCCCTCCCGCTACACCTTCGACTCTCCCAGGAATCAACGAAGAAGCACTGCGCACTCCATGGGTCACCTTCTCTGAGCACAAATGGGTCAACTCCCTTGAGCGGCAAAGCCGCCCCGGCATGACATAACATCCCGCCAAATATGCCCTCACCTCGCCTGCCCGAGTAGGACAGGTGAGGTGTTTCCATGCCTTGACGTCTTTCAATGGCCCAAAGAATTTCTCATTTTGCGTGTCAGGCTTACACAGATCACGAAGTTATCGACAGACGATAACTCATTGTATTTGCTTGATATGTACTCCTGTCAAGTCAATAACTTCGTTAACTTCGTACCAGAGAGAGAAAAAACATACCGGAGCATGGAAGAGTTCAGCGCCGGACTTATTCCGCACTAATTCCGCAACGATTGCGGAAAAAGTTGCGGGGTTAACTATGCGGAATCATTGAATCTAAAATCTTTTCCCGCTTATTCCGTTTTTTCCGCAGCACGTACAAAGAAATCATCACCAAGTGAGGCAGGACAGCAGGGGGGACCGGACATGGAATCAGCGAGGGAATGGAAGGCTCTCCCTGTCAGGCGAGGATGCCGGTACCGCTCGGGGATGAGATCGAGACGCCGGGCATCGGGTTGGTGGGCCTTTGGGGGCCTTTCGTCCAAAAAAGCGGGACAGGAGCGGGACAAATCAGCCCAGGGAAAAGCAAAGGGGCTACAGAATCTCTGTAACCCCTTGATTTCCTTGGCAGGCCAGGAGGGATTCGAACCCCCAGCCCTCGGATTTGGAGTCCGATGCTCTAACCGTTAGAGCTACTGGCCTACGGGAGAAACTCTATATAATGATTTCCCGTTGCGATGTAAAGAACAAATCCATATGGCGGATGCAACGCCGTCTATCCCACTGAATCATCCCGGGATCTTTATCCCCCAGTCCCTGGAAACGAGTTCCGGAACGTAGCGCCGTTCGCTCTTCCAGTGGGATTGCTTCAACATCCCGCCGTCCTTCGCCGCATCCGTACAGAGACGCGCCGGATCGGGCGTGATGCCGGCCCGCCCGAGATCCAGCCTGTCCGAATCCCAGCACGTCTGGACCGTCACATCCTCTTCGGTCAGCCCGTCCGTATGATAGGCGCAGGCGCGAAACAGGAGGTCGAGACTATCGTCAGGGAGTTCAAACGCCGGCCCCCTGAGGAGGTTCAGGGATTCGGCGGCACGGAATCCATGGCGATCGTCCCGCCCTTCGTTCAGCCTCTTCGAGTCGTGGATGACCGCGAAGAGCTCGACGACCTCGATCCGCGCTCCGGTTCGCCTTGCGAGTTCGCGCCCGGTTTCGAGGACTCTGGCCCAGTGGGAAATTCCGTGCAGTCCGCCGAGCGGAAGCACATACTCGTCAAGAATTCTTTGAACCACCTTACCGAGATCCATTTGCCTCCCAACACCATTTTGCCGGTTCAAGCGAGAATCGGACGAGGCGCAACCCGCCACGCATCGCCACTGGCGGGTCCGCTCTTGCGTGCCGCAGAGAAAGCCGCCACACGATCCTGCACCTTCGTAAAAATTGCGGAAATCGTCTACAACGCAGTATACAATAAAACCTGGTTTTGCGCCGTCAACTGTTCCATCCCGGGTTGCATTCAATTTGGCCGGCAGGCGCAACTCCGGCATCGATGGAACATCCCGAATCGGGAAGAAGGAGGGGAGCGGCACATGCAGTGCCCGAAGTGCAGCTTTGAGCAGCCGGAAGGAAACGTCGAATGTTCGGCATGCGGCGTCATCTTTGCGAAATACATGACAACGATTGATGCCGCGGGCGCGAACGGCGGCCCCGGGCCGGACCGCTTCGAACCCGGAGAAACAGGGGACGAAACGGGCAACGGGTTCGCCGGATTGCTGAAAGACCAGTTTTTCCACGTCGAGCCTGCGGTCAATTCCATCTATCTCATCGGCAGGGTGCTCGTGTACCTGCTTATACTCGTCTGGGGCTGGAAATTCATCCTGACCCCCATGCAGGCGTCTGCTCTTTCCTGTTCTTTCATGCACCTCATCAATCTGCCGTTCCACGAAGCGGGGCACATCATTTTTTCCCCGTTCGGCGAGTTCATGCGCTTTTTCGGGGGCACGCTCGGGCAGTTGCTCATGCCCGTCATCTGCATGGGATCTCTGCTGTTATTTCAAAGGGATCCTTTCGGCGCTTCCGTCGCCCTGTGGTGGACGGGACAGAGCTTCATGGACATCGCCCCTTATATCGACGATGCGAGACGTCTCGAACTGACCCTCCTCGGCGGCGTGACGGGCAAAGACTTCCCCGAGAGCCATGACTGGCTAAACATTCTCGCCCCGCATGGATGGATCAAATACGACCATGCCCTGGCTGGCTTTTCCTACAAGCTCGGAATCGCGCTCATGCTGGCTGCGTTCTTGTGGGGTGGATACGTCCTGTTTCTTCAGTACAGGAACGTCGAGCGAGTCTGAGAACTTTCGGCCGTTATTCGGTCTCGATCGGGAATTCAGATATCTTCCCCGCTCCTACGCCAGATTCCCGCTCCTGCGAAAATACAATTTCGCAATTTCCGTGTGTAATGGGAATGCAAGGTCGATAGCTTCCCTTATGATGAGCCTTTCGGTGGACTCTTCGTTGGGCTTGAAGGGAGGAATGTCGCCCGGGGACGCGGGCTGGGCGAGGCCGAAGATCACGATGACTCCGTCGGACCCGTTCCCGACGCCGAAGTGTCGAATGCCGGCGGGATCGACGACGATCCCCGTTTCCTCCAAAACTTCCCGCGCGCCGGCCTCCTCCCACGATTCTCCGAGATTGATGTATCCCCCTGGGAGCGCGAGCGCCCCGCGAGAGGGTTCAACCCCTCGCCGAATCACGACCAGGCCGCCATCGGCGGGAACCAGCACTACCGCCACGGGCAGAGGGTTGAGAAAGGTCATGTTGCCGCATCGCCCGCAAGTCCGGGGCCAACCGTCTCCACGTAAAAACGCCGTTCCACAGTAGGAACAGTGAGAATTCTTTTCAAACATTACGGAATCTTTCCTTCCGGAAAAGATCGCTCCCTTCTCGATTCCACCGAAGCTTCCAGTTCCGCGATCCTTTGTCGAATCTCCCGGGGGAGCGGAATCTTTCGCCTCGCCCTGTAATCGAAGGATACGATCAGCCCGTCTCCTTCCGCCGCCGTCTCCTGGAAATGCCCGCTGAACACCAGATGCTTCATGGTGAAACGGTCTTCGTGTATTTCCGACACTCTGGCGCCCACGGTAATGGCGTCAGGGTACGTCAAGGGTATCTTATACCGGCATTGTGTCGACGCAAGTATCGGCCCGATACCTGTCTTCGCCATGAGCTCCATGTAGGCCAGGCGATCGAAGTAAGCGATCCTGGCGCTTTCGAAATACCTGAAGTACATGATGTTGTTGACATGTTGAAAGGCGTCCATGTCTCCCCACGCCACCTGTATCCGTACGAGCACCGGAAACAAGTCCAGCGGATTCCCCATCACCTTCTCTCCTGCCGCGCGAACGTCACCGGTCCTCCCGCACGGGAATCAGCAGGTTCAGGAGCGGGGCGTGCTGCTGTGCGCCGTAGATGTCCGCGTCCCCCGGAGCGCCGGAAATCAGCGGGCGCACCATGGTGCATTTCACCGCCGAAGCGGGATCGAAATGAATCACGTCGATGATCTTGTCCACGCTCACGCCATACAGTCCCGCCATCAGATCCCTGGTGAAGAAGCCGACCTCCTTCACATACAGATAATCATCCTCATTCTTGAACATTATGTCCAGCGTCAGTTCGTATGGACCGGCGTTCTTGCTGCGAATCACCGCAGCAACCTCTGTGATGGAGATCTTCTTCACGGCGTCACCTCCACAACGTGCACCGGGAAGAACCGCTTGGGATCGTCAACTTCCATCAGATGGTAGATATTGAACTCGAAGACCTCGCCGCACGGGATATCTGATGGGCTGTAGAGCAGCGCCAGATTCCCGGCCGTGGATATTCTGCCCGGATACCCATAGTGAAGAAGCGTGCTGCGGACGTGCGAACAGATGGCGTCGGCACGTTCCTGGTCGGCGGCGATGACCTCCATCACCAGGCCCACTTCGTGCGGTGTGCGGTCTCTTTCCGGTTCCAGCGCGCCCATGACGCCGTCTTTCCCATAGACGTGGAAGAGAAGAGTTCCTTCCTCGCCGATATCTTCTTCCGATTCCTTCCTTACGGCGTCCAGAACCCGGTCGATCTGGGCGATCAAAACGGGGTCCCTGACCCCTGCGATGGAAACGGTCCGGAATCCCGTGCGTTTCACCCCTTCGAGCTTGATCGTGTATGGATGGGCCGGTGTGAAGATCGTTCCGGAAACGCTCACGGTTCTGTCGTCCACGGCTTCAAAACGCGTGCTCCTCAGGTCGATGGCGCCGCCAGGTCCGGGAAGCAAGTACGGATTGCTCTTCTCGTAGAGGGTGTGGGCGGCCGTGGAGAGGGGTGTGAACGCCCTCCGGGGATTCAGCGACTCGAGATGGAAGCAGTCTTCATGCAGGATGCCCAGAACGCAGTCCCGTCCGCTCCCCGGCGTCGCCGCAATGGCGGCGCATTCGAGGATCTTCCCCATGTGCACGGCAAGTCCGGGATCGAAACCTTCTCCGATAGCAGGCGCCGCAAACGGGACCGGATCGTAGCATCGTCCGCAAAGAATTACCTGTGCGCCGGCCCGCATGGCAGACAACACCGGTTCTGCGCCCATCTGCGCCACGATCCGGACGCTCTTTTCCACCTCTTCCGGGCCGATCTCAGGTGCGGGATGGAGCGGACGGACCGCCCCGTCGCGGAGCGCGCGAAGAACGTCCTCCTTGGGCACGTCGGCGTAAATGACGGCCATCCGAAAGGTCAATCTTTTCTCGCGCGCAATCTCTCGTATTATCGCCTCCGTCCATTCGACGTGAGGCCTCGCCCCGCATCCCCCTGCCGTTCCCACGATCGCCGGAATCGACGCGTCAACGGCTCCGGCAAGAATGATTTCCAGGTCGCGTTTGACGGCGGCGCGGGCCGTAAACGATTTCCCGGCGCCAAGATAATAGGGTCCAGGATCGGTGCTGCCCGCGTCGACCGCGATCGAATGCGGACGCTTTTCCATACCATTTTGAAAGGATTCTTCAGGGAAACCGTAACCGAGAATTGCCGTGGGAGAAAGTACCTTGAAACATCTGCGATCCATAATTCCACCGCCGTAAAAGGGGGATTTCTTTTCGGACCGCCGGACCGGCCCGCCAATCCCGGGAGTCTTCCACCGCTCGCGACCCGCAACTTTGAACCCGTTTGCTCTCACCCGGTTTTCACGGCGACCGATGGCTGGACGTCCCTGGATCTCAATATTTTCGTAATCATTTCAGCGAGCGCCATGAAGCTCACCGGCTTCATGAGGAATTCCTGCACCCCCATCTCCCGGGCTTCCCTTTCGCTGATGGCGTCGCTGTATCCGGTGCAGAGCACGATCTGCATATCGGGACGGATATGCAGGATTTCTCTCGCCAGATCTCCACCGGTCATGCGAGGCATCGTGTAATCCGTAATGACCAGGTCGAACATATCCGGCAGAGCTCGAAAAACATCGAGAGCTTCCTTCCCATCCCGTTTTACCACAACACTATATCCAAATTCTCCCAATATGTGCTTCGCCATCTCCCTCAGCGGCTCTTCATCATCCACAAAAAGGATGTTGCCCATGCCGGGATTGGGCGCGGCAGAGCGACTTTCCTCGGCCTTCACTGCTTCGATCGCCCTCGGGAAGAACATATTGAACGTCGCGCCATAGCCCGGCGCACTGCGTACAGTGATGGCGCCCTTGTGATTTTTGACAATTCCGAGAACGGTCGCCAATCCCATGCCGGTCCCTTCACCGTGTTCCTTCGTGGTGAAATAAGGTTCGAAGATCCGCTGCTGAATCTCGGCGCTCATGCCGGGGCCCGTGTCTGAAACGGATAGCCTCAGGTAAGGACCGGGATTCGCTCCCATGTATTGACTGACGAAATCGGCCCCCAACTCGAGATTGCAGAGAGCCACCTCCAGGATGCCTCCCTTCTCACGCATCGCATAACATGCGTTGGTGCAGAGGTTCATCAAAACCTGATGGATCTGGGTGGGATCGGCCAGGATCGTGCTGAACGAAGCATCGGCCGGGACGTTCAATCGGAGGTCTATGGTAGACGGCAGGGACGCCCTGAGAAGATGACACGCCTCCTTCACTATTGGAACCACGTGCACGGGAATTCGTTCCTGTTCGGATTGCCGGCTGAAGGTGAGGATCTGCTTCACAAGTTCTTTTGCTCTGCAGGCGGATTTTAAGACCTGGGTGAGGTTCCGCCCGAGCCGGCTTTCCGTGGGGAGTTCATTGAGCGCCATTTCAGTGTAGCCGATGATTGGGGCAAGTATGTTATTAAAATCGTGTGCGATTCCCCCTGCCAGGGTGCCTATGGCCTCCAGTTTCTGCGACTGGCGCAGCAAGGCCTCGTGCTTCCGATGTTGAGTGATATCGAGGTACGTCAGGAGATGGCGCCCGTCCTCCATGACCACTGCTCGGATGCTGATGAGCTTCTCGCTTCCGTCCTTGCAGCAGACCCTGGTGGTCGTGTCAACAACCATTCCCAGCGTACCACCGGCAATGAGATGTTCCTTCCAGAAGGTGAGGTTTTGATGCCTGTAGACCGGGTCGGGATACGCGCACTCGAACCACTTCATCTGGTCGGGCAGATCCTCGATGGTATATCCGAGTATCTCAGTGAACCTGGGGTTCATATACTCGAAGGTGGCGTCGCCCCGCATGAGGGAGATTCCCATGGGGTCGTTTTCGGCAAGTGTCCTGAAGAGCGCCTCTCTTTCGCGCAATTCCCGCACGTGCAGTTTCGCCTCCGTCACATCCCGCATGCACTCGATGGCTCCGATCACTTCTCCTTTCGCGTCGCATATGGGGCTGGCTTTGCACCAGAGATGCCATGAGCGGCCATTGAGAAAGGGAACCGCGACCTCTGCTATTAGAACGTCCTGCTCTTTCCGTATGAAAGAATATTCCCTTTCCAGTACAGCATTAGGCTGGAAAACCAGGTCGACCAGTACGGGGCTTCTTTTTCCGTATGCAAGCTGAGCGTATTCATAATTCCCCTTGCCCAGCATCTCCCCGGCTTTGACTCCCGTCATTTCTTCGATGGCCCGGTTCCATGCGACAATCTTTCCTTTCCGGTTGATGACGAAGGTGGGATCGGGCAGGAAATCCATGATATCCGACAGCAGATACTGCGATTCTTCTATGGTCTTTCCCGAGTGTCCGCGTCCAGGCGTTTCGCTCTGGAGAACTTCATCTGTCTTTCGCAACTGTTCCATTTCCCGGGACTCCATGAAACCGCTCTTTCCATAGAAGCCATCACTACGAGCAGCCAATGAGAATGTGCACTCCTGCAGGGAACATGAGACGGGCTGAGCCCAATTCGCTTCCGGGAGCAAGGTTGGAGGGGGCCGGACCTGCTCGGGGTCCGGCGATATGCTAAACCTGGCATATCGATTGTGGATTCCAACCCGCTACGACTTACAGGACGGCCTGCATCCTCCCTGCAGCGAACACACGCGCATGCAAGAAGGGTTGCCTGCATCCGGCTTGAAAGCCACAGCCAGTCATCTCGATTCCAGTCTGCTTTTACGATGCTTTGAATTCTTGTGAAGGTTCCGCCCCGACTTCATCTCCCGGACGCCAAGTCTAAAGCATAGCAATTATAGAGGAGTCATTGCATCTTTTCAAGAAACATGCGCCGCCTTATCAACAGTGAAGTGAAACTGAGAAAATCCGAAAAGACCCGGGAACTGCGCGGAAATTCGATTCAGTTCCAGCACTGCTTTCCAGATGAGCCTGCAAATATTCTCCACCCGGTCTGCCGTGCGGGTGATTTCTTGAATCCGTATTGACCGGGGTGCCGGTGCTTCTGTATAATTGCTCTACGTCGGTTTATTGGCCAAATGCTCATGGACAGGTTCGTTGTTCTCAGATGTTTCCCTTTGACGGCCTGACACAACCCCACAATTCAAATTTCGAGAAGACCATGAATCATTCCATGACCCGAAAGACAATTGTCTCCCTGACTGCGTGCATGGCAGCCGTGTTGATTTTCCTGCCCGCGCCGCACCTTTGCGGAGCGGCATCGAGCGCCGAAAAGACCAGGCAGTCCACAATTGCGGGCACATGGTATCCGGGATCCGCGGCCGACTTGCGCCGGCAGATCGAAGGTTATTTGAGTCGGGCGCCCGCGCCCGATGTGCCGGGGCAGTTGACCGCTCTCATGGCGCCGCACGCCGGGTATGTCTTCTCGGGGCAGGTTGCGGCATATGCCTACAAGCTCCTGGAGAAACGAAAGTTTGAAACGGTTGTGGTCATTGGGCCGAGTCACCATGCACGTTTTCAAGGAGTCTCTGTTTACGACCGCGGGGGCTTTGAGACTCCATTGGGCGTAGCGCCTCTGGATCGGGACTTGATCTCAGCCCTCGAAAAGCGGGATCCTCGAATTCGTTTCGTCGAGGACGCGCACACCCGGGAACATTCCGTCGAAATCCAGATTCCTTTCCTTCAGATTGTCATGCCGGGATTCAAACTGGTGCCGCTGGTCATGGGGGACCAGGATTTCTCGACGTGTCGGTGGCTTGCCGACGCAATCGCCGACAGCATCCGCGGCAAGTCCGTTCTCGTGGTGGCCAGCTCCGACCTCTCGCACTACCACGCCTATGAAAAAGCCGGACTCATGGACCGGGTCGTTCAGGATAAGGTCGGGGCCATGGACCCGCAGGGGTTGTATGCAAGTCTTGAGAAAGGGGAATGCGAAGCCTGCGGGGGAGGACCGATCGTTACAGCCATGCTGGTGGCGCAGCGTCGCGGTTCTCCCGAAAGCAGGGTTCTTCACTACGCCAATTCAGGGGACGTCACGAGCAATCGCGAGGACCCCCGCGGTGTGGTGGGATACATGGCTGCGGCCATCTGGACGGTTTCGGATGGAAAGCCGCCGCCGGAAGCGGGTGTGAAGAAACCGGGAGTCGATCTCGGGTTGACCGGCGAAGAGAAGACCCTTTTGCACAAGATAGCCCGGGAAACCATTGAAGCTCGCTGCCGGGGCGCCAAATCTCCCAAGGTCGAGGCTGCGACTGCGACATTGAAAGAGCCGCGCGGAGCGTTCGTGACTCTCCACAAAAAGGGAGAACTGCGGGGGTGCATCGGCTATATCATCGCCAGCAAGCCTTTAGTCGACACTATCGCCGAGATGGCGGAAGCCGCCGCCTTTCACGACCCGCGGTTCTTGCCGGTCAGCGCGGACGAATTGAAGGATATCACAATAGAAATCTCCGTACTGACGCCGCTCAAACGGATCGACAATATCGACGAAATTCAGGTGGGCGTTCATGGCATCTACATGAAGCAGGGCTTTTCTTCCGGACTCCTCCTCCCCCAGGTGGCCACCGAATACGGTTGGGATCGGCTCACCTTTCTCAAACATACCTGTCAGAAAGCCGGGATCAAGGACGACGCGTGGAAGGACAAGAGCACCGAGATCTATATTTTTTCCGCTGACATCTTCTGAACCTTGGTGTAGATGCGCACCTGGAGAGGCGAGTGTGATGGAGGGAATGACCAGGCGAGGATTTCTTTTGCAGTGTTGCCGCTGCGCCTTGATCTGCGCGGGGACGCAGGCCGTCGACTGGATGGTGCCGGTCTCGTCGAGTTTCGGACAGGCGATGGAAAAGGGAATCCTCGGCCGCAAGCTCTCCCCCTACTACACCGCGCTTACCGGTCAGAAGGTCCGTTGCGAACTTTGTCCGAGGCGCTGTGAAGTGGATAAGGGCGAGAGGGGTTACTGCCGGGTTCGGGCGAACGAAAACGGCCAGTACTATTCCCTCGCTTACGGCAACCCGTGCGCCGTTCACATCGATCCTATCGAAAAGAAACCGTTTTTTCATGTTCTCCCCGGGAGTCTTTCGTTCTCCATCGCGACCGCCGGGTGCAACCTGGACTGTAAGTTCTGCCAGAATTGGGAAATCTCCCAGGCGAGGCCGGATGACACAACGAACTATTCCCTGCCTCCTCAAGAGGTGGTCGAGAATGCTATCCACAACAAATGCCTCTCCATCGCCTCGACCTATGTAGAGCCGACCATATTCATGGAGTACATGATCGATATCGGACAGCTTGCCAGAAAAAAGAAGATCTTGAAGGTCATGCACTCCAACGGCTACGTCAACGCCGGCCCGCTCGAAGACCTCTGTAAGTGCCTGGATGCCGCCTGCATCGATCTCAAGGGTTTCACCGAAGACTATTACCGGGAACTCACGGAGGGGAGTCTCGAACCGGTTCTGAACACCCTCAAGCGCTTGAGACAGTTGCGGGTCCACCTGGAGATCGTCAACCTGGTGGTTACGGGCAAGAACGACGATATGGAAAGGATCCGGGCCATGTGCCGATGGATCAGGGATGAACTCGGTCCGGAGACGCCGCTCCACTTCAGCCGCTTTTATCCGCTCTACAAACTCAAGAGTCTCGCCCCCACACCGATCGCGACGTTGGAACGGGCATGGAAGACCGCCACCGAGGAGGGCCTTCAGTTCGTCTACATCGGCAACGTCCCCGGGCGCCGAGAGGAGAACACCTTTTGCCCGAAGTGCCGGACGTGCGTTATCGAACGGAATGGTTACAGGATAAAGGCGTTCCAATTATCGGATGGACGGTGCCAGTCCTGCGGACAGCCGATCCCGGGAATCTGGAAGCTGCCCGAAGCGTAGCGAAACGCGGAAGGTGTGCGGAGCGGAACCTGGCATGCGGCAAACATTTGCGGTCAGGTTCGTATGAGGGTTGGTAGCGTTCCCAGGCACAAAACGGCGAGCACCCGGAGGGTCGTTTCCACGCCGAAAACCGGTAGAAGAAAAAGGGACGCCGCCAGGGTTCCGGCAGCGGCTCCGGCAAGATCCGATGCATACAACACGGCCCCGATTTCCGGCCTTGCTCCGGCCTGTCCGGAGAGGGCGGTCACGGCAACGGAAAAATGCAGGCCCCCCAGGAATCCGGCGATAAGCGCGAGGATTGGGAAGACCGTGGCCGATGCGAACTCCTCCCCGTGACAGCCTTGCGGATGGGCCTGCAAGAAAACGAGCACCTTCCAGACGCCAACAAGATAGAGGGAAAGGAGTCCCTGAACCAAAGAGAGGGATGTCAGCGGACGTGAGATCAGAGGGCGCACGATCGTCGCCGCCGCGCCCATGGCTGTGCCCGTCATGAAGAGGGCCACTATCAGTGCCAGTTCCCTGTAAACGTATCCTCGTAGAATCTGAAAGCTGAGAAGAAGGATGAGTTCCACGCTCATCATGGTTCCGCCGACCGCCATCACATTCAGACTGACAGCAGCCCGCCTGCCCGCCGCCATCCATTTGAACGCGACTATAAGGAGACAGAGGACGGTTCCCAAACCAACCCACAGGAGTGTCGAATCGATGCCGCTCATGCGCTGCAGCGCGTCTCCCAAGAGTGGATGGACCTGAATCCCCCAGACAATGAGACTGTTGAAGCTGCAAATCGGCTCGAAATCCCGGTTCAGAGACGAGGTGGGTCCTTGCGACAGTATCTTCACCAGATACTCGATGCGTAGTGGATTCATATAGTCGAACAGATAGTAGTCGCGAACATACTGCAAATCGAGATTTCTCTCGTCGATTCTTTTTGTTATTTCATCGGGATTGCTCACCAGCACCCCCTGACGGCTGCAAGCAAGGAAACGTGCGGCATCTCCGGGGATGACGATCACGGCCGGGAAAACGCTGCGGAGCGTAGTGTAAAGCGTCTTCAACAGGTTGGCCTGAGCGGGCCCGACTACATCCGGCGAGGAAGAGACAGAGAATGAAAAGACTCCCCCGTCGGTCAGAACCGCCTTGATGTCAGTGAAGAATTCAACCGTATAGAATCTGTTCATCTCTGCTGTCATTGGATCGCCAACGTTTAACAACACGACGTCATAGCGGTGCGAGACGCAACGCACGAAGGAGGCCGCATCAACGAGGTGCACGCGCATCCGATCGTCCCCCGGGGAGGATGTCGCCCGTTCCGGAAGAAAAGCCCGCGCCAGCCGAATGACTTCGGGGTCTGCCTCCACGTAGTCGATTCGTTCCATTCCCGGATGCTTCAAAATCTCGGGGACGAGCCCGGCCGCTCCTCCGCCGACGAGCAACACCGTGCGCGGAGCCGGGTGCTCCAGCATAGCCACGTGCACGGCATATTCGGCGGTTTGGGAATCCGGATAGGAAAAGAGCCACAATCCATTGGCAAAGAGGCTAAACTGGCCATCCTTGTTGAAGAGCGCGAGGTTGTGGAACGGGGTATCGCGAACGGCTAAGAGATTGGACCCCCACTCCCATCGGCGGCTCAAACCGTCGAGGCGGTCCGACCATGCAAAGGCTAGTGCGAGCAGAATGAACGCGCACGAAAAAACCGCGACGCCATGCCTCAAACCGCCCGTTCGCTTTCTTGCGGCGTGGAGTGCGAGTCCGGCAAGCATGAGGATCGTCGAGACGATCAATGCCGATGTGAGAACTGCCGTCCGCTCAAGCAGGAGGAAGAAGAATGCCAGCCCTCCGGCTGCCGCCCCCAATGCTTCCCCGCCATAGATGGCGATGGGGCGCGGGCCGCCCCCGCGACCTGCAATCCGGGCCTGAAACGACCAAATGAGTGTGAATAGCCCGCCGGACGAGAGGCAAAAGAGAGACGTCGAGGAGAAAACGATTGCGATCGTCAGATGGAAAGGGATCAGTTCTCCGGCCGGAATGCTCCAAAGGATTCGTGACGCTCTGATGAGGAGAAGGGTGGACGGCAGAAGAAACGCGAGAACCGTCAACCCGAGGAAGATGAGTGGCGAATCGGGGTTTGGCCGCGCCCGGCACGTTCCTGCGAAACGGCTTCCTGCGGCAGTCCACAATAGCCAGCCGGCAAAGATGATGCCCGTGGACAGTTCGTTCCCGTGAAACAGAACCAGAAGCTCCCTCAGGATCAGGATCTGGCCTACAGATGCGGAGCTGCCCGCTAGAAACGAAGAAACCAGAGCTGCATAACGGTCCATAGGTCTATCCGCATGCGTTGGCGACGTCGCCGGAAACCCGCACAGTTCAGAAAACTCACGCCATCCGTGGCGCAGATCTCGACCTTTTCATACTGCAAACGCAATCCGACGGAGCATATGTAACAATCATGAACGCCATACCCCAATCATGGCAAATGAGGCGGCGCTCGAATATTTTAGTCTTCCGCTTCGTTTGATCATGCCCCCTGAAGCCGCCCGCGCACCCTCCAATAGAAAGCGAGGACCCAGTCCGCGGTAGCATTGTTGACAATCGCACGAGTGGGAGCGACTGCTCCGCCACATTCAACATACCACGAGCTACGGCCTCAGTCGAATGTCATCCATCCTTTGAACCAAAAAGAGAACGGCTTGTCATCCCATGAAAACTCGCTCTGGATAAAGTGGTGGCGCCTCCTGCCGAGTCAGTGCCGGACTGGAGAAATGGGAATCAGATTCATCGGAAAAATAGATGTTGAGGAAGACACAATCCGCAGGCTTGACGTATGAAAAATCAGGCGGTGGATAGGCATGCAACTCTGTTAATTGCAGGCAGAAGAGAAGCTTCAGAAAAATGATTGCGGGCATATCACAGAACCAACACAAAAAAAAAGCGGCATGAATATTCTCTTTGTTGACTTATCAAAAAAATCATAAATAATAGAAGGCGACCGAAAGGTTTTTGCGTTGGCAGGTCGCTTGCGTTGACGCATTAACCATCTAGAAACAATCAAACCAGGGAGGGACATCAGCTATGCCGAAAAAACTGTTGGAAATTGCTGCTGACATCATCCAGACACAGGCGTCAAGTAATCAACTGTCTTCAGAGGAAATCGTATCCGCTCTGAAGCAGGTTTTTGGAACGCTCCAGGATCTGCAAAGGATCGAGACAGAGGGGGTCTCGGACCTCTCCAAGTCATCTGAAGAGGCTGCCAGGGTTGTGGAAAAAACCGACCCCAAAGACTCCATTCTGGACGATAAGATCATCTGCCTGGAATGCGGTGCGGAGATGCGTCAACTGACGGCCAGGCATTTGAGCGCTCATGGGTTGTCGCTTCGCGAGTACAGGCAGAAATATGCGTTTCCGCTCAAGCAACCGTTGTCTGCGAGATCCCTGACGAAGGCTCGGAGCAGGCTTGCAAAGAAGAGGGGACTCCCGGATAATCTCGTGAAATACCTGCAAGAGAAGAAGCAAAAGAAAGTTGAGGGAGCATTCCCCGAGGAGACGGCGGGGTCTTCCGCCAATGGGGCTATCTCTCCGGCCAAGCGGGGTCGCAAAACAAAACCAACCGACTGAGCGACCTTTCGTCACCAACCCAACCAATGCGTCGTGTCATTCCGATCGCCGGGTGTGCTTTCTTGAGAAAGCACACCCGGAGTCTCCTCTATCGGGGGAGATGCCGCATCACGAGCCGAGACATCGGATGTATCTTTTCGCGGACTGATCGCATCGGATGCTGGTTGATGTACGTGATCCGGGTGGCCCGGACGACTTGTTGCCGGGCGCGAAGCGCAAGATACCCGCAGCACAAGTGAGTGATGTACCCTCTGAACAGTAATCGTCGGAGGTGTGCGGTCGCCGATCCTTTGACGCCCTGAGAGGCGTCCGCCTTTCCGAGTGTGGAGTCCTCTTCCCATGACCGGCCCGGCTTTGCTCTTGCAGGAATTCATCCATCTTTTCACGAGCGAGAAGATGCGGGGACCTGTCCTCGATCTTGCCTGCGGGGATTGCAGCAATGGAATACTGGTTGCAGCGCACGATCAGGATGTTGTCTGCTACGACAAGTCGCGGGAGAGCCTCGAAGCGGCCAGAGAGTGCGCATCGAAGGCGGGGGTCCGCATCACGGTCCGGGAAGTGGATCTCGAAGTCGAGGGGGCCGATCCTCTACCGGCAGAAGCATTCGGCGGGATATTGGTATTCCGGTATCTTCACAGGCCTCTGATCCCCTGCATCAGGAAAGCTCTGCGGCCATCCGGAATTTTGATTTACGAAACTTATACGCTGGAGCAGCGAAGATTCGGGAAGCCCATGAATGCCGATCATCTTTTGAAGCCCGGAGAGCTTATGAGCTGGTTCCTTGATTGGGAAATCATACATTCGTTTGAGGGTATCTTAGAAAACCCCGCCAGAGCGATGTCTCAGCTTGTGTGTAGAAAGCTCATCTGATAGCGTGTCCGAGAAGCGTCAGAGAAACGACTGCATTTGCACTTCCCATCATGCACCGTGCCTCATGAACCAGACGCACGCGACGACAAGCGCCAATGCCAGTCTGTACCAGAAGAAGACCTTATAGCTCACCTTTTCGACAAATTTTATCAATCCTGCTATCGCGCAGTAACCGCTCACGGCGGCGGCAATCACACCAACCGCTTCCGCGCATCCGGGGCCTGCATCAAAAAAGGCTTTTGTTTTCAACACGACGGCGCCGAATATTATCGGTGTCGACATGAGAAAGGAAAAGCGCGCCGCACTCACCCGGTCGATGTTCAAACAGAGGGCGGCCGTGATCGTCGCTCCTGCCCGGGACACTCCGGGAACGATGGCAAATGCCTGGGCCGTTCCGATGATCAGGGCTTCCTTCCAGCCTATGGCGTCCAGATCTTTGCGAGGACGCAGGCGTCTGTCCGCCAGGAACAGGAGGAACCCTACAACGCTCAGGGTTGCCGCAATCAGGAGGGGGGCGCGAAAGGTGGATTCGGCGTGGTGTTCCAGGAAAAATCCTGCCAGAACTCCCGGTATCGTCGCCGCGATCAGCAGCCAGAGGACTCTCCCTGAGTATTGTCTGTCCAGACGGTGCTCGATCAGATCTCCCCGGCCCAATCCCGCGCACACGATAGCAATCCAGTCCTTGATAAAATAGAGGACGATGGCGACCAGCGTTCCGAAGTGCAGGGCCACGTCGAATGCCAATCCCGGGTCCTGCCAGTTGAAAAGCCACGGTGCGAGGATAAGGTGAGCTGAAGAAGATATGGGCAGAAATTCCCCCAGACCCTGAACCAGTCCCAAAATGACAGCCTGCATTAGATCCATGGCGATCCAAACCTCGTTGAGACGGCCAAATCCTCCGAAAAATCATTCCGGATTCGACGTAGTATAGTAATAGATTTTGAGGTCCAAGACGGCATCATGGCAACTCGCGACCGCCTTTGCCACCATCCACGGGTTAGCGCCTGAATTCCGCTCGCGCCGACCCGTGGGAAAAGGGCCGGAACGATGCTCGGGAAGAAATCTACGCTTTCCGAGGGCGTGCCTCAGCCGAGATGAGGATGCCGGGACCGGGAAAGATTCCCTCGAATACAGGCCGGTACTACTAACAGCTTTTCTCGGAAATGTACACCTGATACTCAATTTGCAGCGGAACCCGATAGATGGCATGGGTGAGCCCCGACGCGCTTTGATCGGCAATCCATCCAATTGCTGGGTGCGGTCATGCACCCCGCCCTCATCAGTCCATCGCTGCCTCCGGCCTGTGCGCTGAGTGGGTGCCCCCGGGTGGGTGAATGGATTCGATGGGCCGCAAGGGGAAGCCAATGAAGCCATTGGAAAGTCTGAGGTGATGCTAAATGTTAATATTGCGTTTTCAGAGGATCGTTATAGACTGATAATTGCATGTGGAAGGACTTGGGGAAGTCGTTTCTTTACAGAGGTCTTGAGGCGCTCAATCAAAAAGGAGGGAATCATGAAAAACACAATGCCTGTCGTCACGATCGCTTTCTTATTGACGGTTGTTTTCGCTGCGAGTGCTCTTGCGGGTGATTCCGCGCGGCCGCCGAGCATTGTCGGCACATGGACAGGGAACGGCTCATTCATGGACCAGAAGACTGCAACGGTCACAACTATCCCGGTTGTCTTCGTTGTAAATTACCAGAAATCGGGTCTGATCCAGGGGGCCGTTGAAGAGAATCCCCCGGACAGCTTCCTTTCATTCTCCGTCACGGGGACGTTCGCCAACCCCAACATCGCCTTCTCGGGAATTGACGCTGATGGCGTGACTGCTTTTGGATATGGGCAGTTGGTCGGCAAGAAAATCAAGCTCCAGCTTTACGATTTCAAGAATGGCACTACCAGTGTAACCTTGAAAAAAAAGGGCAGTTGAACAATCCGGTGCGATGGGAGTCGGCTCTCGCCGCCGCCCACGCTTCCCTTCCTGGTGCAATGCTTTCGGGCTAAAACGCCAACGAGGCAGCCCCCCGGAAACTGGAAACATTCGCGGCGGGGACGCCTTGAGAATATCGTTGCATTCGATGGACTTCGACGCCATAGTTCTCCCTCGTTGCTGGAACCGGTGGAAGGCTATTCCGGATTGGCGGTGCTTTGCTTAAGGAAGGACAGCATGCGGGCCATGATTCTTGCGGCGGGTCTGGGAACCCGCCTCCGCCCTCTCACTCTTGTACGCCCCAAGGTCCTTGCGCCGATCGCGGGGGTGTCCGTCCTGGATTTCTGGGTGACTCAGCTATACCTGGCCGGTTTCGAGGCCGTCGTCATCAACTCTTTCCATCTGTCCGAGGCATTGACCGCGGAGGTCCAGAACAGAAGGTGGGCGATCCCGGTGCACGTAAGGGTTGAACCGGTTCTCCTGGGCACCGGAGGCGGCATAAGGAACGTGGAAGATTTCTTCGATGGAGAGCCCTTTGCCGTAATCAACGGAGATACCATCTGCAAGGTCGACTGGGAGGCAATTCTCGCTCAATACGATCGATCGGACGGTCCGGCGGGTCTTCTCATACACGATTGTCCAGCCTTCAACAATGTTGCAGTGGACGAAAACGGGCATATCCTCGGTTTCGGGAACGAAGCGTTTGAACTGAAAAGGGCTCGTGGAGATATCCGGCTTATGGCCTTTACGGGGATTCACCTCATGAGGCCTGAGATCCTCGCGGACGTCCCACCGGGTCAGCCCGGGGAGATACTTGCCATTTACCGCAAGCTCATCTTGGAGGGGCAACCGCCCCGTGAGCTTCATTCGCCGGAAATCTTCTGGCGGGAGATGGGGTCCGTCGAGAGCTACAAGGGTCTCCACGCGGAATTCCCGAGGCTCGGAGAAGGCTTCCTGCCTCCCCTTGCAACGGGCAGGCGCACGTGGATTCAGGAGACGGCAAACATTGCGTCCGATGCGGTTCTGAAAGGATATGTCTCGGTGGGGGAGGGGTCTCGGGTCATGGGGGGGTGCGAACTGGAAAACGTCATCGTGTGGGATCGCGTCTGTATCGAACCCGGGAGTTGCCTCTGCGACTGCATCATTACGGATGGAGTTGCGGTGGGGGGCATTCACCGGGGCGAAGTGATTGTGAACGATCGGCATTGACCGGTGGATGCATGGCTCGGATTCGAGGGGGCGGCGCTTTCGGAGGACGATCCATGGAGAGGAGTGTTTCGATGTGAATGATTTTCAGGTCATGGACGTGCTGCGGACGACCGGAATTGCCGATAAAGAGGACGATCGCGGCATCGAGATCCGCCTTATCCCCGGAGACGGTTCCGACCGGAGGTTTTTCAGGGTGCGGAGGAGGTCGTTCCACTGTGTGGTTCTCATTTCGCCCCGGCGCAAAATGCAGGGCGTTGACGAAAACGACTCCTATCTCAGGATAGGGCAGCACCTTCACGCCCGCGGCCTGCCCGTTCCGAAAATCCTTTGGGCCGATGCCGATAAGGGCTGCTTCCTCCTTGATGACGCCGGCGACCTCCACCTGCAAAGGCACGCCAACCGGGGCGGCATCGCACCCTTGCCGCTCTACGGGCGAGTCCTGCGGCTCCTTGTCGATCTTCACCGCAAAGCTCCCGATGGGTTCGACTCGAACTTCTGCTTCGATATGGATCTATACGATGCGCCATTCATCTACGAACGGGAGTTGGAATATTTCAGGAAGTCCTTCCTGGTGGGGTGCCTGGGCCTGGATGCTGCGGCGGAAGATCTCCGAGGGGACTTCGAACGTCTCGCAGAAAGTGCAGGTTGCCGAAATCGATCGCACGTCATGCACCGTGATTTTCAAAGCCGCAATATTATGGTGCACGATGGCAGTCTGAAGCTCATCGATTTTCAGGGCATGCGTTTCGGTTGCCCTCACTACGATCTTGCCTCCCTCCTGGTCGATCCCTACGTTCACCTCACCCAGGACGTCCAGGCGCACCTGGCGGAGCTTTACCGGGTCGGCTCCCGGAGCTTCCTCGGAGGCTCCGTTTCGACATTCAGGGAAAAATACACGGCGGTGCGTCTCTGTCGGAACCTCCAGATCCTCGCAGCATTCAGCCACCTGGGCTTCGTCAGAAACAAGCGGCAGTTTCTACGATATATCCCCGGCGCATGGCGGGAGCTTCGCATCTGGCTCGGCGGTCCCTGCAGGGGCCGGTACCCGCAGCTCGACAAATGGGTCGAGACGGCGGATCGATTGAGAAAACCTCTGTTGCGCCGACTGCGTTCTGTCCGAACGGTCACTCGATGCTGAAGACCTTCGCGGACTTGCCGCTCACTTTCGGGTAGAGCACGGACGTGACCTTCACCAGGCATCGTTTCGAGGATATAGCGGGAACCTGCCATCTATACGAACCGCTGTTCTTGACGCTTTTGACCACCGTCAACCAGGTCTTTCCGCCGT
>Ga0209749_1001519_pt1 | contig 19900 bp, 24 predicted proteins | sample EPASupsiteSAE347_FD_187267 | JGI IMG/M metagenome (GOLD analysis project Ga0209749, IMG submission 187267) | Bioremediated contaminated groundwater from EPA Superfund site, New Mexico - Sample SAE3-47 (SPAdes) (version 2) | ecosystem: Environmental > Aquatic > Deep subsurface > Groundwater >... | reverse complement strand
GGCGCCCGCCGATTCGCATCAGTGGCTTGCCGAGAAGATGATCCCGGTTTTCCCCCTCGGCACCTATAAAGACAAACTCGGCGTGGAATCCAAGGCTTGAAAGAAGAGGAATAGTATGTCGAAAAGTGTTGAAGAAATCATTATGGCCGGTTTTGGCGGTCAGGGAATTCTTTTTCTCGGGAAAGTTCTAGCTGAAGCAGGGATGGCCGCGGGTCGAAATGTTTCCTGGATTCCCGCGTATGGCCCGGAAATGCGTGGCGGCACCGCTAATTGCACGGTGGTTATTTCCGCCGATCCGATCGCTTCCCCGATCGTTCTTGAACCGGATACGGTCTTGGCGATGAATCGACCTTCCGTGGCGAAATTCCTTCCGAAAATAAAAAAAGGTGGAATGATAATATACAATTCATCCTTGATTCAAGATGAGAAATTCAGGGATGACGTTAAGGTTTTCGAAATACCCGCAAGTAAAATCGCCGACGAACTGGGGAATTCCAAAGTCGCCAATTTGGTGATGGCGGGTGCTTATGTGAAGCACAGCTCTGTTCTATCTTTCAAGGAAGTTTTAAATAATCTTCCCAAGATTATTCCAGCGAAAAAGAAGGAGCTGGCCGAAATTAATAAAGCGGCATTTACCAAAGGTTTTGAATACAGCGGAAAATAGTATAAACTGGAAGATTCATAGTGTAGAATTCTATGATTTAGAATGATCATGGAGGGAATGATATGCCCAAGTGGGTTATAAATGAAGAATTATGCAAGGGTTGCGGTGTGTGCATCCCGCGTTGTCCGATGAAGGTTTTGGGCGTTGCGGAGCATTTGACGCCGCGAGGTTTTCACCCCGCGAAGATGTTGGATGAAGTTAAATGCACGAGTTGCGCGATCTGCGCCCGCAGTTGCCCGGATATAGCGATAGAAGTATATCGGGAAAAATAAGGAGAGATTTCGATGTCAGAGAAAGTCCTGATGAAAGGGAACGAGGCGATAGGCGAAGCCGCGGTCCTTGCCGGTTGTCGATATTATTTCGGATATCCGATCACTCCGCAGAGCGAGTTGCCGGCGTATTTGGCGAAGAGACTTCCCGAGGTCGAGGGTGTTTTTTTGCAGGCCGAGAGCGAAGTTTCGGCGATCAACATGGTATACGGCGCGGCCGGTGCCGGCGCTCGTGTAATGACGAGCAGCAGCAGTCCCGGAGTTAGTTTGAAGCAGGAAGGCATTTCCTATATCGCGGCGGCCGAGCTTCCGTGCCTGATCGTGAATGTTGTTCGGGGCGGCCCCGGCTTGGGGAACATATCTCCGGCGCAATCCGATTATTTCCAGGCGACGCGCGGCGGCGGCCACGGAGATTATCGCACATTGGTTTTGGCTCCGAATTCGGTTCAAGAGATGTCCGATTTGACGATTCGTGGTTTCGAGTTGGCCGATGCGTTTCGTAATCCGGTGTTGGTGCTGGTTGACGGTGTCCTGGGGCAAATGATGGAGCCTGTACTTCTTCCCGAACCCACGGATTACGACAAGAATTCGAAGAAATGGGCTTTGTCGGGCAAGAGTCCGAATCGCGATCGGAATCTTTGTACCACGATTTTTCTTGACGTCGATCAACTGGAGCAGCATAACTGGCATTTGTACCAGAAGTATCAGGTTATTTCCGATGAATTCACCACCGGAAAATGGAAAGACTATTCCTGCGAGCTTCACGAGACCGAGGATGCCGAGATAATATTGGTCGGTTACGGGATCATCTCTCGGATATTGAAAACCGTCGTCGAGAAATGCCGCAAGCGCGGTATCAAGGCGGGCTTGGTCCGTCCGATATCGTTGTGGCCTTTTCCCACGAAGGCGATCGCGGAATTGGCGCCCAAGACGAAGCAATTTTTGGTTGTCGAGATGTCGACGGGCCAGATGGTTGAAGATGTGAAACTGGCTGTAGATGGGAAAAAGCCGGTATATTTCTTCGGCCGAACGGGTGGGACGATTCCTTCCGATTTCGAGATATTAAACGAAGTCGACAAGATCGTACGACCCGACTAAAGGAGATACGATAATGGAGAAAGTATTTTCGCGTCCGAAGTGCATGACGGCGACGCCGTATCATTATTGTCCCGGTTGCGATCATGGGATAGTGCATCGTTTGGTAGCCGAATCCCTTGACGAGCTGGAGATTGCGGATAAAACGATCGGTGTTGCGCCGGTAGGTTGTTCGGTATTCGCGTACGATTACTTCAACTTGGATTTCAGCGCCGCGGCGCACGGTCGCGCTCCGGCCGTGGCGACCGGTATTAAGCGCACTCGTCCCGAGTCGATAGTTTTTACGTATCAGGGAGACGGCGATTTGGCGGCCATCGGAACGGCCGAGATTATTCACGCGGCGAATCGCGGTGAGAATATAACGGTGATTTTCATAAACAATGCGATTTACGGAATGACCGGCGGTCAGATGGCTCCGACGACGTTGGTCGGCATGAAGACGGCGACCTCGCCTTACGGTCGCGATGCGGCGTTATGCGGGCATCCGATCAAGGTGTGCGAGTTGTTGTCGACTTTGGAGAGCCCGATATACGTGACGCGGGTCGCGGTGAACACGTCCGCCAATTTGATGAAGGCGAAGAAAGCCGTGAAAACGGCGTTTCGCTTGCAGAAAGAGGGCAAGGGTTTTACGTTCGTCGAAGTGCTTTGCATTTGTCCGACGAACTGGGGCAAGGCGCCCGCCGATTCGCATCAGTGGCTTGCCGAGAAGATGATCCCGGTTTTCCCCCTCGGCACGTATAAAGACAAACTCGGCGTGGAATCCAAGGCTTGAAATATCCGGTTCTATTCACAAAATTAGTTTGAACAAAGGGTTTCGAAATTTTGATAAAGTGAAGAACTGGTTCTTGCCGGCATTTTAAGGTAATATGGTTGTAGTGTTTTAAACGGCGTGGTTTTGTCGTGAAAATTGAATTTGGAGCTTGCATTGAGACGGGAATATCAAATATGATTTATATTGTTCCAAAATGTGTGTTGATTAAAACGTCTGCGAATCGAGACCTTTATCTAGGAGGAAATTATGTCGGCTGAAGTAGAACGAATTATCCTTGCCGGTTTCGGCGGACAGGGAATTTTGTTTTTAGGAAAAATCCTAGCAGAGGTGGGAATGAGGTGCGGAAAGCATGTGTCGTGGATTCCCGCCTATGGTCCCGAAATGCGCGGCGGCACGGCAAATTGTACGGTGATCATCTCGGAACATCCGATCGCCTCACCCATGGTAACCGTTCCTGATACGGTGATAGCAATGAATCGTCCTTCCGTGGCTAAGTTCAATTTGCGCATCAAAGCGGGCGGAATGCTTATGTACAATTCCTCTCTTATCGAAAGACAGGAATTCAGGGATGATATTCGCTTGGTCGAAATACCCGCGAGCGAGATCGCCGATGATCTGGGGAATTCCCGCGTGGCTAATCTGGTGATGGCCGGTGCTTACGTGAAGTTCAGCAAATTGGTAACCTACGATGAGATGGCGAAAGCTCTTCCCTCGCTCATTCCTTCAAGTAAAAAAGAACTGGCGAAAATCAACATCGCGGCTTTTGAACGCGGATTCAACTACGTGAAGGAAAAAAGGTACATGTTCGGCCGTTATGTTTATTCCGTTTTTAAGGGCATCGGTAGCCCCTGATTCGAAGAAAAAGGCGTCCTTATTTGAATAAGAGAAATAACGATTTTCCTCATAAACTAAAAGAACTTCTTGCAGCTGTTTCTGAAAAGAAAGCCGAAAACCTTGTGATTCTTGATGTGGCCGATCTTGTCGGCTACACCGATCATTTTGTCATTGCAACCGGTAAAAATGCGCCGCATGTTCGCGCCATGGCGGACGCGGCGGCAGCGGCGCTGAAAATTCCCAATGCCAAAGGAATTAATATCGAGAGCGACTCCGATGCTACGTGGATATTGATTGACGGTGGAGACTTCATTCTTCACTTGTTCCAGCCCGAGGCAAGAAAATATTATGCCCTTGAAGATTTGTGGAGTGATGCGAAGGTTTTAGACTTCGAAAAATGATTCGCGTTGCGCATTGTCGCATTCTGGAACCTTTGCCGGACGGAATGCTTTCAAGGGAAAATCGACATTATTTGGAGAATGTGCTCAGGTTGCGTGCCGGTGATTCCTTTACGGTAACCGATGGAAAAGGGAAGGAAGCTGCAGCGCGTATTCTTGCCCACGGAAGATACGAAATCGATTCGTGGGTGGACCCGCAACGAGAGCCTGAAATCGAAGTCGCTCTTTTTCCCGGTGTGACGAAAGGCGACAGTTTCGAATGGCTGATTGAAAAAGCCGTAGAAATGGGTGTTGCGCGTATTGTCCCGGTATTTACGGAGCGGTCCGTCATCAAAACGGTTTCATCATCAAAACTGGATCGTTGGAAAATGATAGCTCTTTCCGCCATGCTTCAATGCGGAGGGTGTCGCGTGCCTGAGATTACCGTTCCGGAGGGTTTTTCGGAAATCAAACCGCCTCCTGACGAGACCGGCGCTTTTTTCCTTCATGAGAATTCGATATCCGGTGCTTTGCGGGGTTTGCCGTCGGCCTGCACGAGCAAAATTTGGCTGGCCTCCGGGCCGGAGGGCGGTTTTACCGATCGGGAAGTCGAGTATCTGCAAGATGCCGGTTGGCGAGCGGTTTGGCTTGGAAAGCGTCTTTTTAAAAGCGAAACGGCACCGCTTGTAGCCCTCGCCGATATTCTCATCAACCGTGAATAGATTCATCATTAAGGCGTTAGGATGTAAAGTCAGCCAATATGATGCTCAGCGTCTGGCAGATAGTTTACTGGAAGTCGGTTTTGAATCGACGGAAGATGAACCCGATTTGTTTATTTTAAACTCATGTTCGGTTACCGGTCGGGCATCTCAAAAAACTCGACAAGCTCTGCATGCGGCGAGACGGAAATGGCCGCGCGCTAAAATAATTCTCGCGGGATGCGAAGCCAAATTACGCGAAGTTGTGAATGAAATCGGCACCGATGTCGATGCCATGCTGAAACCGGCTTGTGAAAGCGCCGAACTGAAAAACATACTGAGATTACTTGGTTTCAACTTCGTCGATGCTTTCGAGCGTCGAGACTCGGTTTCGAGCGATCACCGGCCGAATCGAACGCGGGCTTTTTTAAAAATTCAAGACGGTTGCGATCATTTTTGTTCTTACTGCATTGTACCGCATCTTCGAGGTCGAGAAAGGTCGAAATCATTTGTCGATGCGCTTGCCGAAGCTCGAAAGATCGTTTCCGCCGGTCATATTGAAATAGTCGTAACGGGTATTCATCTGGGACGATTTGCCGGCGGTGTGGTAAATTTTCTGCGCGAACTTGAAAAGATAGACTCTTTACGAAGGATTCGTCTAAGTTCCATGGAACCGCTGGAAGTTGATGACAATTTACTTGAATGGATGGCTAATTCTCCCAAAGCTTGTAATCATCTTCATCTGCCTCTGCAAGCGGGTTCCGACTTGATTTTGAAAGCAATGAACCGGCCGTATGATACTTCGCATTTTTCGCGAATAGTTGATCGAGCCCGTAAGATTCTTCCCGATTTGGGTTTGACGACGGATATCATCGTGGGTTTTCCGGGTGAAACGGACGAAGTTTTCACACGCAGTCTCGATTATATAAGATCCGCTCAATTTTCCAAGATTCATATTTTCTCTTTTTCACCTCGGAAGGGCACGCCCGCAGCGAATTTTCCCGGGCAAATTCCGAACGCGGTAAAACACGAGCGCTCCAAGGCGGTGCAGTCGATTTGGAATGCCTCCGCCAGGGAATTCCACTCGCGGTTTGTCGGCAGACATTTTGAAGTGCTGTGGGAAACTTCAGCCGACGGTTACTGGCGCGGCTTGAGCAGGGAATACGTTGCATGTAAAATACATGACGATGGAGCAAACCGAAAAAACACATTCGGATCCTTCAAGGTTGTCTCTTTCGATTCCGAAGAAGTTCTTGTCGAAGAATAAGGCCTTGTCAGCAAATAAGTGTAACGAATTTCTGGGATTTCCGGCCATAAGAGCCTGCAAGAAAACAACCAGACGATCCGGTTATTTTCTAACAGGCTCTAAAATCATAGGGGGCGCATTGATGGGCGCTGATGGATTTCCTCAAATTGTTTCTCATTCCATTTGTTTAAGAATGTTTTGTTTAAACGACGTTGAAAAAGTATTTCAAATGAGCGTTGAAAAAGGTATTCAAGAATGGATTCCGGATCAAGTTTATAAAGACCAAAACCATACTCGAGAGGTTCTTCAATTTCTTATTCAACAATATTACAATTCTCCGAATCCTTATGAGAAGCCGATTGTTCTAGGAGTATGTTTGAAAGGTGACGGCGAATTAATTGGACATGTCGGCTTAAGTCCATATGATGGTAATGTTGAAATCGGCTATGCAATTGAAAGAAGACAACAAAATAGAGGCTATGCCTCGGAAGCAATATTATCAATGGCCGAGTGGGCTTTTAAAGAATTTAAACTTCCCTATATTATGGGGTTTGTTTCCGCTGAAAATATCGGATCTTGTAAGACTTTGGAAAAAGCCGGTTTTGCTTTAATAGAAGAGAAGAAACGGATGTTTCATAATAAAATTACCATGGTAAAAAGTTATAAAAAGCAATTGGAAATGCCCTGATTATAAATGAACAGAGCGATCGATCGGAACATCGTTGCTGGGTATGGTTTATGCGAAAAAGAACCGCAAAATCGACAGCCTTGTTTATGAGATTCCTCCTCGAATGAAATTTTCCCTGGAAGAATTGAAAACCCGGGGTGCAAAGAGGTATCTTATTTCAATATCTTGCGCACAGGTCGGGGTTATGGTTTGACGTCCAGTGCTTTCGTCCGGCTTTGAAGCTCAGCAAGCTGTTACTCCCAAGATTGGTTTTTGAAGGAGAGAGTTTTGGCGTTTTCTGAAACCGCCCGACGGATGTGATCGGGAGCGCCTGATGGAAAGTCGGCGTGGATCTCCAGGGTAATTTGAAGAGTCGCGTTGGGATCTGAAGCCAATTGACTGATGATCTCATCGGCAATTTCGACGAGGCGTTTCTTGGCGGTAGTACCTCTGCGGAGCCGTGAAAGGCTTTTGCTTTGGTTGCTGCCACAGTGCGCGGTTCCTGGACGGTGGAAGGTTGTGAGGGTGAACCAGGATCGACCGGCACGGAAAGTTGCCCTGAAGTTGTCGGAGTGACTGACGGCGCGGGTTTCGGAAGATTTGCTTCGTAGGTCTGGGCAAAGGCCGGATCGATGAGCAGAAGCGTTGCATCGAACTGGACAGAGGACCCGCCAAACTGGAACCCTTCGAATTTAACCCCCGGATGGGGTGTATGCCCCCGAAAAGCCATGGATGGCGTTTCGGTTCGGGGGCTATCGCCGGTTTGGGCGTAGGCGGTCGCGAAAAAGTCGCGGGAGCCGGCGCCTTTCTGGATAGCCTGTTCGAGAACGGCGCGGTTGCGGAGTCTCGGAAGGAAGAGGAATTTTTGCATGTCGTCCACGCCTGCCTTCCGCGAAGAGCACCCCAACTAACCGTTATTCTAGTTTACAATGCCGACTTGCATTATCTATTGCTGCTTCGATTGCTCAACTATCATGGTTGCCGGTGATCGGTGCAAAATTTCGACTTGGCATTAAGAGGGGATTTCTCACGAAATACAGGTAGTCATCGAGTGCTTTTTTTCGATGAGGTACCGTAGACGGCGGTTAAACATAATGAACTGCAATTCCGCTGTTCTCAAGATGTTGATTACAGAGGTTAATTTTTCTCGATCTCGTTTATAGCTGCTTGGACATAATTCTTTAAATTATTTTGCAGAACGTCTGACAATCCGAACTCGTTTTTCATTTCGAACGCTTGAATTCCCAGAAAGATGACTTTTGGAATCGGATATCCCATTTCCCGGGCAAGACACAAGGTTTTCAATACATCACCTTCGTGTGTGCTGAAGCCGTTGAGACATTTTTCAGAGACGACTTCTTCCGGGGTAAAAAAACGAAACTCGCCGGAAGGCAGACCTAAGTCGGCGGAATCCACTATGAGGATTTTTTTTGTGTCGGAATTCAAATAGGAAACCAGATTGAGATTGTTACCGGATAAATCCAGTGCCAGAAAACCTTTTTCCAAATTGTTCTCCACGATGTTTTCGATAACACGAATCCCGATACTGTCGTCAAACATCGCATAAGTGCCTATTCCGATAATATATTTCATGAGAGATTCCTTTCAAAAAAGATGCCCCGAGAATCGGGGCATCTTTTTTTGACCAGAAAAACAGTTTGCTATTTGATAAAAGTGATGTCGAGATAGTGAGTAGAACAAGAAATGCATGGATCGTAAGAACGAACCAGCATTTCGAGCGCCAGGGTCATTTCTTTCTCCGTCTTGTTGGCCGAGAGAAGCTCAGGAACAAGTTTGTCAAAATCCCGCTGAATGTTGGCGTGGTTCTGGTTGGTGGGAATTATGCAATTTCCATCGGTACATATCCCATCCTTGTCGTAGCTGTATTCATGGAAAAGAATTCCACGAGGGACTTCCGTGGCCCCGGCGCCGGTTCCGAAACGAGCGGGTTTTACAAGCTCTTCATCATTGATTCCCGTTTTCAGGAGATCATCAATGATTGCCAGACTTTCATGGAAAGAGTGAGCCGCTTCAATGATCTGGGCGACCGAGTTCATGTAAGGATTGCTGTTCAGGGGTTTCAATCCGTAAAGTTCGGCGATTTTTTTCGCTTCGGGATGGAGCTGAGCGAAGTTGTTGTTTAACCTGGCAAGTGCTCCGACTGCGTAAGAGGCCATCTTGTTCTTGGAATATTTTGCTGTAGACGCAGGAACGACGTATTCGTTGGTGACCTTTTTGTAGTCGGAAACCTTCCATGTTTCTTTTTTGCCGTCGGGCATGACCGTCTGGATATCACCGTCATAAAGAGCATACTCATCGTTGGAATGAAGAGCCATATATTCGGTCGGATTCGAGAAAATGGGAACTTTAGGCGCTAGGGCTTGTACGGTTTTCACTGTTTCAAGCAGATCCGGGACAGCCGCCAACATTTTTTCCTTCAATGCTTTTAATTCATCGATCGTGGGAAATTTGGAAAACCCGCCCGGCAAAACAGTTGTTGGGTGAGTGGTTCGACCGCCAAGCATTGAACCCCATTCATGGCCTAACCGTTTCAAACGAAGCGCACGGGCAACAACCTCGCCATGTGTGGCAACCAGGGGAAACACCGATGGGGCTCCCAGCAAATCGGGGGCTACCAAGAAATAAACGTGCAGTACATGAGAATCAAAATTCTCGGCATGTTTTAAAAGACGACGAAGCTTTTTAGTTTGAGGGGTGATTTCAATTCCAAGTGCGGTCTCGGTTGCTTTTACGGAAGCGAGAGTATGACCAATGGAACAGATTCCGCAAATTCGGCTGACGACTCGGGCCACCTCTGAATAGTGTCGCCCCCGAACCATCGATTCAAAGAAACGAGGTGCTTCGGGAACGCGCCATTCGCATTTTTCCACTTTCTTATTCTTGATATCAACATGGATATTGCCATGTCCTTCCACACGAGTCAGGTGGTGGACGTCAATATGTATATTCGTCATCGTGCATCTCTCCTCATATTGGCGGTAAACATTCGACTTTTCGTCTCGGCGCGATTTTTAGGAAGTTTGCCTTTTTCCATCAATACTTTTACGAGTGCCTCTTCGTTCGGATCACTGACAAATCCGCGGCAAGCTTCACACGGAATTCCATCCGCCGGGCAGGGCGCACCGCAACCGGCGCGGGCGACTTGTCCGATGCAATGGTCACCTTGCTCATAACGGCAAATCGTTTCACGGCGTTTGCATTCCATACAAACGGGGTAATCATGGATCACCGGCTCTTTTCCGTGAACAAGATGGGAAATGATGTCCAGGAATTCATACTTGTCCATCGGACAGCCGAGTACCTGATAGTCCACTTTGATCGCCGCGGAAATCGGCAAGGCCTTGGTGCTGTCGAGATGAGGCATATCGGCGTCTTTTCCATATACATTTTTCTTGTAATCGGATTGGTGATTTTTCAGGGCATTGATTCCAGCTGTTGCCGCACAAGCCCCATAAGCGATTACGATTTTTGAACGCGCACGGATTTTCTCCAGGCGTGACCGGTCAGCTTCACGAGTGAAGCTTCCTTCAATGCAGGCAATATCGAGCTGATCTACGGTTTCACTCATGGCTTCCCTAAATTCGACAATTTCAATATGGTTTAAAAGTTCGAGGAAGGGCGCATCGCCAAAATTTGTGAGTTCTATCTGACAGCCTTCGCAACTCGCGAAATCAAAAAATCCGACTTTTGGTTTGCTCATAGCGCTTCCTCCAGGTCTTTGATGTCGGCGTAACAGAAAACGGGCCCGTCTACGCAGACGTATTTGTCATTGATCTGGCAGTGTCCGCATTTTCCCACACCGCATTTCATACGGCGTTCCAGATCGACGAATATATTTTGATGAGAAACTCCGATTTTTGTAAGTTCCTTGATTACGAAACGGAACATTATTGGAGGGCCGCAGATAACGACTTTGGTATCCGGGGTGATTGCCGTCTTTTTAAAAAGCTCGGTTATTACTCCGACATTACCCTTCCAAGTTGGGTCGCCTTTATCGACGATTTCATGGAATTCTATTTCTTCCTTTTTTGCATTTCGCCAAGCGTTCAGCTCGTCATGAAACATTTGTTGTGCCGGATTACGGGCGCCGTAGAAAAGAGTGAAGTGTTTGAACTCTGACCGGCGATCCATTATGTATTGAATGAGACTTCTGGTCGGACAGAGGCCGATTCCGCCGGCCACTACCAGAATATTGTTGTTTCTAAGAATGGAAAGGTCGAAACCATGACCCAGGGGACCCCGAACATGGAGCGAATCGCCATCCTTTAAATTATTCAGGGCTTTAGAAACTCGGCCAACGGTGCGTACTACGATATCAAAAGTATTCTCACGGGTAGGTGAACTCGCGAAACCAAGCGGAATTTCCCCGAAACCGAGAAGGGAAACTTCCAAAATCTGTCCGGGGTCAAATTTCATCTTTCCTTTATCGGCGAGTTGCAAAGTGAAGTGTCGTTCCGTTTCAGTGGCTTGTTTTACTTTGACGATCTTCGCTTCCATCGGAAGAAAAATGTTCTTTTTTGGAGCGACTTCAGCGTAGTTTTTCATGCGGGTTCCTCCATGATTTTATTGATCACGTTAACCGGGTCGGCAATGTCGGCAGTACAGGCGTTCGAACAACGACCACAACCGACGCATGCGGGGCTGCCCAGTTTTTCATTTTGGTAAGCGGCTTTTCTCATGATGCGGTGACGAAAACGCGCTCCGCGTTCTTCACGGAAATTTTCGCTTTTTCCTTCGCCCATGGAGATCTCAGCAAATTCCTTGGTGAGGCAGGCATCCCAATAACGGGCGCGGCTCCCTGTCTTTTGATCGACGTTCCATTTATCCTGAATATCGAAGCAATAGCAAGTGGGACAAACGATATTGCATGATCCGCAAGAAAAACAATCCTTCGCGGCGCTTTTCCAGAATTCATCCTTTTTGAAGGCGCTACGAACCTTTTTAGCGATGTCATTCGAACTGTGCTGAAGTTTTTCCGGGCATTGATCCATGACGGAATCGTTAACCCGATCGGCTTCTTTTACTTGATCATCCGACGCGGAGCCGAAAGTCCCAAATTTGGTCAGCACTTCGCCCTTATTGGTCAATGTTTGGAAGACGTAACCGCCTTTGATCTTCGTGAGGAACGCATCATGACCCTTCGGTTTCAAATCCTTTCCAACCGTTCCCCAGAAGGCGCGCGGAGCGACATTTTGGATGTTGGATCCGACGATGGTTGCTTTCTCACGGTTTGCCAGGTAATTACAATCCGAATTATTCTCACTGAAGAGATGATCCGTCATGTCGATACCTTTAATGTCGTAAAAATGTAATCCAAAGAGAATTTTTTCTTCCGGATGTACATCCGAATCAAATTTGTTTCCATCAAATTTGATCAGCGTTTGGCAGGTAGGAAAAAATTCTTTTTTCGGTGGCAAGATAGTGACATCGAAATCGAGACGCAAATCAGCAACATTCTTCAGATGCGCCAAAACGAATTTCTTCTTCTTTGCCACCGGGCCAATAACCTTCTTGGATTCAATCATCTTCTGTACGAAAAGATTGAAATCCTTCTCCTTGATAAAATACGCTTTCATTTGAACAACCTCTCTTAATATGAAGTAGTTAAATGGACTCCGTAAATCGACAGAAATTTGCTTTCGCCAAAAAATGAAACATCAACCACCCGGGAAATGAAAAAAAATCATCACCCAAAATACTCCAAGATTATATTACTTTACTCTTTTTTTCACAAATTGGAAGAAATTTTTTTCAAGAATTTTTTGATCATTACGAGAGTCGTTTATATTTTGTTCCGGCATTAAATTGACGCTCTTTTGAGCCTAAGGTATAATCAAAATCCGCGATCTGGAATGCGCTCATTACTTAAAAGGCTTCTTATAAAGGAAGGAATTTATCAATGACTCAATCTAAAAACCATAAATTGGCGGTTATTGCGTTGGGTGGAAATTCACTTATTCAAGATGAAAAGCATCAATCGATTCAGGACCAATATAAGGCGGCTTGTAATACGATGGTTCACGTCGCGGACATGATCGAGGCGGGCTACAATGTTGTTGTTACGCATGGAAATGGACCGCAAGTCGGTTTCATATTGTTGCGTAGCGAAATTTCACGTTCGCAGATTCACGGCGTTCCGCTTGATTCCTGTGTGGCCGATACACAGGGTGCCATCGGATATAATTTCCAAATGGCTTTATCCAATGAGCTTAAAAATCGCGGAATTGATAAAGGTGTTGTGACCGTGGTTACCCAAGTTTTGGTCGACAAAGACGATCCGTCATTCTTAAAACCGACGAAACCCATCGGAAAATTCTATTCGGAAGCCGATGCCAGGGAACGGAAAGAGAAAGAAGGCTGGGATATCATGGAAGACTCACCCTCTGAGAACGCGCCATCCGGTCGTTTGACGGGTATTGGCGCATCGTGCGCAGGCACGGGGCGCGGATGGCGTCGAGTCGTGGCTTCCCCTCTTCCCGTCGAAATAATTGAAGAAAGCGCGATAAAATCGCTTGCGGATAACGGGTTCGTCATCATAGCGGTCGGCGGCGGAGGAATTCCGGTCATTCGCGAGTCAAACGGAAATTTAAAAGGTATTGCAGCGATTATCGATAAGGATTATGCTTCCGCATTGTTGGCGAGTCGTTTAAAAGCCGATGTTTTTGTAATATCCACCGCTGTTGAAAAGGCTTACATGAATTTCGGAAAACCCGATCAGAAAGCCATAGACAAAGTATCCGCCGCCGAGTTGGCAAAATATGTTTCCGAAGGTCATTTCAAAGCCGGTTCGATGCTTCCCAAATGCAAAGCCGTACTTAACTATCTTAGAGAGGGCGGAAAACACGCGATAATCACAAATCCCGAGAATCTGGCGAGAGCCGTGAAGGGTCTGGCCGGAACTCATGTACATTCATAATATTAAGGAGTGGAGCATGTCAAAGTATTCCAAGCGATTTGAATTGAAATCCAGAAAAGAAGTAGTCAATAAAACAATTGAAAGGTGTAAAGAGAAGGGAATTTTAATTCCGACTTTCGCGCAAATGAAGAATCCCGGCCTGATTCCCCAGAAGGTCAAAGACAAGCTGAAGCCGCTGGGTTTGTGGGATGTTGATCCAATAAATCTGTTTCGTATCAATTGGCATAATGACGTAAAAACCGGCTTGTACGGACCTGTAAATTACATTGAGTTTCCGAAGGAACTTACGGGCGTTAAAGCACGAATCATCGGCTTGGTCGGGAAATTCTTTCCTACGGGGGCGCACAAAGTTGGTGCGGCGTTCGGCTGTCTTGCTCCGCGCCTTGTAAGCGGCGAATTCGATCCCTCCGCCCAAAAAGCCGTTTGGCCGAGCACCGGAAACTATTGTCGAGGCGGCGCTTATGATTGCGCGCTTTTGGCTTCTCCCGCCATCGCCATCCTTCCTGAGGAAATGAGCAAGGAAAGATTCGAATGGTTGAAGGAAATCGGCACAAGTGAGGTTTTCGCGACTCCCGGATGCGAATCGAATGTTAAGGAAATTTACGATAAATGTTGGGAGCTGATTAAGGATCGCGGCGATGATATCGTAATATTCAATCAATTCGCGGAATTCGGCAATTACAACTGGCATTATCATGTTACCGGAGCAGCCGTTGAGGAGGTCTTTAACGCTGTTAGGCAGCCTGGAAGCCGTCTTAGTGGGTGGGTTTCGGCGACGGGTTCGGGCGGCACAATCGCGGCCGGCGATTATTTGAAGAAAGTTCATTCGAGCTGCCGAATAGTCGCTTCCGAGGCTCTCCAATGTCCTACGCTTCTTCGGTGCGGTTTTGGGGGCCATCGCATTGAAGGCATAGGTGATAAGCATGTTCCGTGGATCCATAATGTCAGAAATACCGACGCAGTCGTCGCCATTGACGATGAAAATTGCATGAGAATATTGCGATTATTCAACGAACCTCAAGGACATAAAACCATGCAGGCGGAGGGAATTCCCGAAAAGTTGATCAAATCTCTGCCTCTGCTCGGGATAAGTTCAATCAGCAACGTCTTGTCGGCGGTTAAAACGGCGAAATTCTTTGAATACGATGAAAACGATGTTGTTTTTACCCCCCTAACGGATTCCGCTGAAATGTACCAGTCTCGCGTAGAAGAACTTCGACAGCAGCTCGGCAAATATGAAGCCTCCTCGGGAAAAGTGGATTGGGAGCGCTATTTATTAGGAGAGGGAACCCAGAACATGGTTGAGCTTACTTATCATGAACGCAAACGACTGCACAACCTCAAGTATTTCACTTGGGTCGAACAGCAGGGTAAAAGCGTTGAGGAATTGAATGAACTGTGGGATCCCGAATTGTGGGAAGAAGCCGCATCTCAAGCAACCGAATGGGACAAGTTGATCGATGATTTCAACGCGAAATCCGGGGTTTTGAAAACCCTCTAAATCAATATAGGAATAAACAAGGCATTGAGTTGTCAGTTGGCAATGCCTTGTTTTCAAATGGACACGATACAAAGCAAATTGCCGTTCACTCTGGCTTTTCGGCTTCCCTCCGAAGCGCTTAAATTGATTTCTTGTTACCATAGAAAATTGAACGGTTTATGCGAAAGGTTCGATCCGATAGAATCCGCTCATTTAACTGTCAAATACCTGGGATATTCCTCTCCTTCGTTTACTGAAGATGATGTTTTCAACCTTCTTCCAAAGATTTCAGATATATCGAAAAAATATATTCCGTTGAAAATTTACATAAGAGGTATCGATATATTTTGTCACAATGAGGCCGAAGAGCGCGTTTTCTATCTGGTTTACCTGAAAGTTTTACCTAATCCCGAGCTTGAGAGATTTCATGCCGATGTAATGTCTTCTCTTGGAAGTGCTATCGATGCATTTCCCCATGCGGATGGTCCCAATTTCAAACCGCATATCACGATTTCCAAAGGTGTTCCACAAAATAATGTAGACAGGATAAAGAAGTTGATTGTAAGATCTCGAAAAACGTGTAAAAGAATGTATAAAATGGATGAATTGGTCGTTTTTACTCCGACCGTAACTCTTCCGGTTAGAGCCTGTTAGAAAATGACCATTACAAATAGCTGTTTTCTTACAGGCTCTTATGGCCGGTCGGTGAATGAAATTTGTTACAGTTATTTATTAACAAGGCCTTATCTGCAAATGATTGTACTCTTGGTTCAAAATGAGTAATAAAACCGGTTCATTTGCTTTTACCGATGGTTTCGTATATTCCCCGGGGTTTACAAAGCCCTTATTATTGACCATCGTTGTTGATGAGGGGAAGATTGTTTTCGCAGGATCAGCGGATAATGCAAGGCCTTTCGTTAAACCCGGCACTGAGGTTGTTAACTGCAAAGATCGTCTGATCCTTCCGGGATTTCAGGATTCACATATTCACCCGTTGATAGGCGCGGAGGATTTGATAAGTTGTTCCTTAACGGGATTGAATTCCATAGAGGATTATATTGCTCATATCAAGGATTATTCATGTCGGCATGCCGACAAATCGTTCATATCAGGCAGCGGATGGATTTACGGGCTTTTTCCGCCGGAAGGTCCGAATAAAAACATTCTTGACGCAGTCGAGAAAAATCGGCCGATTTTTTTGAAAGCCTTCGATGGTCATTCCGCTTGGGTAAACTCCAAAGCTTTGGAAATGGCCGGTATCACGAACGGCACTTCAGACCCCGACGGTGGAAGAATCGAGCGTAACCCGCTAACCGGAGAAGCCACCGGCGTCTTGAGAGAATGGCCCGCGATGAATCTCGTTTTTGGACTTATACCAAAGACGAGCAAAAGCGAACTTGTCGAAGGCGCGAGGCATTTTTTTCGCCAAGCGGCGCGATACGGCATTACCTCGATTCATGATGCGCGAGGAAAAGAGCGATTCATGGATGTTTATAGTGAATTGGCCGGCTTGGATGAACTCCAAACACGATTGAGTATCTCACTTTTTTGTGATCCAAAATCGGGTGTTGAACAAATACAAGAACTTGAGATTACAAGGAAGAAATACGCTCGCGCGCCGTTTGAGTTTAAATCGGTCAAGATCTTTCTTGACGGTGTCATGGAAGGTCACACGGCCTTTTTGAACGAGCCTTACGCTGATCGTCCGAACGACCGAGGTTCACCCATTTGGGATCCCGCGCACTTAATTCGCGTCGCGCGGGAAGCTCATGAAAAAGGTTGGCAAATGCATTTTCATGCCGTCGGAGATGGAGCAGTGCGACTCGCTCTGGATGCAATTGAATCGGCCGTAACGACCGGCGACAGACAAGATCGACGCCATCAAATAGCCCACGCGGATCTTATCGCCGCAACGGATATCGCGCGCTTTGCCGAACTGAAAGCGATCGCCAATTTTCAGCCTGCATGGTTCTACAAAGATCGTAATTTCATCGAAATTTCCTTGCCGCAACTCGGATCAAAGCGGGCGAATGGTTTATACGCGGTTAAAGATGTCGTAGAAAGCGGAGGAAAAATAGCTTTCTCAAGTGATTGGCCGTTTGGCGGAGATTACATCACATTTAATCCTCTGGAGGCGATACAAATCGGATTGACGCGAAAAGCGTTGAATTTGCTCGATGAAACGCTTCTTGGTTCCGATCAACGAATCGATCTAAAAGGAATGCTTGACGCTTACACGATTGGTTCCGCTTATGCCGAATTCAGGGATTTGGATACGGGCTCTTTGGATGTCGGAAAAAAAGCCGACTTGATAATAGTTTCCAATAATCTTTTCGATTTGCGGCCGGAAGAAATCGCGAAAACCGAAGTGCTTTTTACAATGCTTGACGGAAAGCCTATTTGGTCGGCATGACAAGAGCCGATACGAGTCGGTTACAATAATTTATTGAGCCGGCGACTGAGAGTTTTTCTGTGCTTCTTGTCGGTGTTTTTCCATAAATTCTTGAGCCGAAGCCTTCTGAGCTTTCATGAATTCTTCAAGAGCTTTATACAACGCGGGCCCTTCCAGCTTCGAGTCTAGAGTGCACTTATCAATGAAAGCCATATTTTCTTCATGCTTTTTTAAGAAAAAAGGCTTCATCTCGGAAAAATCTTTCTCCATCCTGGCGAGTATTTTTTCCTTTCTCTTTGCACCCATTTCCCCGCTGAGTTGCGGCAGATTATTCACGAATTCTTTTCCTTCCTGAAACAATTTCTCGCGAAAAGCGGTGTTTTTTTCGTATTGATTCGCTTTAAACCCTTTTAAAGCCTGCAAAAATTCATCCTTTTTTTTGCCCTGCATTGTTTGCGTAAATTCTTGAGCCTCTTTTTCTTCCTGATCTTGATATTCCTGACCTTTTGCCCTTTGTTTTTGAACAAACTCTTTCATCGGCGAGTTTTGCTGATTTTGCCCGCGATTTCCCATTTTGCGCGATGTGTTTTGTGCAATGGATGAACTCGGAGCCAAGAAAACCATTAACAAAATAGACGCTAAAAGAGCATATGTTTTATTTTGCATATCGACCTCCCATAATTGATTGGATAATGAATTCGATTAATTATACCTCTTATTCGTAATGAAAAGATCAAGAAAATAATCTGATACCCTTCTCTAAGAATTCAATTTTTTCTCTTGCTTCTTCGATCGCTCTTTCGCATTTCGAATTTTCTTCCTTTTCCAAATCGATAAGTGTTGCCCGCAACCGCTCTTTTGTTTTAATCATGGTTCGCACCAAAGAAGAAAAAGATTGAAACTTGATGGGTTTGACAGGTTTTACACGCTTTCTTGAGAAAACTTTACTGATGCCGTTTGGATCATCGTTTAAAACGATCAATAGATCGACTTTCAAGCCCTCTTGGGGGTTGTGAATATCATTTCCGGAAATATACAACTCTCTTGTTCGGTCATCCGGAACAATTACCACCACTTTATTGACGATACGATCAACAACTCCGCGTATTCGTTTTACTTCCATAATCATCCTTTAAAAAAATAATTAATTACTCGATTTCATTTAATATAATTACCTGGGATATTCATAAAGTTCAAGGCTATGACGCTATGTTCCTTAAAAGAGTAAGTTTTTGATCAAGGACAATTGGTGTGCGATCGTGACGGGGATGTTTTGATCCTTTGACACTGGTTGAATCAGCGGAATGTCCGCCACGCGAAGGACTGCCTGGCATTGCTGTTCGAGAGCGTGGTTTCGTCGCGACGGAACTCACCCTGCTCTTCCGTCTCGCAGGTATGTCTGTAGTCAACATCTGGGGTGGAACAGCAGGCAACTGGGGAAGAAGAACCCTTGATCTGGACGAGTTTGAGATCATGATTGTAGCAGCCAAGACTGCCCAGCCGTAGGTCTCTGGCCGCGCCTGACAGCGCGCCAGAGACCTAGCGTTGGCAAACCCTTCGGGACAGGGTGGGGAAACTGCACGCCGGGATCCGTGAGGAGCGTGTCGGGGCAACCCACCGTCATGCCTCAATGAGTGATAACCATCATCAGCACTTGACATTTATCATCTTTCATTATATCGTTTTACTATATGGTCATCGATAAATTTCAAAGGAGAAGATATGAATGTCGTAAAAGTTTCTCCCAAATACCAAATTGTGATTCCTGAAGAAGTTCGAAAAAATTTGAATATTAAACCCGGCGAACGCATCCAAGTTTTGCAATTTGAAAATAGAATTGAATTGGTTTTAATTAGAAGCATAAAAGAGATGCGTGGATTTATTAAGGGTATCGATACTAATATTATTAGAGAAACAGATCGAATATGAATCTAGTTGATTCTTGCGGTTGGCTCGAATATTTTACGGATGGTTCTTATGCTGATTTTTATTCGTTTCCACTAAGAAAGTTAGATCAATTAATTGTCCCAACGATATGTATTTATGAGGTATTTAAAAAAATTGCCCATGAAAAAGATGATAGCTCTGCATTGCAAGCTGTTGCAACAATGAAACAAGGTCAAGTGATAGATCTTGATACAAATATTGCCATGAGTGCTGCTAAAATAAGCTATGATCTGAAAATTCCTATGGCGGATAGCATAATATTAGCCACATCAAAAATGTTTAAAGCATTAATTTGGACCCAAGATGAGCATTTCAAAAATATTTCAAATGTGAAATTTCAAATAAAAAAAGCCAAATGAATTACTGGAAAATTTGCTATTATAGTACATGAAATTCAAAACTAATAGCAGATAATATTAAAAAAAAGCTTGGAAACCAGAAGAGCCGAAAGACCTGCTCGATGGTCTGATATGGTTCCTAAAATGCCTTGCTGATTGCGGCGGGGTAAAAATGACAGGGCAA
>Ga0209749_1001518_pt1 | contig 19912 bp, 19 predicted proteins | sample EPASupsiteSAE347_FD_187267 | JGI IMG/M metagenome (GOLD analysis project Ga0209749, IMG submission 187267) | Bioremediated contaminated groundwater from EPA Superfund site, New Mexico - Sample SAE3-47 (SPAdes) (version 2) | ecosystem: Environmental > Aquatic > Deep subsurface > Groundwater >... | reverse complement strand
TTACCCGTTTCGCTATCGACAAAAAAGGAGGGGAGAAGGGGGACAGAGGGGGACGTCTCCCTTCTCCCGGGGGAAAGAGCAATCAAAAATCCTGAAAATTATCTTCCAGGGGAATCATCTGCCTGGGACTCACGGCACGGGTTTTCCCGCCCATGCCCTTCCCGGGAGGCGTCCCGACGGGGCGCCGGCGTTTGTCGCTGTGGACAAGCTGCCGCTCTCCTGTCGTCGGGTGGCGGCCATTGCTGCCGTCGCTTCCGGAGATAACCGTATAGAGATCCAGGACGAAGACCTTCATCTGTTCCGCCTGGGCGTTCAATTCCTCGGAGGCGCTGGCCGACTCCTCGGCGGTGGCCGCCTGCGACTGGGTCACTTTGTCCATCTCGGCAACGGCCGTGTTGATCTGGCCGATCCCCTGGGCTTGCTCACTGGACGCAGCGGCGATTTCATCGATCAACCCGGCAATCTTGTTTGATATTTCGATGTTTTCCTTAAAAGCCTCCTGGGTTACCTGGGTCGCTTCATGACCATTCTTCACGTTCTTGATGGTATTTTCGATGAGGGTGCTCGTATTCTTGGCCGCTTCAGCCGCCCGCATGGCCAGGTTCCGGACCTCATCGGCGACAACGGCGAAACCGGCCCCCGCTTCTCCGGCCCGGGCCGCTTCCACGGCGGCGTTCAGGGCCAGGAGATTGGTCTGGAAGGCGATTTCATCAATGGTCTTGATGATCTTACCCGTTTCCTCGCTCGATCGCATCACCTCCGTGATCGCCTCGGTCATGTTTCCCATGTGCCGGTTTACGTTATCGACGATCTTCCTAACGTTTCCCATCATGGCTTTGGCCTGCTGGGCGTTGTCGGCGTTTTGTTTCGTCATGGCCGCAAGTTCTTCCACCGATGCGGACGTCTCCTCCAGGGACGATGCCTGCTCGGAGGCACCTTCCGCCAGGGATTGGCTGGCGGAGGCCACCTGGGCGGATGCGGAGGCCACCTGGCCGGCCCCCTCGGAAAGACCAGCCATAACCCGGTTCAGAGGTTTCGTGATCATACGGGTCAGGAAAAAAGCGATGAGCGCCCCCAGAACCAAGGCCACTGCCCCCAGCCCGATCATTAAAGCCCGGGCCTTTGCGTAGTTTGCCGCAGCCTCTTCGGCGGTCTTTCTCGTCGATTCTTCCTGATGGTGTATTAAGGCGTCGAGAGCCTCCAACTGCTTCCGCTGTGGTCCTCTTAACTCATTAATCAGGACATTGGTCGCCTCCTCGCTCTTGTTGTCCATGGCGAGGGCTATGGTCTTGTCAACGAGGGGCCGCACGGCGTCCTGCTGCTGCTTAACATTGGCGAGCAATTCTTTTCCCTTGTCGCTCCTGACCAGCTTCGATATCTTTTCATACGCCTCCCCGTACTTGCCCCGGGAATCTTCTAAGCGCTTTTTTTCCTCCATCTTCTGCTTGTCATCCTTAAGAAGGGCGACATTGCGAATGGCCCGGGCAATGACATTGATCTCGCCGGTCATGTCATTGGCCAGGGCCACTTTGACATTGGCATCCTTTACGATCGTCTCGACCCCTTCGTTGATGGCCCCCAACCTGTTGACGCCGATGACGGCAATAATGACCATCAGGAGCAGGACAACGGAGAATCCCCCTGCCAGCTTTGTTCCCAGATTCATGTTTGTCAGTGACATGATCCAAACCTCCTCCTCAAAATTTAAGTGATTTTCTTTTTGAGATGAAGATTATCAAGGATTATGCCAAGAATCACGGCTGTGCAATTAAGAATATATTGTTGTAGTTACTGAGTAATAATCGAAATGAAGGGAAAAAAGAACCTGTTAAGCCGGCCCCGGCGCTCTCCTTTTGTCTGGAAGTATCAGACACAAATGCCGACAACATATCTATATACTAAGACGAATTGAGAACTTACGATAATTCTTGTCTGGCCGGACGATGTCTGGCCAGACAAGACAGTGGTCGGCCGCTGGGGGAGAGCTTCCTATCGCTTCAAAATTTCCTACCTCCTTAGCAGCGATAGCAGATGACCGAGATCAGGCTTAAATCTACTTGGCAGGCCTGGTGATCCCGTGCTTTTTCATGACCGCATACAATTGGGGGCGGGACAAGCCGGAGAGACGCCCGGCTTCCTTCATATCTCCGCCGGTAACGGCCATGAGGCGGAGGAGATAGTCGGCTTCCGCCTGGGCCAGGACAAGCTCCCGATGGGTCCGCAGGGACGGAAGGGCAGCGGTGGTGATTTCATCCTTCTCGCGGCGGGCCTCCTGGATCAGGTGCAGGCGGACCTCGGGGGGCAGTTGTTTGGCAAAGAGCACCCCTTCATCCTGGGCAAGGGTCATAGCCTGCTCCAGACTCTGCAATAGTTCCCGGATGTTTCCCGGCCAGGGATAGGAAGTCACGGCCTCCATGAAATCGGGGGAGAAGCCCTTCGCCGGCCAGCCCTGGCGCCGGCAGATTCTGCGCATATGATAGAAGCAGATGTCCATGATATCTTCCGGGTGCTGGCGGAGGGGCGGCAGCTCAATGGTCATGGCCCGGAGCCGGAAAAGGAGGTCGCTGCGGAAGCTGCCCTCGTGGACCATCTCCTCAAGGTTGCGGTTCGTTGCGGCAATCAGGCGAAACCGGCTCGTGATCTCGCTTTTCCCGCCCACGGGGCGCACCTTTCGCTCCTGGATGACCCGGAGGAAGGATTTCTGTATCGGCAGTGGCAATTCGCCGACTTCGTCGAGAAAGAGGACGCCTCCGTCGGACTGCTGGATCAAACCCGTCCGCGCCCGATCCGCACCGGTAAAGGCGCCTTGCTCGTAGCCGAAAAGGACGCTCTCCACGAGGGTCGCCGGCAGGGCGGCGCAGTCGATGGTCACAAAGGGTTTGTCCGCCCGGTTGCCGTTCTTATGGATAGCCTGAGCGAAAAGCTCTTTGCCCGTTCCCGTCTCTCCCGTAATCAGGACACTGGCCTCGGTGCACGACGCCAGGGCCACCTGTTCCAGGCAGCCATTGAGGAGGGCGCTGGCACCGACAATCCCATCCCGTTTAAGGACCAGGGGTTTGCCGGCGCCTTGACGTGCTTCCCGATACTGGAGGGCCCGCTGCACGGAGAGCCTCATGGCGGCGATGGTCGCCTGCTTATCGATATAATCCCATACTCCGTTCCGGATGGCCAGTTCCGCCCCGCTTTGCGAGCCGAATCCCGTAACAATGATCACCTCCGGGGCTGAAGGTCCCTTCCTGATAAAGGGAATGCTTGCCAGTCCGTCCCCGTCAGGGAGGTGCACATCGAGGAGGACCAGATCGTAAACACCCTGGCGCAGTATCTGAAGACCTTCCTTCAGGCTGGAGGCATGGCCTTCTTCATGGCCCATTTCTTCCACCATGTCTCTGAGGAGGCTGGAAAACAGCCGGTCGTCGTCGATAACGAGAATATTGGCCATTTTTATCCTCTCTTCCGGGGCTTGGTTGTGTCCAGGGTCCGGCATATCTTTTCCGCTATCTCTTGCATGTTCAGGGGTTTCAGGATGAATTCACTGATCCCCAGCGCCCGGGTCCGTTCCGGCGTCACGGTTTCGCTGAAGCCGGTGCAGAGGATCACGGGGATCACGGGGCGGATTTTCCGGAGTTCCTTCGTCAACTCATACCCTGTCAGTCCCGGCATCGTCTGATCCGTAATGACCAGGTCAAACCCCTCCGGCATCTCCCGAAAGGCATTCAGGGCCTTCCGACTGTCCGTATAGGCCGTGACCCGATATCCCAACTCGGTGAGCATATCCTGTCCCAATTCGACGAGAACCGGATCATCATCGACAAAAAGCACCCGTTCCGCCCCCCTGGGGAGGAACGGCTCGGAACTCTCCCCCCTCTCGGCGGCCTTTTGCATGGATACCGGAAAATAGATCCGGAAATCGGTTCCCGCACCGCTGCCGCTTTCAACGTGAATCCCGCCGCCGCAGCTTCTGACAATACCGTGGACAACGGATAAACCGAGACCCGTTCCTTCTCCCGGTCTCTTCGTTGAAAAGAAGGGGTCAAAAATCCGCTCCATGACCTCCGGCGCTATTCCCCGGCCGTTGTCCTTCACCCTCAGGACGAGATACAGACCGGCAGGAAGCTCTTCAGAGAGGAACTGTTTGGCTGTGAAGAAATCTTCGTTGAACAGTTCGATTTCGAGGCGGCCGCCCTGTTCACGCAGGGCGTGAAAGGCGTTGGTCATCAAGTTCATCACTACTTGGTGAATCTGGGTCGGGTCGGCAAGGACGATGTCGGCAGAGGCCCTGATTTTATGCCGAATCTTGATGGTTGCCGGCAGGGTTGCCCGGATAAGCTTGATTGACTCTTTTACGATCGGCGCCACCGGTACGGGCTTTACCCCCCGTTCGCCATGACGGCTGAAGGCGAGAATCTGGCGCACCAGTTCTTTGGCCCGCCCCGCCCCTTCATATACGTGCTGAAGGTAACGCCGGATGCAGGTGTCGTCCGTGGGGGAGAGTTTGGTCAGGGCCATTTCCGTGTATCCCGAGATAGCGCCGAGGATGTTGTTGAAATCATGGGCAATGCCCCCGGCCAGGGTCCCGATGGCCTCCAATTTCTGGGACTGGCGGAGTTGCGCCTCAAGTCGCGATTTTTCTTCTTGGGCTTCTTTACGTTCCGTGATGTTCCGGTTACTCGCCCTCACGCCGAGGATATGGCCTTCCTCGTTAAAGACCGGCTGGCAGACGTGTCCTATCCACTCGACCTTCCCCTCACGGTGGATGATCCGGAACTCGAGCTCCTCATGCTTCCATTCTTTTTCTTGATATTGATATTCCTGCCAATGCCTTTTCATAAGATTCCGATCATCGGGATGGATGATTCGGTAGAACAGTCCCGGATCGGCCATGAACGCCTCCGGGGACCAACCCGTGAGCCGCAGGCAGGAAGGGGATGAGTAGACGAACGTCCCCTCGGGATCGAGCCAGTATTCCCAGTCATAGGTATTATCGGCCACGATACGGTAGCGCGTCTCCGATTCCCGGTGGCGTTCCTCGGCAAGGCGCCGTTCCGCAATCTCAGCGTGGAGGCGGAAATTGGTTTGCTCCAGTTCCGCTGTCCTCGCCGCGACAAGATCTTCCAGTTGCCTCCGGTAACGATCGAGCTCTTCCTCGACGCGCTTGCGGTCGCTGATGTCCCTGGCCACATGGACGCTACCCGAGACCCGGCCGTTTTCATCATGGAGAGGGGACGTGGTAACAAGAAAGGTGCCGTTAAGTATCGGTTCGAAGACCTCTTCGGCATGGGAGCCGCCGGTCGTCATTAATTTCGCATGGGGGCAGAAGGACGGCGGCCCATCCTGACCATGCACGAGGTGATGGCATTTCTTGCCGATACACTGTTGCGGCGTCCTTCCCAGACGCGCCGCCATGGCCCGGTTGATCCGGACGATCTCAAAGTCGTTATTCAGGATGGCGATCAAGTCCGGAACGGCGTCAAAGGTCTTTTCCCATTCTCTGTCCATCATCTCACCTTTATTGTTTTTATTATCACAGAACCGCCAACCATACCAAACGATAAAGCAAGTCCCTTTAACGGGGCCAATGACGAGCTGCCGCCGATTTTCGAGATTGACTTTTGGCGCGCCTTTCTTTACGGGTTCACATCAGCATCCTCCCGTCATAAAACTTATCCCGGAAAGGGAAGACATTCTTATGGACAACAACAGGGTTTCAGGTTTCATAACCGGTCTGCTGACCTTCTGGAAACCGTCCCTCGGCCGGCACATGACCATCGCCTTTACCATTTTCGGCCTCCTGATCGGCTATTTGACCTTCATTACCCTGACCATGACTTTCACCAGGGATTTTGTCTCCTTCTCGGGAAGAATCATGGAGGAACGCCTCCGGGCTCTGACGCCGCCCGGAGGGGGGGACAGGCTGATGTCGCTTGTCAATGTGCAGCGGGAAGACATTCAGGATACCGTCCGCATTGCCAAGCACTTGTTCTTAAGACTCTATACCCTTTCCAGATTCAATCTTTACGTTCAGGGCGGAGCCGGAGAAAAATGGCGGGAGATCTATGTGGGTACGGACAATGTCTTCCGCACCCGGAACGTTGATGACCCCGGGCTCGTCTCGGAACTGCAAAGGTGTCTGTATACGAAAACCATCTTGAAGGTCCACGGTGTTTTCTGGGGCAAACAAGACACGATTACCTTTATGAGCGATATCACCCGACCGGGGGATCGTCATCGCTACATCCTCGATCTGCAGGTCAATCGCCTGGGACTTATATCTCTTTTTAACCGTAACATTTATAAGATCATGGCCTTCGGGCTGCTGTTGCTCCTCGTATCCCACCTTCTGGGCCATTTGTTCAGCAGCTTCCTGGCGAGGCCGATCATCTCCCTCGCCCGGGAGGCCGAGGCGATGGCGACGGGGGATTTTGACCGGGTGTTTCATACCCGGGAGAAGAACGAGATCGCCGTCCTTGCCAAAGCGCTGAATTCGCTGGTCGCCAGGGTACGGACCGACATCAGGGAACGGGAGGAACTCCTGCTGGGGACCCTGCTGGCCCTGACCCGTTCCATCGATGCAAAATCACATTGGACGGCGGGCCACAGCGAACGGGTCACCGGGTATGCGGAACGGCTGGCCGGGGCCTTGCAATTGGATGAGAAAACGCGCAAAGAGCTCAAGATCGCCGCCGTCCTACACGACATCGGGAAGATCGCCGTCCCGGGGCGAATCCTGGATAAAGAGGGACGTTTATCGGCGGAGGAATACGGCCTCGTCAAAGAACACCCCCAAACAGGGGCGGACATCATTGCCGACATTCCGGCCTATGAAGGAGTACGTCCGTCTATCCTGTATCACCATGAGCACTGGGACGGCGGGGGTTATCCCGGGGGTCTCAAAGGGGAAGATATTCCCTTCCTGGCAAGGATTCTTACCATTGCCGATGTCTACGACGCCCTGTCGGAAGACAGGCCCTACCGGAAAGGGCTGGAACGGGAAGAAATCCGGAACTATTTCGAGGCGGAGAAGGGAAAGACTTTCGACCCGGAACTGGCGGATGTCTTTATTCAATCCCTATTATCGAAATCAGGGGAGGATGGCGAATGAAAGGAACTATCGGTCTTGCCTTTTTCAGTCTTTTTTTTATTTGCGCCTGCACCGGCACCCGCCAGGCCGATCTGGGCGCTCAGAACGGCCGCCTCCGCCCCTGCCCGGATCGCCCCAACTGTGTCTCTTCCCAAAGCGCGGACCCAAGGCACGCTATCCGTCCCCTGACCTATCGGGGAACCCGGGCGGACGCTTCTGAGCGCCTGCTGAAGCTGCTTAGGTCCATACCCAGAGTTCAGGTGGTAACCGCCACACCGGACTACATCCATGCCGAGTTCACATCCCGGGTTTTCCGTTTCGTCGATGACGTGGAATTTGTCTTCGACGGGGCCGACAAAAACATCCATATCCGTTCCGCCTCCCGTCTGGGCTACTCCGATTTCGGCGTCAACCGCAAGCGCGTCGAAACTATCAGGGAAGCCTTTGAAAAGGTTCAATAAAAGGATAAAACTATGACTCGTAGTGATGTGTTCATGCAAATCCTGTCGGAAATCGCCCAAGAGCATAAAGAAGAAGTCCAAGAACTGCTGGCAACCTTCGAATCAACCATCCCCAACCTGAATAAATTTGATAAAGAATTGCCGGCCGATGAGGCGGATCAACTTTTAATCAATTTTCGGAACGACAAAGACAGCATCCGTGTATGGCTCTTGCAGGGGCGCAATCATTTTGTCTCGCGAGCCAAGAAAAATCATGGGGCTACGTGAGAACACCCTCGAGAATGGACAGGGCTACTTCCTTGGCCGTCGGCCCCACATCCAGGGTAGGACCGACGCAGGAGGGGCACCCGTGGGAACAGGGACAACTCCGCAGCAACTGACGGACCCCCTGGAGCAGGTCCAGGTGCTGTTCGTAGAGGAGGGCGGAAAACCCGATGCCTCCCGGGTAGGCGTCAAAGAGAAAGATGGTGGGGTCGAAGGCGTCGATCCGTGAGTTCTCTCCGGCGGCGGCATCAGTGGTGATGGCCCGGGGCTCCTTCCCTTTCTTTACAAACCACTCCCCGCTCTTGTCGCCGATGGCCCGGTCGAGGTCGTGAAGATCGGCCATCAAGCGCATGGCGGCCAGATGATGGAGGCTATAGGCAAGGCCCGCAAGGCCGTCGATGATTTCCGCCTGGTTGTAGGGAAGGGCCGTGAGGAGATCCTTGGGGATCGTCAGCCAGTAACTCGTGGTGTGCATGTCCTTCTCGGGAAGGGAGACGTCGCCGTAGCCGAGATTTTCCGCCGTATAGAACCTGATCTTCTTGAATCCCACCACCTTGCGGACGACCTGCACCTCCCCGTGTTCAACAATGACCCGGTGAAACCGCTTACTGTCGAAGGAGTCGATCACCCGGACATTCGTATAGGTCATGGCGTCGGTATAATAACCGACCTCGACGCGATGCACATAGGCCGTCTTTCTCTCCAGATCGAGTTTATCCACGTGGTATTGCTGGGATTCGACCATGTAAATGGCGTCGTCATGAACGGTCGTAAAGGCGCTGTCCCAGTCCACCTCGGCAATGACCCGGTGCCGGCCGGCATCCGAGGTGTCGACGACCACGACATTTTCCGGGTTGATGCTCCGCAGGCTGACTTCGTCGGCGGGATAGCTTTCCGCCATCCAGTGCCAGCGTCCCTCGGCCTGGTGGAGGACCCCCTTTTCCTCGAGATAGCCGAGGAGTTCTTCCAGGTTTTCCTTGCCGAAGCGTTCCCCTTTCTCGAAGGGCAGCTCAAAGGCCGCACTCTTGAGGTGGTGCAAAAGAATAAGGAGGTTATCCGGATTGATCCGGCAGTGCTCCGGGGAGCGGGAAAAGAAATAGTCGGGGTGCTCGACGATAAACTGGTCCATGGGGCTGCTGCGGGCAATAAGGAGGGCCAGACTGTGACCCATCCGGCGTCCGGCCCGGCCTGCCTGCTGCCAGGTGCTGGCGATGGAACCGGGATAACCGCACATGATACAGGCCTCCAGATCGCCGATATCTATGCCCAGTTCGAGGGCGTTGGTGGTAACGACGCCCATGACCGCCCGCTTCCTGAGGCCCTCTTCAATCTCCCGGCGGAGGATGGGCAGATAGCCGCCCCGGTAACCCGTCACCGACCGGGGATCCACGGGCTTGCCCCGGTTAAATTGATCCTTGAGATATTTCGTGAGCACTTCGACGTTCAGACGGCTCGTGGCGAAAACGATGGTCTGGATGTCGTTTTCGATCAGCTCCGCCGCGATCCTGCGGGCCGGGGTCAGGGCGGACTGGCGGATGCCCAGTTCCCGGTTGACGATCGGCGGATTATACAGAATGAAGGTCTTCGCCGCCGTGGGGGCGCCGCTGTCGTCGATAAGCGTCATGGGCCGCTCCAGCAGTGCCTCGGCATGTTCCCGGGGATTGGCCACCGTGGCGGAACAGCAGATGAAAATGGGGTCCTGTCCGTAAAAACGGCAGATCCGGACGAGACGCCGGAGGACATTGGTCAGATGCGACCCGAAAATGCCCCGGTAGACATGGAGTTCATCGATGACGACAAATTTCAAATTAGCGAATAGTTTCTGCCACTTCGTGTGGTGGGGCAGGATACCGGCGTGGAGCATGTCGGGATTGGTGACGACAACGTGACCCTGCCGGCGGATGGCCTGCCGGGCGTCGTCGGGGGTGTCGCCGTCATAGGTATAGGTCTTGATGTCCGCCTTCATCTCCCCGATTAGCCCATGGACCTCGTGCATCTGATCCTGAGCCAGGGCCTTGGTGGGAAAGAGATATAGGGCCCGGGTCTCCGGCTCCTCAAGGATCCGCTGCAACACCGGCAGGTTGTAGCAGAGGGTCTTGCCGCTGGCCGTGGGCGTCATCAGCACTACATCCCGGCCCGCCCGGACCAGTTCGACGGCCTGTCCCTGATGGCTGTAAAGTTGGCCGATCCCCTGGCGCGCAAGAACGGCGCTCAGACGGGGATGAAGCCAATCGGGAAAGGGGGCGAAGCGGCCTTCCCGGGGAGGGATCTTTTTCAGGGCCCGGACGTTTGCCAGAAAGCGCTTATCCTTCTCCAGTCTCGCGAGCAATTCCCGCAGGGTCAGTTTCGCCATAGCTTCTTCTCCTGTATCACATTATCTTTACCTCTATCACGGGGACAAATGTGATGTCAAAATGGATTCGTTTGGGGGCACGAAAATTGTCGTTTTCACAGGTTATACTTTCTGATATGCTATTTTCCATGAATCCCCTGATCCGACTTATGGAAACCAGCAAGTTTCACTATCTCCTTGCTTCCCTGGCGTTGATGATTGTCCTATATCCCTTTATCGAGGGCATAGGGTTCGTGGAATACCTTTATTATATCATTATCCTGGCCATCTTTTTCTCCAGTCTCTACATGCTCAACCACAGCCCCCGCCTGCGCCGCTTCGCTTATTTCAACGGCGGTCTGATGCTCATCCTGGTGGCGCTTTCCGGTTTCTTTAAAGATATCCCCCCTGCTTTTGAAATCGTGGGCGCTTTTGCCACCTTGTGTTTTTTAATCCTTATCGCCTTCGCGATTATCTTCGATATCTTTCACAGCCAGGAGGTGACTGCCGATACGATCAGCGGGGCCGCCTGTCTTTATCTCCTGATCGGGATTATCTGGGGAGAGGCCTACAGCATGCTGGAGCATCTTTCCCCCGGTTCTTTTTATTACTCCCTGCCCGAGAAGGTGGGCCGCATGATCAGCTCCTCGTTCTTCACCTATTTCAGTTTCGTCACTCTTACGACGATCGGTTATGGCGACATCAGCCCGGTAAGTAAAGTGGCAAAACTCCTTGTCATCACCGAAGCCATCCTGGGACAGCTCTACATTGCCATCTTTCTGGCCAGAATCATCGCAAGTTATCAGGGAAGAAAAAAATCCGCGCCCCCGCCCAAAGATAAAAAATGACCATCCTCCTAACTCTCCACTTTCACGATTTTCTATCGTTTCCCCCCTTGAGCGGGAAAAAGGTTTGTCCGGGAGGAATAGCCCTGGCGAATAGCCGGATTGAATATATTGACAAACCCTGCCGACATGGTTACGTTAGCTGCCTTGTCGATGGCAACAACCGCGACAAACATTAACCTTTATAAGGAGATAAATATGCTGGAAATTACGCAAAAAGCAAATGAGGTGATCAAGGAATTCCTCCAGGGCAAGGACATTCAGTCCATCCGGATCATGATGACCGCTGGTTGAGGGGGACCCAACCTGGGAATGGCTCTGGATGAGCCAAAGGAAACCGATGCAGTGATCGAGGACAACGGCCTTACCTTCCTGATCGACAAGACTCTCTATGAAGAAGCCCAGCCCATTACGGTGGATTTCATGGAAAGCGCCATGGGGTCGGGATTCAAGCTGTCCTCCAGCCTGGCGGCAGCCGGCGGCGGCTGCGGCGGCTCCTGCAGCAGTTGCTGAAAATAGGGAGACGCGATGGGACAAAGGGATCATAACGTGGACGACAAGCATGTTTCCGAGCAGATGGGCAAGGCCGCCGAAGGGCATCTCCAGAGAGGGGAATACCGGGCGGCCATCGATCTCTACGAAAAACTTATCGAACGTCATCCCGGGGATGATTCCTTTGTCCTGGCCCTGGCCTGGGCCTATCATGACGGCGGCTTCATGGACGAGGCCGTCGGCTGCTTCGAAAAGCTCCTCGAAAAAGAACTACAGCGGAAAATCTTCACCGGTTTTGCCTTCGATGAACTGGTGCGGATATTCAAGCGCGACGGCCGCTACGACCGCCTGGTCGGGATCTGTGAGCGGGCTATGACCGCCCAGCCTGAAGACTATGCCCTCATGGGCGACCTGGGTGAGGCTTATCTGAAAACCGGCGGGATCGAAAAAGCCGTTGTTGTCTTCAGAAAGATGACCGACTTGGAACCTGAGGACGCGATGGCCTTTTGCCGTCTGGGAAATGCCCTGGCGGCCTTGGAGTCATTTGCAGAAGCCGAGGCTGCCTACGAGCGGGCTACGGCAATCGAGCCGACGATGGCCGGGGCATATTATAGCCGCTTATCCGAGGTTTACCGGCTGGCGGGCCATTTCGATCAGGCCGTCCGGGCTCTGGACCGATGTATTCGGGAAAACGCCTCCGAACCGGTATACCATCTCCTCATCGGGGACATCATGGTTGAAAAGGGCGACATCGCCGCCGCCCTGATCGCCTACGAAAGGGCCGTCAAGCTCAGGCCGGACTTCACAGGCGCCTACTACAACCGTCTCGGCAATACCCTGGTCCGGTTCTCCCACCATGAAAAAGCCGTGACTGCCTTTCAGAAGGCCATCACGGCAGAACCCGACAATCCCTTTTACATCCTCTACCTTGCCGGCGCCTATGCCGCGCTGGGGCAGGAAGATCTGGCCCGCCAGGCCATGGGAAAGTCGGCAGCGCTGAAAAAATAACCCATCAAGATTGACGGCTTCGCATACCGTCTATATCTTCCCCATCTTTTTCAGGGTCTCTTTGAAGATATGGTAGAAGGCGGTATGTTCGGCCAGACCTCTTTTGAAGATCGCGGCGAAATCATCCACGTTCGTCAGGTTGATGACCAGATTGACGCTCTTATTGAAGGCCGCCATATTGTCCGAGCTGCGAAATCTATCCGTGAGAAGGATGACGAAGGTCTGGCGCCGCGTGGTCATGGGCAGGGCCTCGAAATAGAACAGCAGGTCATTGGCGTCAGGGTTGTCCGTGTCGAAACGTTCATTGAGAACGACGACGTCGTAAACATGAAAACGGTTTTTCTTCAGGGCGTCCCGGGCGTTGGCAGCTTCGGTAATCAGGTAGCCCGATGATTTCATGGCGGCGACGATCCTTTCCCGGACTGCGGCGTCAGGCTCGCAGATCAGGACCGTCTGCGCCCCTTCTTCGACAAAATCAAAAGGCATGTCCGAGGCGTTGTAATCCCCGGCCGCAACGTCGTTAGCCAAAGTTTTTTGTTCTTCCATAGCGCTATCTCACCCTCCTTTTCATCACGGCCATTTCGGTTTGGGCTTTCCATATTCCTGATCGATGGACAGCTTGCCCAGTTCCGTCGTTTTTTCGCCCTTGGCGCTCTTCACGGAATCGATGCCGCGGCCGACGACACCTTTGTTCGTAGCGTAGCCCCGGGCTGTTTCCTCGGTGATCAATTCCTTCTGGTAGAGCTCCACGATATAGTCGTCGAAGGTAATCATTCCGAAGGCATTGCTGGCAGTGATGATCTCGGAATAGGTCTTCCCCTCCGATTCCCCGTGGAGGATCGTGTCCTTGATCCGGAGATTGGAGCCCATGATCTCGAAGGCCGCTACCCGGCCGCCGCCTACCTTGGGAAGGAGGCGCTGGCAGACGACCCAGCGGATCGTGTCAGCCAGGCGAATGCGGATCTGGGTTTCCTCCTCCGAGGAGAACATGCCGAGGATACGGTTGATCGTCTGACCGGCATCGACGGTATGGAGGGTGCTGACGACGAGGTGCCCCGTTTCGGCAGCGGAAAGGCCTATTTCCACGGTTTCCCGGTCCCGCATTTCCCCGACGAGGATAACCTTGGGGGCCTGGCGCAGGGCGGCCCGGAGACCATTGGCGAAGGTATCGAAATCATTTCCCATCTCCCGTTGGTTAAAGGTGGCCTTTTTATGGGGATGGGAAAATTCGACGGGATCTTCGAGCGTTACAATATGAACCGATTTCGCTTCGTTAATCCTGTCGAGAACGGCGGCAAGGGAAGTGGATTTACCGCTGCCGGTCGCGCCGGTCACCAGGATGATCCCGTTTTTTTCCTCGGCCATCTTGTAAAAGGCCTCGGGAAGATTCAGATCCTCGCAGGTGGGAATCCTGGTCTCCAGCTTCCTCATAACGACGGAATAATTGCCCCGCTGGCCAAAGATATTCACCCGAAAACGGGCCTTCCCGGGGAGCTCATAGGAAGAGTCACAGGAGCCTTCGGAAATGAGCGTTTCCGTCAGTCTCCGGTCCTGATTAATCAGGTTCATGGCAAAGATTTCCGTCTGGAAAGGCGTCAGCTTCCGGAAGGGCGGATCGAGTTCCACCCCCGTCAACTGGCCCGAAGCCTCGACCTGAAAGGGTTTGCCCACGGTGATGTTCAGGTCCGAGACATTCCCGTAGGAATCCAGCATTTTACCTAAAATAAAGTCGATTTCCTGTTTCCTCATAGCAGCCTTTTACCTCCGCATGTCGTTTTTAACGGCTTTGCAAAAAGCCGGAAATCTCCCTCCCCCTGCTTACGCATCCGTAAAGTCCGAAGGCGGATTCTTCAGCAGGGGACGGAAACGGGTCTTGTCGTTAGCCTTGGCATAAGCCTCGTCGGGATCGATCCATCCCTTGTTCACCAATTCGAAGATGGCGTCGTCGAGGAGTTGCATGCCGTACTTCTTCCCCGTCTGGATCATGGAGGCAATCTGGAAGGTCTTGGCCTCCCGGATGAGGTTCCGGACGGCGGACGTGGCGATGAGAATTTCCAGGGCGGCGCAGCGGCCTTTCTTGTCAATCCGCTTGAAGAGAACCTGCGCTACGACGGCGCGGAGGCCGTCCGCCAGGGTGGAGCGGATCTGCGACTGCTCACTGGCCGGGAAAACTTCGATAACGCGGTCCACGGTCTTCGCCGCCGAGGTCGTATGAAGGGTGCCGAAAACAAGATGCCCCGTGGAGGCCGCTTCTACAGCCAGGCGAATCGTTTCGAGATCCCGCATTTCCCCGACGAGGATGATATCCGGGTCCTCACGGAGGGCGCCGCGCAGGGCCGAGGAAAAGGTTTTGGTGTGGACGCCGACTTCCCGGTGGTTCACGATACACTGCTGGCTGTGATGGACAAACTCGATGGGATCTTCAACGGTGATGATATGATCCTTCCGCATCCGGTTGGCCTGATCGATGATGGCCGCGAGGGTCGTGGATTTACCGCTTCCCGTCGGGCCGGTTACCAGAACGAGACCCCGGGGCAGGGAGGCCAGTTTCGAAACAACGGCGGGCAGGCCGAGCTGCTCGGAAGTGAGAATCGTACTGGGAATCTCTCTGAAGACGGCGGCGCAGCCCCATTTCTGCATGAAAAAATTGGCCCGGTAACGGGCAAGTCCCGGTATTTCATAGGCAAAGTCAACGTCACCCGTCTCTTCGAACTGCTTGATCTTGTACTCCGGGGCAATCTCGTAGAGCATGGCCTTGAGAGAGTCGTTCTCCAGGAGGTCATATTTGATCCGCTCGATCTCGCCCCGGATGCGGATCGCCGGTTGCTGTCCCGTCACGAGATGAAGGTCGGAAGCCCCCTGTTCGTTCATCAACTGGAAAAAGGCGTCGATTTTTGCCATAGTATTCCTCCCTTTTTATTTGGCGTGAGTATAGGAAAAGGGAGGAACCTTGTCAAGAATGAAAAAATCTCCGACAGCAATTACTTGACAGAGAAGATAGAAATCATATATGGAAATCCGAAGATCATGATGTGGCGGCAAGAATGCGCCATATAAAACGGCATAAAAGGGGATGTAGCTCAGCTGGGAGAGCGCGGCGTTCGCAATGCCGAGGCCAGGGGTTCGATCCCCCTCATCTCCACCATAACATAGTCCCAGGAAGTCCAAAAAAGTAAAAAACCCGTTAGAAATAGCGGGTTTTTTATTGCCCTTTGTCCAGCGACGTGCTACAAGATTCATCAACATCCGGAAAGTTTGGGAGCCGATTGAGACCTAAAAAGCCCCCACGGAGAGGAAAATGATGATAATAATACTTGACACGGTGGTTCCACATTTGGTACCGAACTAATGTCTCAGATAAAAAAACTGATACAGAAAGCACATGATTCTCCCCATAATTTGACTTTTGATGAGCTATGCAGCCTTTTCAAGCATTATGGATTTATGGAACGCAAAAGCGGTGGCAGCCATGTTGTCTATAAGCGGAAAGACCCGCCTGAAACTACCTATCCTATTCAATGTGGTAAATGCGGGAAGGCCAAGATATATCAGGTCGAATGGTTGATTAATTGGATCGAAGAAAACATCGACAAATAAATTGAAGGATTCCCTCATGAAGACAAAGCATTCTATTTTAATTCAATGGAGCGATAGCGACCATGTTTTTATTGCATCTACTCCAGAGATTGTTGGCCTGAATGCTTTTGGCGATACGCCGGAAGAGGCCGTTAAAGAGCTTAATGTTGCTAAAAAGCTTTACCTTCAAGTTATGGAAGAAGACAAAGAGTCTATTCCACCCCCCGATCTTTTCGTGCAGCACAGCGGACAGCTTCGAATTAGGATTCCAAAATCATTGCATTTGTCATTGAGTCAGGAAGCGAAAAAGGAAGGTGTCTCTCTGAATACATTCATCAGCCATCTTTTGTCTGAAAGGAATGCATTCCATAAGATTAAGGTGGAAATAGAAAAAAACCCCCGAGTTTTGATTATTGATCCATTGTCCACAAGTACTGGAACGGCGGACAGACCGTTCATCCCCCCCGTATCACGAACAGAATTGCATGGGTCGGAAACTCCCTCAAAAATGAAAGTTGGAATCATTAATGCACCGCCGGGAGTCCCACAATTGGTTTACATAAATCAGAATTAATGAGGACGTCATGAAATTTGCCAAAGAAATATCTGTTTTCCTCTGCGACGATATTCGCCAAGAAGTTGGCAATAAAGTGTCCTTAATGGGAATTTATGGAAAAGACGTAATATTGCCTGAAATTCCTTTTATTTTTCCCAAATTATGCCTATTGCTGTCTGCAAAAGAGGTAAAACGTGTAATTAACGATCTAAAAGTTGTAATCATAACTCCACAAAACGAACAAATTACTCTTGACATTCCTGCACCTCCAAATCAGAAGGTACCGCAAGATATACAGATAGGGATAACGATGTCGCCCCTTAACATAAAAGAGGAGGGGGAGGGCAAGATAGAGATTTTTGAGAAAGAAGAATCAAAGCCGTTCATTTCCCATCATTTCAACTTAAAAAAGCATGAGCTTGATGGAGGTAAAAGGCAATGAGTAGCTTTTATGATGGTTGCGATCCTGAGATAAAAAGGAGCGCCGGTTCGATGCGGACTTTTTCCCCGATGGTAGTAATGGTAAGCGGGTAAGGGTGATGCCATGCAGAGATTACTGAAACCCCGTTTCTGAAAAGAGGCGGGGTTTTGCGCTCGAAGGAGTGGACGATGAAAAAAACAATGCCTTTAATGATCGCTTCTTTGTTCCTTTTTACATCTTTTTCACCCGCCCTTGCGGAATTAAAAACCTTTATCAAAGAATATACCTACCAGGCAAGCGAGTTTGACAGTAAAGCATCCTGCCGGACAATTGCTCGCGAACAAGTTAAACGACTCTTGCTGGAAGAATTGGGAACATATCTGGAAAGCTCTACCGAAGTTAAGAATTATGAACTGACCAAAGATAAAATAACCGCTCTTACCGCAGGCATTGTTCAAACACAGATTATCGAGGAAAAATGGGACGGGAAGAGTTACTGGCTAAAAGCGGAGATTAAAGCTGATCCGGAAAATGTAACAAGGTCAATCAACAACCTCAGGAATGACCGTAAGAAATCGGAGGAGTTGGAGGAAATTAGAAATAGGTCTGATAAGGCGTTGAAGCAAGTTGAAAAATTGTCGGAAGAAATAGCCCTGCTTAAAAAAGATAAAGGTGCAAAAGAAAAGTTCAGTAGGTCCATAGAGACGTTGAATCAGCAGGTTATATATCTTGGTCTGGTTACTTATCAAGAGACGCCAAAAAACTTCACTGTCTTTATTCCAGAAAATTTTTCCAGGGTAGAGATCAGTTGTTACCATAAAGGCGACGAAAAGCCAAACAGCTACTGCGGATGGAACGGATGGCTGAAGGTGAACGGACAATTGGTTTGGGAATTCAAACGATGGAATAAGCAGGAAGGAGGCATTATCGCCGATTATACTCAAGGCGGCAAAGAAGTCCGGGAGACCACCGGTAGAGGCAAGTATCTGGAGGTAACGAACTTCTTCAAGTCAGGTACGAATCAAGTTACTTATTACCACTTCAATGAAGGTCCGGGGATTAATGTGAAGTTAAAAATCTATTAGCAGAGGGCCTAAAACTCAAAAGGCGCCTTCACGGCGCCTTTCCTTTATTTATACAGCCCGGCAAAGCGCCATTTCTTCCGCTTCTTCCAGTTCCCCTTGATGTATGCATAATTAGCCAAGAGCGGCAGGACCGAAGTCGCCTCCGCGTAAACCATCTTTTCATAGGCCACGTCCACCTTCCCCCACGATTGGGCCTCTTTCAGGGTGGAACTGGAACAGGCGCCGTCCCGGACATCCGCCACGGTAATCTGGATGGCGTATTTATGCATGGGGACTTCCTTGCCGAGGATCTCGGCGCAGATGACCGTATCCTGCACGAAATTCTTGGGAACGCCGCCGCCGATCATAAGTAATCCCGTGGTCCCCGCTTTGATCTTGATCATGGTCAACTCCCGGAAATCTTTCACCGAATCGATGGAAAGGCAGTTATCGGGGCGCTCATGCTGATGGAGTACGAGGCCGAAGCCGGCGCTGCTGTCGGAAAAGGCGGGGCAGAAAATGGGGACGTCGTTTTCATAGGCCGCCTGCACGAGGGAATCTTTCTTCTTGGCGTGGGTGGTCAGATATTTCCCCATCTCCCGGAGGAACTCCCGGGAGGAGTATGGTCTGGGGGCCAGGGTGTCGGCTATCTCCTTGACGGTGCGGTCGCAGCTCTGCAACTGCTCCTCATCTATATAGGTGTCATAGATCCGGTCGATGTAGAGGGAACGGAGCAGCTGGTCGTCCACATAGGGCGAACCCTGATAGTGACTGAATCCGATGGCCTCGAAAAAGTCCATGTCCACAATCGCGGCGCCCGTGGCCACGATGGCGTCCACCATGTTGTTTCTGACGAGGTCGACATAGATCTGCATACACCCGGCGGCGGAAGTGCTGCCGGCAATGGTCAGGATCACGGCGCATTTCCTGTCTTTCAGCATCCGGTCGTAGATGTCGGCGGCATCACCCAAGTCCCTGGCAGTAAAGGACATTTTTTTCATGGCCTCCACAATGGCCACGGCGTCGAAGGACTTGATGTCGATATGGTGGACCGGTTTTTTTAGAAATTCCTTTTTCTTCATATACTCCCCAATTTTGAAAAGATATTTTCCTTTAAATCATAGACGGATAAATGTCAATAACTTAAGAAAAACTACCTTGTCATCCCCCCTGATTTCTGATAGGCCTCGCATCAGAAAGAAGGCTACTCATGCAAGACGTCTGGACGGTCAGCCAGCTCAGTGAACATATTAAAACCCTTTTGGAAGCCCGGTTTGAAGCCGTCTGGGTGGAGGGGGAGATCTCCAACCTGCGCCGCCCCGCCTCGGGACACAGCTACTTCACCCTGAAAGACGACCGGAGTCAGATCCGGGCCGTGATCTTCCGGTCGGCGCAAAAGATGCCCTTCGATCTCGAAGACGGTCTGCATATCGCCTGCCGGGCCCGGCTTACCGTCTACACCCCGCGGGGAGATTATCAACTCATCATCGACCGGGTGGAACCAAGAGGCCTGGGGGCGCTCCAGAAGGCCTTCGAACAGCTCAAGGCCAAACTTCAGGCGGAGGGATTGTTTGATGCGAGACATAAAAAGCCCCTCCCGTTCCTGCCGAAGCGCATTGGCGTGATTACATCCCCGACCGGCGCCGTAATCAGGGACATCCTCCAGGTAACGGGCCGGCGTTTCCCGGCGGTTTCCATCCTTATTGCCCCCGTGCGGGTCCAGGGACCCGAAGCGCCCCCGGAGATTATCAGGGCCATCGACGTCCTGCAGAAACAGCGCGATATAGATGTCATTATCCTGGCCCGGGGAGGAGG